>Ga0172370_10003564_pt1 | contig 21436 bp, 19 predicted proteins | sample LakKiv5m_FD_114538 | JGI IMG/M metagenome (GOLD analysis project Ga0172370, IMG submission 114538) | Freshwater microbial communities from Kabuno Bay, South-Kivu, Congo - kab_022012_11.5m | ecosystem: Environmental > Aquatic > Freshwater > Lake | place: Democratic Republic of the Congo...
AGATGATCAATCAAATGATGGAATACATTAAAACATATAATAAAACAAGGTCTAAGCCATTTGTTTGGACTTACGATCCATATTATATTTATAGTAAGGCTTCTTATGAATAACTACACTAGTTTAAAAAATTCGGAAAACTTTGCTTTTTTTTCAAGTTGGTTTTCTTCTTCAGTTATTGAGATTATAACATTTTTACCGATAAAATCTTTAAATTCCGAGAATACCATTTTTTCGGAATCAATTTGTTTTCTTATAGCCAGCGATAGCATCCTAATTCCTTAGTTTTATTTTACATTATTTGTTATCAAAATTAGTAATTTTTATTTCAATATACAAGCTGTTTCGTATATTTTAATTTGAAATTCAGCTTTTACTTTCTTATTTAAGCAGAAAGCACATCAATTTCTTATCCGGAATTAAATTTAATAATTCTCTTCTTCTTTAATTACGAAAAAAGTATTATTTTTATTTTTTGTATTAAACGAAATTAAATCGAATGCAGGAAAACGAAAAAATTATCGGTCAGGAACTGACTGTCGGCATTCTCAGAAACTGCCTTGTGAGACTTGGTAAAGGTCAGGGTTCTGTCGTTTGCATTTCAGGTGAAGCTGGTTTAGGTAAATCCTTTTTACTCTCTTCTTTTTCCGACGAAGTAGCTGCCAACAATAGTATTGACAGCGTTTTCGTACAGTGCCAGCCACCAATCGGCAATGTTCGAATCAGCAGTTTGCAGCCTTTGCTTCCTTTTCAGAGGATTTTAGAAAAACTCGAAGAGAAAAAAACCAGAACTGCCGGAAAACGTTTCGCATTTGATGTGGGAATGACTACTCTTGCGTCTGTCCCAATCGGCGGGGATTTATTCTATTGGGTAAAAGAAGTCGGAAAAGCCTTCGAACAATACAAAAAAGAAAGAAAGCACGAAACCAATAGAAAAATAAGCATCGGAGCAGAATTTTATTATAATGCCCTCTACAAAGCCCTTGAAAAAAAGAAGTTAGCCCTTTTTATTGACGACATGCACTGGTGCGATTCACAATCCCTTGAATTGCTTACTTATTTTCTTGAGAACATTGAATCACTTCCCCTGATGTTCGTTTTTTCTTTCAATAAGAGCATCGTGGAGACAAACGAATCGCCACTAAACCTATTTTTAGAGAAAAATAAAGACTCAGCAAATATATTCATTACAGAACTCGAATCTTTTACTTTGCCTGATATAAGGGAAGCAAATAAATTGTATTTATCGGAATACTCTAATAATCCAACTTTCGATGAATGGCTTTTTCAAAAAAGTTACGGAGTGCCGGGAACTGTAATTGAATATCTCAAATATTTTCAGAAAAATACGCCGTTTTTACCCAATGGTGAATTGTCCGAACATTTCTCAAGCAGTTCCTTTTTGCCTGCAAACATTCAAACAGCTTTTTCGGATGCTGTGGAAAAATTAGATGATGAAGAAAAGAACGTACTTTCAATATGCAGTGCCGAAGGAAGAGAGTTCACTGCTCTCGTAACTTCACAATTAATGAACACAGACGTTCTTAGTACAATCAAAAAACTCAGAAGCTTAATCAACAAAACAAGAATTATTAAAAGCATCGGAGCCAAAGTCAGATATGGTCAAACAACGACGGTTTATGAATTTTCTCAGGCATTTTATCAAAGTTATTTTGAAAATGGACTCGAATATGAGGAAAAAGTAGCGTTGCATGGGCAGATTGCTGCTTTCTTGAAAAATAAGTACGAAGAAGCCGAAAACGAAGCAATTAAACATCAGCTTGCACCTTACGTTGCCGCACACAGCACTGCCGCCGGTGATGACGAAACAGCTAAAGAGATGCTACTCGTCACAGCACAAGCTGCTCAAAATTATGGTAGTACTGATATTATGGAGCAGGCTTATGAAAGTTACGTTAATCTAACCAATAAGCTTGGCAATAGCGAAGAGAGTAAAATATCCAAAGAAGCAATAGCATTCAACGAACTTTTCAGAACATCATCAGTCCCGGGCTTGCTTTTCGGCAAATCTGAAGGTTCGGAAGGTAGTGAAACTTTAGATTCCAGAGGATTTATTGATTTTATTTCCTTGAGGAGAATAGTTGTGGATGATTTTCTCAAAGGAAACTTCAACGACTGTGCCGATAAAACATTGACATATTACAATTCCCGTGAAAGTGAACTTCGGCTTATCGAGCAAGCCCAATTGTTAGCAATAGCAGTTAGAGCCTACCTTGAACTAAGCGATATGTCATCAGCCGAAACATATTTGAAAAAAGCTTTGAGTCTCACATCATTAAACACCGACCCCGTTGCCGAATGTTTTGTGAATAATGCAGCTGCTCTATTTTATTATCGTCTTAATAAGATTAACGAAGCTTTTACTTTCCTTAGAAAAGCAGCTCAGAGGGCGATTAATCTGCCCCCCGAAATACGACTGCTAACAATATCGAACATTGCACTTATTGAAGGCAAAATCAATCCTGAAAAAACAAAAAAATACTATTCGGCAATTAAAAAACTGACCAGATATTTGAATTTCGATGAACTTAATGCCGATATTTTCAGAAATTGATTTATCAATTTTTTAGTCTTTCCTGCGTTATTACTTTATAGAATTTTTTTCAGGGAATTTATATGGATATGAACAAACCAAAAATTGCCTTAATCGGATATGGTTCGATGGGAAAGGAAGTTGAACGGGCAGCAATTGACCATGGATTGAGAGTTACTGATATTTTTGAGCTTGACCACTCTCTGTCAGAAGATAAAAACTATGATTTTGATGTTGCAATTGATTTCTCATTTCCCGACTCTGTAATAAATAACGTAAGGACACTTGCAAAACTCCACAAAAACATTGTTATCGGTACTACCGGGTGGAACAACCAATTTGAAGAAATTAAAGATATTGTCCTTTCATCTGGCATTGGAGCTGTCTATGGCTCTAATTTTTCAATCGGAATGCAGATGTTTTCAAGGATTGTCCAAGAAGCATCTAAAATTGTCAATAGAATAGATGACTACGATATTTTTATGCAAGAAATTCACCATAAAAGGAAAAAAGACAGCCCAAGTGGTACAGCACTTAGTCTTGCAAACCTTGTTTTGAAAGAAGTCGAACGAAAAAAAGAAATTTTAACTGCTCAGTCCGATGGCACTATTAATCCCGCTCACTTACATGTTTCTTCAACTCGGGGAGGAGAAGTGCCCGGAACTCATACTATTTATTTGGATTCAGTATTCGATACAATTGAATTAACTCACAGGGCAAAAAACAGAAAAGGATTTGCAATAGGTTCGGTTGAGGCTGCTAATTGGATTTACGGAAAGACAGGTTTATATTCATTCGATGATATTATTAAGGAACTCTGGAGCTGAGATGAGAAAATTGATTATTTTAATAGCCTTATTTTGTTTTAGTGTAATTTTAGCAAATTCGCAGGACGAAAAACCGAAGATGATTCAGGCAAAAATCAGTCTAAAACCATCCGAGGTTGTAGAAAAAAACTATTTTGAACAATTTTTTACAAAAGAAATTACGGTTTTAAACCGCGGCGGTGAACTTTTGGTGATTAAAAGCATCACAGGTTCCTGTAAATGTGCCACTGCTACGATTTTAAATTCAACCATCGAACCAATGACTTTTGGAAAAATTATGTTGAATGTAAATCTTTCAGCTTTGGATACAGACCATTATATTGTGGAATACGTGATTGAGTCTAATGCTTCGAATTCACCCACGAGCCTGAAAGTGACATTTGACAATAGAAAAGCAGATTCTTTAAAAAATGAAAAATAATTTTGTAACATTTTAACTTTTATTGTGTTATTACAGTTGCATGAGTGTCAGTTTAGAGCAATATAGCGATAATGAATTATATTACTTGTTGAAAAGTGATACGGAGACGGCTCAGAAAGCGTTTCTTGAGATTTATTCGAGACACTCGGCACGAATTTTCGCTTATTGCAGAAGGTTTCTTGGAAATAAAGAAGATGCAAATGATGTTTTTCAGGAAGCATTTGTCAGATTTTTCCAGACCGCTTCGCAAGACAGGGTTATGACGAACGTTCCGGCATTTATTCTGAAAATTGCAAGAAACTTGTGCGTGAACGTTAGAAGACGAAACAAGGAAACGACGGCTTTTGAAGATTATATGTATTCAAGCCATGAAAAAGATGATAAGGATGAACTTTTAAAATTGATTAAAATGGCAATGGAGTTATTGCCTGAAGAATTTAAGGAAGTTTTCATCCTTCGGGAATACGATGGTCTTTCTTATCTTGAAATTGCTGATGTAACCAACACATCGCTTTCAAGCGTAAAGATTAGACTTTTCAGGGCGAAAAAGAGAATAAGAGAAATTCTTCAGCCCTATTTATCAGAAATGTCAAAGTATTAAATGAAAAAATTATGGAAGAGTTAACAGGAAATACTCACTCGGAAATGCTGAATTTATATGTGGACGGAGAACTTGATTCATTGCACGAACCAGGTCTGTTCGATGAATTAGCCGTTAATGAAGATTTACGTGGCGAAATGAGAGATTTGCTTGCTATTCGCAATTCGGTTTTAACCGATTCCGAATCTTTTGCAGTTCCGGTCAATACGGTTGAAAAGATTTTCAACAGAGTCGGGCTAATACCTCCGATTATTCTTCCGCCTCCGGCTGCCATGCAGCCTATTGCTGCAAGTGGAGCAGCTTGGTTTTCGATGTTCAGGAACTTATGGGCTCCTGCTATCATTGCGGTCGTATCAATAATTGGAACAAGCCTTATTTTGACTAATTATTACAACAATAAAATTGATGCTCTAAAATCTTCTGTTCCGGTTACTTCTTCTTACGAAACTAACAAACAGAACAATTATGCTTCTCAAAATCCGATTATTGCGGGCAAAGGATATATCAACACCGGTATAGTGAAATCGAAACCTTATCACAAACAAATTCCTAAGCAACAGTCAATACAAAGACAATCAAATCAATCTGAAAAATCTGATTTAATTACTGAATTATCGCCAAGTCACAACTTTGTAATATTATCCCCAATCGAAGCAACAGAATTCGTTCAACAACATATTTCAGCAAATCATTATCTTCATAACGAGCTTAATTCGGCGGAACCTATTCCAGGCATTAACAATTTTAAGGAATTAATCAACTTAGTTCGTTCAGGCAATACCAAATATTCTTTATATCTGAGGGGAATTACGGCAAGGTCTTTTCCGGAAGCATATATCCCAAAAACCTCCGACCCGCTCTTTACTAACCTGAGTATTGGTACTTATATTTCAAACAGCAAGAATGTTCAGTTCGGATTGGAATTCGGACAAGAATCCTACCCACAGTTTTACGATTATGTTGAAAATGGCATCAAAACTCAGTGCATGAACAATCCGATTATTTTCTGGGGTGCTCTCGGAGCATTAATAAAAACAGACAGAATTGATTTTCTTGCGGGTGCCCAGCCGTTCGGTCAGATTTTATTCGGTGGTTCCCAAGCAGGTCCTATCGGAAAAATAATTGGTGGCATTCAGCTTAATTCACGAGACATGGGAATAGGTATTATTCTCGGAATTGAAGGTTCGGAATTGTTTTATGCAATTGATAAAAAATGGTATAATACACGTAAATTAGGTTTTACTTTCGGAACTTCTATTCATTTTTAAAATAAAAGGTTAAGACATTAATTTTTTCTTAATTTATTTTTTAATAGCGTTAGGAAAAGACAAAAAGATTTCTTAAATTAATATTGAAAGTTCGATAAAAATATTTTAATTTATTTTGGAGGCTTTATGACTTATCGCTACTATAAGGAGATAAGAATTTTTGCTATGGTTTTAGCATTTGTATTCTTATCCGTTTTTACTGCTTTATCGCAGAACCAAATTAATCCCCCTGTCAAGTTCGATGCCCAGGTGATGAACAATCAGAACCCGCAATCGGTTGTGATGTACTGGACAGCAGACAGGAACGGGATGCAGCCCACTTTCTTTGTAATTTACAAAGCCGATAAGGAAACCGACAACCTGTCTGATTTTTCAAGGTTTGAATATGTTCGTGCAAATTTGAATTCATTAGAATATAAATATCTTTTGAATTTGCAACCCGGATTTTATTCATTTTACATTACCGCTATGGCAATTGATGGCAATACCGTGATTGAAAGTCAGCCCACTCGCATAATTAAGGTTGAAATCAAAACGCCGGATACCAAACCTGTAATTAAAATATTATCGCAGCCGCCCACACAGGCTTTTGTTGGAGTGGAATATAACTATTACCTTAAATATGATGCTAACATCAATTGTCCGATTGACGTATTCCAACTTCAGGGTGATGTTCCAAGAGGAATGACCATAATACCTCCAGGAATTATCAACTTCTTACCCACCGAAACCGGAGAATATGATTTGGCAGTTATGATTGGTACTTCCTGCAAAATAAATATCGAACCTGCTGTTCAGAAATTCCATCTTTCGGTGCTTAAAGACGGGCAAAACAACGGTTACCTCAAAATTGTCTCCCAGCCTCCTCCAATGGGGAAAGTCGGTGAAGAATGGGTATATCAGATTAAAGCAGAATCAAATGTCAAATGCCCGATTATGTTTGAATTTAAAATGCAGCCGATGGAAGGTGTAAATTTCGATGCAAATACAGGTACCCTACATATTATGACTAAAGTCCCGGCTTTATACACTGGAACAATAAGAGCTTATTTACAGTGCGATACCAAAATACAGGCATTTCAGCAGTTTGTTGTCCAGTTCGGAGGAGACATCGGTCAAAAACCATGTGCAGTTATTTTTGGAACTGTTACTTACGAAGACGGCTCTATTCCTACCGATGGAAAAGTAACTTTCTGGAGTACAACAAAAACAAATGATAAAAGAAATAGCAATATGTTTACCGTAGGAGTCAAACAAGGCAGCTACTATCTTGAAATCCCGGATGGTTCTTATCTTGGTGATGTAAACGGACCCTTTGCACATGAATTTTATCAGGATGCCGAAACTATTGACAAAGCAACTAAAATCGAAGTTGCCTGCAACACTAAAAATGAAATTAATTTCATCGTTGCCAAACCCCCACAGCCAAAAACTTTTGAGGTAACCGGTAAAGTGACTGCTGAAAAAGACGGCAGTCCTCTGTTTACTGTTGTAGAGTTCATTCCTGTTGAAATTATGAAAGGTCTGAACAATGATAAAAATTCACCAATTAATACTCAGTTTATGACAAAAACTGATGACCAGGGTAAGTATTCCATTAAACTTCCTAATACCTTCACTTACATCGCTCATGCTATGCAGCCCGTAAATAGTGATTACATGGAGCAGTTTTTCGATGGTGTTGATTCTCCCTACGAAGCAGATATCCTCGAACTTACAGGGGACTTAACCGATATTAATTTCGTTCTTAAAACTAAATTGAACACGACAAACGGCTTCTCAGGTACTGTGAAAGATTCACTTATGAATCCTATTAAAGCCAGAGTAATGGCTTATCTCATAAAACCTGCCGACCCAAGTTTCATTAAAAAATTCATGCAGCAAACAGAAACCGGTCAGGACGGAGCCTATCGTTTCTCTAACCTGATTCCTGGCGACTATGTGGTTCTCTCCATTCCTTACGACAAGCAATTTCTGCCCGGTTATTATAAAATGAGTGATTACGCATCTCTCAAATGGAAAGATGCAACCAAGATAATAGTTGGCGATGCAATGCTCGATATGATTTTTGAAATCAAACACAGACAAAGAACCGGTCTTAAAGGCGTCATCAGGGTTGACGGAGTAGTTTCCGACCTTTCGGGAAACATCAAGAAAAGCGATGTACCTCAGAAAAATAATGTCGGTCTCTCCGGAGCTGTAGTTTACATCTTTGATGAAAACGGAGCTGTCAGTGACTATTCAATAACTGACCAAGGCGGAGCATTCACAATGATAGAAGTTGCTCAGGGAAATAACAAACTTCTTGTGGACAAACCAGGTTATGTTCCCTATCAGGAAGGTGTTAACAACGATTATGACAAAAACTATTCTTCTAACTTCAATATCGGAATGGAAAAAGAAGGCACTTCCGGTGCTCCCGAACTCAATTCAGTTTTCCAGGATTATAAAATTTATCCAATTCCTTCCTACGGTAATGCAACTATCGAGTTCAATGCTAACGCCGGAACAGGAAGAATTGTTATTTGCAATCTCATCGGTTCTGAGTTGGAATCCATGAATATCGAAACTCTTGAAGGATTAAATCAGTTCAAATTTAATCTGAGCAGCCTTACTTCAGGTCTGTATTTTGTTAAGGTAATAATTGACGGTAAATTAACCGTTGTACCCATGACAATAAGCAGATAGTCAAGATTTATAGTCAATTAAAAAAGCCTTGTAGTTAATAAACTGCAAGGCTTTTTTCTAAATATTTATACATTTCAACTAATAATCTTTTTAATGCTCTCGATTATTCTCTTCTCGTCGGCAGTATCAGCCGGCATGACATCCATGCGGATTAAGTGCGGTTTGCTCCATAACAATCCCGAAGTTTCAATATATTTTTCAAGTGTTGTTTGATTTCCAATACTCCACGTGTTCTTAGCAACAGAAATTCCAATCCTGCTAACATAGTTTAGCATAATATTTGTCTCTTCGAGCATTCTTTCGCCGTCTTCCTCCCAATCGTCACCGTCAGTACCGTGAAAAACATAAATATTATAATCTTTAGCAAGCCGTTCTTCTTCAACTATTTTATTTACAAGTTCAAAAGCCGGATAAATATTTGTCCCGCCAGCCACCTGAGAACGATAGTAAGCATAAAAATCAGGAACTTCTTTTGCTTCAGTGTCATGAAGGATAAATCGCGATGTCACATTTTTCTGATACTGATACATGAGCCAGCTATAAATATAAAGATGCTCTTTGACGATGGTTTCTGTCGGTTTCCCTTGCATTGAGCCGGAATAATCCCTAAGGAAAAAGACCATAGCCTGATTCTCGTAATCCTTTTCTTTGGACATGATTCTGTAAACATGGTCACTGGGACTTATCAGCAGGTCATTAGGGTCAAAATCTTTGTCACCCCTAACTCTTCCAAGAAGAATGTTGGTTTGAACCACTCTTTTCAAAGTTTCCTTATGGTCAAGAACTTGCCCAAAACCCCTGTTTCTATCGGTCAAGTCGTAAGTAAATTTTGTGAGAGACGGCTTCTTGCCCTTTTGCTGAAGATTAGGTAATTGAAATTGCTCGGTAAGCACTTTTCCAAGGTCGAATGCTTCGGAGGTCATATCATGCGAAGACTGACCGCCCTGCCCCGCACCTGTACCTTCACCTTCACCCTCTTCCGGTTCAGCTTGCTGCTGACCGATTACTTCACCTTCTTCTCCATCACCTGAACCACCTGTATTTTCCTCACCATCTTCTGATATTGAATTATCGTGATAAAACTTTGGCTCTGTTGTGGTTGGAACAAGAATAATCGTGTCTTTACGGTCTTTGCCCTGTTTTGCAATTTTCCCAAGACGTATTCTTCTGGGAAAACCGTCGGCTTCCCTTTGCTTGTCTCTGTCGAGAAGTTCATCAAGTGTCTGAAGTTTCGCTGTTGGATTAGGTTGGGATGGAGAGAGACTCTGCAGCAGTTTTAAATCATCCCAATCAAATAGTCCAGGATAAACATCAGAAGATTCCTGAACATGCTCATGACTTAACGACCCAATAATCTCAAGCTCTCTGCGAATATGTTCCGAGATGACTTCGGGAATTGAAAAAACATCATCTTTTTTCTTTTTTTTCATTTTTTCAGCTTTATTCAAGTGGCTGTATAATGTAAAACTTTTCTCGATATGTCATTCCAAACGTAGTAAGTATCCAGAAAAAATAAGATGGATTCATCGCTTCGCTCTGAATGACATAAAAATAACTTTGATAAAAACCAGGCTTTAAAATTCTTAATTCTTAATTATTCATTTTTAATTATTATGCCTTAACTTGCATCGTCCTGAGTAGTGAAGTACTCAATCGTCTTCTGGGCGCAAGTGTGGCAATATCCTAATTTATTTATCATAGTGTCAAGCATACGGTTGTGAAGCTTTTGGTTTTCTTCATTAGTTCTATTTGCTAATGCTCCGACAAGACTTCCTGCGCCTGCAACATCAGATTTCAAACGGACATCAGTTACAGCTTTTACGAGGTCATTATTATCCATAAAGTCATAATTCGGGTCCTGATTCATTTTCTGACCGTAAATTTTCGATATTGTCGTTCTAAAGCTCTGTTTCTGTTCATTATTCTTAAGACCAAGCCTGTCTTCAACGCTGTTAATAAAAGATTCGTCAATTTTCAATGAAACAAGTTTGCCGGTCTGTGGGTCTTTGTAAGTCCAGATTTTGTCCGGACCGAGATTTTTAGCATCAATACCGATAATCATATTAACATAATTCAAGACATCTTTCTGCACAGCATCCGGCTGGTCCATGTAGGCATTGAAAATAGCAGCCATCACATTTTTTCTGTGCAGACTATGTGCAATTTTCAGGTCATTCAGATATTTGGTTCTATCGGTCGGGTCCTGAACATAATCAAGAATCACACTTTCGAGAGCCGGAAAAGCATCCCCGGCATACATGCATTTGCCTTCCTGTGTTTCTGATTTTTCCAAAAGCACTTGAATGGCTCTGCCGAGATTTCTGTGCCCAAGTCCTTTTTGACCGAATCTATGAGTTATGTCGGGGTCTGTATTTAATTCCGAGATAACTTCAGTAAGAGTTTTCAAACTTTTTTCACCGGCAACTTCCCCTGCTGACAATTTTATCATCTCAATAGGAGTGAGTTTATCGTTATGAGGCATTCTGGAAAGAACAACAGCTGTTGAAAGTGCATAATTGAGGTTCGGGTCAATATGCATCGTTTCATTCAGGAAGGTTGTTTTATCTGTTCCTCCGATTGCAAAAGTGGTCAACTCTTTCTGCAGACGGTAATTCGTATTGTGTGACATATATGAAAGTCTGCATCTATCAACTATCGGAGCTTGTTCCTTCTCCTCGATGAATTTGGAGAATTCGGCATTATTACTTGTTGCAATAATCAGCGTATCAATGGGCCATTTGAATCCTTCGATGTCAATTGTCCTGTTTTGAATAACGCCAAGATAGACCTGAACCAAATCACGCTTGTTTTTGAAAATTTCGTCCGCAAAGTGAATACCACCGCCTGCAACTCTTGCAAGTGCACCTCGGCGCAGGTCGAATCTGTAAGGATTTGTTGTATCCGTAATATGTAAAAGTCTTGAGATAGATTCTTCACCTAACAAATCAACGGCAGAAGAAGTAATTTTATCCTTAGCCGCATACTTTCCCGTGAGCGTTCCTCTCGACTCGCTAATCGGAACAGGAATGATTTCAATAAAGTCTTTAACTTTTTCAATATCACCATCACAGTAATCTCTTAACTGATGGTAGATGAAATCGGAGCAGGCACCAAGCGGACGGTAACTGTAGAAAAATCTTTCAATCTGTTCGTCGGTTGCTCCCAACTTGGCAATATATTCTTTGCATGAATCTTTATCATCGTAGATGTTCATAGCCATGACCATCGGGTCTTCGAATGTTTGGGATTCGACGGAAGTTATTTTTCCATAACCACCGAGAGTGTCCAGTTTATTCAGTTTGAAAGTGTAACGTTTGTTCGGTGTAAGTGAAATAAAATCCCGATATAGCTTGTTTAATAAATCAACAAAAAAGGTTTTTCCATTTCCGGGTTCCCCGATTAAAACAAAAGCCATTTCGGATGATGAGCCTCCTTCTGCGGCATCTTTGACGAAAGACACAAAACTGTTGATTTCGTCGAACATTCCGATAATATGCTTACCGGGTTTTCGAAAAATCCTGAAATCGTATGTGCTTTTTCCGTTAACTGTAACTTTTTCAATCAGTTTAGGGTCACCAAGAATCATTCTTGAAACCGATTGAAAAGCATTTTCGAATTTTCGTTCTCCATTAAGAACTGAATTAATGTGATAATCTAAACTTTTGGGGTCAGAATTTGAAGTTTTTGTTTGCTGTTTCATTTTTTCTCCAGCTTCGTTAATCGCTGTGGTATTAGTTAATTATTATTTACTTTTTCAATTATCAAAAATACACAATAGTTGAATGAAAACAAAATAAATCGGATTTATTGAACTATGGTATAATTTACAATCCTGATTTTCCATTGCTTTCATAAATAATTTAAAAATTTTAATTATTGAGTAAAAAGTAATTTACTTAATTTTTTTAAAACTTCTTGAATTAAATCTAATGAAACTTTGGTAATAAATTCTGCATTTCGATATTTCCAGTCGAGCGATTTGGCTTGGTCAGAAAGAATAACTCCTGTAATTTTACCTTCTTTCGGTAAAATAACTTCAAAAGGGTATCCTTTAATTTGAGTAGTTACAGGACAGAAAATCGCTAAATCTGACTTCCTATTATATTCAGTGTTTGAAATTACTAAACCTGGTCTGCGTCCACTTTGCTCATGTCCACTCTGAGGATAGAAATCCAGCCAAACAACATCTCCTTGTTCCGGGATGTAATCATTATTTACCATACTTCATTCCCAACCGCTTTACCGGTGAGGATTTCTTGATGACGATTTTCCTCCGTTATACCATCCAACAAATCCTCCAGAGAGTAATCCTTTGAGTCCACAATAGTAATTTCGATTTTATTTTTCTTTAAATGAATATTAACTTTTGAACCATCAACAATTCTCAAAGATGAACTCATTCTTTTTGGTAATCTCAATGCAAGACTGTTACCCCATTTACTGACAATAGTTTCCATAAATTCTCCGTTTATACATTGTATATACAATTATTCAAAATATACGAAAATTCTTAAATAATATTTTAATTAAAAATCCAATCAAAATTTTCCTTTCAAATATTTATCAAATCTCCGTAAGCACTCCTCTTTTCCTAATAATTCCATTGTCTCAAACATACCTGCTCCGGAAGATTTTCCTGTAATCATCAATCTCAAAGGATGAATAACATCTTTTAGCTTAATCCCATTTTCTTCAACATATTTCATTGTCAAATCATGAAGACCTGAATGTGAAAAGTCTTCAGTCTGCCGCATCAGTTCGATTAATGGTTTTACAAGCTCTGTCGTATTTTCTTTCCAATGTTTGTTTCGGTATTCTTCGTCAAATGTTTCCGGCATTTTAAAGAAATATTCTGTCATATCGGGAATTTCCCGAATAAAATTGACTCTCTCACGGAACAAAACAATCAATTTTGCAAGATAATCATCCGAATAGCCGCTTATTCCTCTGATTTCTAATGATTTTCTTAATTCGGGAACAAACAAGGTTTCCGGCATTTTTCTCATGTACTGGGCATTCATCCAGTCAAGCTTTGTAATATCAAAAACAGCCCCTCCTTTGTTTACTTTCTCAAGATTGAAATTCTCAATAAGTTCATGAAATTCATAAATTTCCCTGTCACCGGTCGGATTCCAGCCCAGAAGAGCAATGAAGTTCACAAAAGCTTCCTGAATATAACCTTTAGCTATATAATCTTCCACTGCAACATCACCCTGCCTTTTGCTGAGTTTGGATTTGTCTTTGTTCAACAGAAGCGGGAGATGAGCAAACTCCGGTGATTGCCAGCCAAAAGCATTATATAGCAAAACATGCTTGGGTGTCGAAGGCAGCCACTCTTCTCCACGAATAACGTGAGTTATCTGCATCAGGTGGTCATCTACCACGTTAGCAAGATGGTATGTCGGATAACCATCGGATTTCATCAGCACCTGGTCGTCAATATCTTTAGTGTTCACTGTTACGGTTCCACGAATAATATCTTTGAAATGAACATCCAGGTTGAAAGGAACTTTCAGACGAATCACATAATTTGCACCTGATTCAAGCAATCTTTTTGTTTCATTTTCATCAAGAGTAAACTGATTTTTCATGTTATAACGGTCATATTTAGGGTCATGCCCCATTTTCTGCTGATTTTCCCGCATCAAAGCGATTTCTTCCGAAGTATCGAAAGCATAATAAGCTGAACCGTTTGCAAGTAAAGTATCTGCATAAGACTTATAGATAGCAAGTCTTTCGGACTGAGTGTATGGACCGAACTCACCGCCTTGTACGGGACCTTCGTCAAACACAACACCTGCCCATTTTAACGAACTTATGAGATTTTCGGCAGCATTTTCCACAAGGCGGGTTCTGTCTGTATCTTCAATCCGAAGAATACATTTACCGCCGTGATGACTGGCAAAAAGAAAATTATAAAGTGCCGTTCTCAATCCACCTACATGAAGATAACCTGTTGGAGAAGGTGCAAATCTGACCCTTACTGACATATTGAATTCCTGAAATTAGAAAAAATGTAAGACGAATAAGATAAAATTTAACTTTTTTGAAACTTTTTTTGAGTTTATACATCTTACTAATTGTGGAACAAAACAATTTCGGATGATATGAACGAAAAGCAAAGACAAACAGAATTTCTTGAACTATTCGAACCGGTAAGGGAAAATCTTTCCCGATTTGCCAGGGCTATGGTCAGGGAACGTGAAGAAGCAAAAGACCTCGTTAGCGAAGCAATTATGCTGGGATTTGAGAATTTCAACAAATTGAAAGACAGAACCGCATTTTTAAGCTATATGTTCACTATCATCCACAGATTGTATAAGCGAAACAAGAGACACCGCAGCTATTTCACTGAATTTGATTCGAAATTTGCCGAACAAATAAAAGCAAACGACACATCACCGGAAACAATAATTGACGTCAAGCTTTTGTACTTAGCGCTTGATGAATTGCCTTTTAAGCAGAAAGAAGCAGTAATTTTATTTGAAATTTCAGGATTTTCAATCGAAGAAATCAAAAAAATTCAAGGCGGTACAATCTCCGGCGTTAAATCCAGATTGAAACGTGGACGAGAAAAGCTTGGCGAAATTATGAACTTTGGTAATGTTCCTGATTTGCACCCCAAAAACGGAACAAATGCCAAACCGAATAAGAGTTATATAAAAGTTGATTTATTGAATATCAAAGAACATACTATCTTAAATTAGGAAGTACTCAAATGAACAACAAAAATCCAAATCTTGAAGAATATTTTTCGGCAGCCCGAAAAGAACCACCCCTTGTTTCGAATGATGAAGCGCGCAACATAATTGAATCGGGGAATTCCGTTCCGGCTGATTTTAATAAATCATTAATTAAAACTAATAAAGGATTCAAAAAAATGAATTTGCTCTTAAGCGGACTTGCAACTACTGCAGCTATCGGAATAATTTCTTTCAACTTGTTTAACTCCGGTAACATCGCAGAACAAATAAATACAACAAAAGCTACTCTTCCCGAACTGAAATCGGAAAATGGAAGTGCAGGACTAACAGCCGATAATCAAAAAATTGAGAATAAAACAGAACCACTTCCCGCACGGGACTTTGATACAAGAAAGAAAAACGAAGATAAAGTCAGACTTGATGATTCTCAGAAAATAGACGTTCAGGGAGTTAAGCTCGTAGAACTTAATAATACAGAAGCCGAAAAATTAGGTATAACTGCTATTGCAGGCGAGAATCCATCAATACAATTTTGGGATTCCCGTGTAAAACCTATGCTATGCACTTTGTTTGTAAAAGGCGGTTTTTCATTTGTCTCAAACGACGAAACCAACTCAAAATTACCTCCTAAGCTCTCACCGAGAATGATTACGGACAATACAGGAAACAGAAGATATTCCGTTATCAGCAGCGAAGGTACAAAACTTATTAAAACAGACCATGCAACCATAAACACAAATGATTTTTCGGATAAAAAAGAAAAGAAATCACAAAAGACTATGGTTTTGAGTCATAATCTTAACTTAGGTGATTCAAGTTTAAAATTGCAGAATTTTTCTGCTCAATTGAAGTTGAATTCGCATCAACTTATGGATAGTGCCAGAAAACTCGTAAAAAATATTAATATTGATTCTTTGGTCAAAGTCTCTATGAAACTTTACAAAAACAGTCATATAAATAAATTCAACAGCAATGGCGATTCAATCAAGGAGGGAGTTTATGAAATGTTTGTGAATGAAATTCCTGATTCTGTATTAAATCAACCGCAGGATTATACATATAATTTCAATTATAACACAGATGATAATAATTCCAAAAACAAACAGGAAGAAGATATCGAATTGGAACTCTTTACGAAAAATCAAGATGAAAAGATGAACAATTTGAACCAAAGAATTGACTCGATTCAAAAGAAAATCACTATTCAGGTCAATGTTGATTCTGTTACAAATGCAATTCAGATGAAATTCAATAAAAGCATGAGCAGCATCAGAAAAATTCAGGATTCCGTACTCGAAATAGAAAGCCCCATGATGTTTTTCGAAGAAGATAATCGTGAGGAAATCAATCCGTCCGATAGTACCAGGAAAATCCACAAGAAAGCATTCGATGTCAGTTATGATTTTAGTAAGAAAATCGCCGAACTTAATGCAGAAATGGATAAATATATAAGAATTAACAAGATGATTCCTGTTGTAATCAATATGGGTAAAAATCCTGAAAAAAACGAAATGAATTCGAATGATGATTTCGCTTTTATCCTGTGGTACGACCCAACCCCGGAATTGCTTGAAATACTGCCTGAATCTGTTAAAGCCAGAATCGAACCCGAACTCAGAGCATTGAGCGAATCATCGCAAGTTTGCAACACAGCAATCAAAGGAGATGAAGCCTACTTTGACATCTGGCGTGCATGCAGCGGTGCGGTCGAAAATCTTCATACATTTCCTAATCCGGCAAAAGACCAAATATATATTAAATATAATCTTACTTCTCAGAGAACAGTGACAATTTCCATAAATGACTTGTTCGGCAGAAGAATTACCGACCTTATGATTAATGTCGGACATAAGCCCGGATTATATGAAGAACACTTTACGTTGGACGGAATAAATCCAGGGATGTATCTGATTAGTTTAAAAACCGATAAGAATGAACGTGCAGTTCAGAGAGTAGTAATTGAATAGCCTCAACCACACATCCGATGACTCCCAGTCATCGGATGTGTGAAAAATATTTTTATTTTTCCCAAACAAGTTGTAACTTTTTTCATTAAATTTGTTATTGATTATTGAATATGAATAAGAATATTCAAAATAAATTTAATGGAGAAACTTTATGAAAATCAAGCTTTTTTTACTTGCCTCGTTAGCCATTGCAGCATTCCTTTTTTCAGCCTGCTGTACCACACATCAAAGGTCTTATACCGCTAAAATTTCGGTTCCGGTTTATAAAAGTTTTGATGAGATTCGTAACGGTGTTAAGATTCTTTCATCTCACGATTTCTCTAAACCGGGGAAAATTTATACTTACGGCAAATTCCTGTTTGTCAATGAAAAAGGTGAAGGTGTTCACATCATTGATAACTCCGATTTGAGAAATCCCAGATTCGTTTCTTTCATTGCTATTCCAGGCAATTATGATATTGCCGTCAAAGGTAGTGCTCTTTATGCTGACAGCTATGTTGACTTACTTGCATTTGATATTTCCAACCCAACAAGTGCAAAACTAATGAAGAGAATTGAGTCACTGTTTCCGAATCCGCTTGATAATGCCGGACAATATACCGACCCGAAAAAGGGAATTCTGGTTGAATGGATACAAAAAGATACGGTATATACTTATTCCTGGAATGAATGTGATGGCACCGACCCTGTAATATATGGAGATAGGGGATATTACTCCTCTGAAAAGGGAGTTTCCTCCGATGCAAGCGGGGGAACCGGAACAAACAGCACAGGTACGGCGGGAAAGGGCGGTTCGATGGCTCGTTTCACACTTTTCGGCAACTATATGTATATTGTTGACCAATCCAATTTGCAGACGATTGATATAAGCACCCCGATGGACCCTAAAGAATGGGCAAGAATTAATGTAGGCAGAGGTGATATCGAGACGATTTATCCTTTTAAGGATAAATTATTTATCGGCTCAATGTCCGGAATGTACATTTATGATGTTTCCACCCCCTGGAATCCGCAATATATCGGACAATTCAGACATGCAAGGGCTTGCGACCCTGTAGTTGCCGATGATAAATATGCTTATGTTACTTTACGTCAGGGAACACGATGCGTTGGAACAAGCAATCAGTTGGATATTATTGATATTACAAATTTGACATCAACCAAACTTATTAAAAGCTATCCAATGCAGGAACCCGCCGGTTTAGGCATCGAAAATAAGACTTTACTCATTTGTGACGGAAGAGCCGGACTAAAAGTATTTGATGTTACAGACCCGACAAATATTCAGCTTCAGGATTGGGAAAACGGAATCAAGACTTATGACCTTATTCCGATGGGAAGTTATGCAATTGTTAGCTGCGAAGACGGTATATATCAGTATTCATATACTGACCCAAAGAATATTGAACTGCTAAGCAAGATGCTTGTAAAGAAATAGGAAAAAATATTTAATAAAAAGAAGGCTGTTTCAAAAGTAGAATTTCAGTGAGTTCGTCATTCTGAAAGAAGTGAAGTGCCGAACGAAGTGGAGACCAGCGTAGCTCATCCAGTCTTGTTGCTGTTTCCGGACTCTTCGCCCGCGGCTCATTTCGTTTGTTTAACAGTTGAGCCTAAACCAAATTTTGCAATTTTGTAATTCAAACTTTAAGCAATAATTTTGAAAGGCTCAACAATGCAACCGTGTAAAATTAACAAAGTTGATTTTACACAATCAAGACATTTTTGTGGGAATTGATGTTCATAAAAAAAATTGTAACTCCATTCAGTTACACTTTTATGAAGCCTTACTCAAAAACTTAAGTTCAATTTTGGTTGAAGATTATTTAAGTTGACTTTCTGTTATTGAAACTTTTACCGAATCTAATGCGGTTCTCCATGTATGTACTTGATGATTTGAACTTTTTCGATAGTTATCAAACCGCCGCATTTTGATTCTCTGAATAAATCATTTAGAACAGGAATGAAGTAATCAATTTTTTCTTCCGAATCAACAATTTCAATTATTAACGGTAAATCGGCAGATAGTTCCATTATTTTTGTTTTATGTACCACGCTTGATGCACCGTAAGCAAGGATTCCCCGCCATACGGTTGCTCCTGCAATTTTGGAACTTCGTGCTTTGTTAACAATTTCTTCATACAACGGCTTTTTGTTGTGCTTATCAAGTTCACCGATAAAAATTCTTAACAGTTTTGTATCATTTTTAGTTTCCATGTTTACTCCATTATTTGGAAATTAATCTTGCTAATATTATTCCGGAATATAGAAGAATCGAACCCCCTAATATACTTGAGAACATATAGATGAAAGAAAGTACCAACTGTGAGTCGCGTGTCAATTGATAATTCTCAAAGATAAAAGTTGAAAATGTTGTAAATGCGCCAGCAAATCCTGTGGTTAATGCCAGCTTCACTTCCGGTCTTATGATAACTGTATTTGTTGAAAACTGACTGACAAAGCCGAAAACAAAACACCCTGCCAGATTAATTATAAATGTACCAAGCGGAAAATCTGTCGTCTTGTTTTGCTCCATCAGAACTGTGATTAAATATCTTAATAATGTGCCTACAATTCCACCGACACTTATCCACATTAAAAGAAAGAATTTATTCATTTAAATTGATAATTTTATAATTTTACATAAAAAATTTCTTAATGCCCTGTATCAACCATACCCTTAAGGGTATGGTTGTGTAAATTATTTTTAGACTGTATATAAATTGTCTGAATTAAAAAATTAAATCAACGAAAACACCAAAAAAATCATTTAAAAGCTTTGACCGTAATACTAAAAATCCTTCTCTGGAATTCTTCAATCCCTTAAGTTTATTCCAAAAACGACCGAAACAGTTTTCTAAAAATAAAGAAGGTCAAGCATCTCCGCCTGACCTTTTGAAGTCTTCATCAGTATATTAAAAATATTATGCTGTCTTTTTTTCGAAACCAAGAATGAAAGCTGCTATTCCTCCCATTCCAGCCATAATGACAGTGCTGCAGAGTACATCCAAGATAAAAGCCTGAGGTGTAAAGAACTTCATCTGTGCGACCATGAAAAAGTCAAACGACATGGCAAATGCCAAACCAAAGTAGATACCCTTCATAAACCCGGTCATAAAAGTCTTGGTCTGAGTAATGCTGAATATCCAGGTTATGAAAACGGCTTGAACTGCATTTGCACAGATTATAGCCCATATATCCATCGGTTCTTTCATCACTCCCGGTGGAAATTGAGACATTAAGGACTTAAAATAATCGGCAAAAATTAATCCGTAGATAAGACCTCCAAGTAGAAAGCCGCCAACAAGTGCCGCTAATGCAGCAAGTAGAAATTTTGTATTCATAACAGCTCCGTTTATTAAAAAAAATTAATAACCTTGCAAAACTAACAAAAATTTTAGTTGAAACAAAATTATTTATTCATTAAATTCCTTTTCTTTGTAAAAATTTCAAATTATTGATACTTAGTTTAATTGTTAGTTACGATTTTTTAAATCATAAAGCTACATTGACGAGAACAATGAATTCCGGAACTTCTACTTAGAGTCCGATTACAGTCACAAATGCTCCACCTGAATTTATGCCGAATACTGATATTCAATAATTATATCATTTCTGATTTTTTACATCTTATTCTTAAAAAGTATTCCATACCATATAAATTCCACCAATGATAACCAAAATTCCGCAAATACGTTTAACATAAATTGATGCTTTTGTATTTTCAGTCCAATCAAGGTATTGTTGTACTTTTTGTAAAAATGTTCCCGCAAGAACTATTACCAGACAATGACCAATTGCAAATGATGTCAATAAACTTACAGAAAGTAACATGTCAGTTTTAGAAACTTCAAATACTACACCAAGAACGGGTGCCATAAAAGCAAAAGTGCAAGGTCCGAGACCAATTCCAAAAATGAGTCCAAGTAATAAAGCAGCTAAATAACCTCTTGATTTTGTTTGTTTCAAATGTGCTCCATCCCAAGGCAATTTGATTAGGTCAAGTAAATATAAACCCACTATGAAGAACACGACAGCTACAATGTAATTGCCTATTGAACCGACATCACCCATCAACCGACCTAATGACAAAGTAATAATGCCAATGATTGCGATTGTTATGAGAATACCAAGAGCAAAGATTAAAGACAAAAGAAATGTTCTTTTTAAATTTGTTAAACCTTGAGAATTTAGAAACCCTACAATTAAAGGTATGCTTGATAAATGGCAGGGACTTAATAAAATACTTAAAATCCCCCAAGAAAAAGAAGATAAAACAGCGAACCAGAAATTTTGATATAATAGTTCGCTAAGGAAGTTAAATATAGTTTCAATCATTGCTTACTCCGTGGAACTTGTGAAGAAGGACGAAATGGGACGGGGGGACGGGGGGACGGGGGGACGGGGGG
>Ga0172370_10003572_pt1 | contig 21418 bp, 6 predicted proteins | sample LakKiv5m_FD_114538 | JGI IMG/M metagenome (GOLD analysis project Ga0172370, IMG submission 114538) | Freshwater microbial communities from Kabuno Bay, South-Kivu, Congo - kab_022012_11.5m | ecosystem: Environmental > Aquatic > Freshwater > Lake | place: Democratic Republic of the Congo...
AAAGAACGCAATTACCAGTAGAAAACTCGCAGGTCGACGCCGCGCAGGGGTTGTCGGTCGCGCAGACCACGGGCGCCCCTGCACAAACACCCAGGGAGCAAGCGTCCTCCGTGGTGCAGGGATCCCCGTCGTCACAAGGCGTGGGATCCACCGGCAAAGTCACGCACTTGCCGGACTTCGGATCGCACGCGTCGAGCGTGCAGAGGTTGCCGTCGTCGCAGAGCTGCTTGCTCCCGAGACACGCGCCGCCCACGCACGTGTCCCCATTCGTGCACAGGTCGCCGTCGTCGCAGGCCCCGGTGAGGACCGCGTGCGTGCAACCGGTCGTCAGATCGCAGGCGTCCTGCGTGCAGCCGTTGCCGTCATCGCACGAGATCTTGGTGCCTTTGCACGCGCCGCCCTCGCACGCGTCCCCCTCCGTGCACGCCGATCCGTCGTCGCACGTCGCCGCGTTTGGCAGGAAGACGCAGCCCTTGGTCCCGTCGCAAGCGTCGTCCGTGCATGCATTGAAGTCATTGCATTTCATCGGCTTTCCGACACATACGCCCGCCACGCACGCGTCGCCCTTGGTGCACGCGTCTGCGTCGTCGCACACCGCCGTCAACGCCACGTGTGCGCATCCGGTCGCCGGGTCGCAGCCGTCGTTCGTGCACGCGTTGGCGTCGTCGCAGTCGATCGGCGCAGCGAGGCAAGCCCCGCCCGAGCAGGCATCCCCCGTCGTACACGCGTTGCCGTCGTCACAGGTCGCGCTGCCCGGCAGGTGCACGCACCCCTTGGCCGCGTCGCAACCGTCGTCCGTGCACACGTTGCCATCGTCGCAGCTCACAGGCGCCCCCACGCAGGCCCCAGCGGCGCAGACGTCGCCCTTCGTGCACAGGTCGCCGTCGTCGCAGGCCGAGATATTCGGCGTGTGCGCGCAGCCCGAGCTCGGGACGCAGCCGTCGGTCGTGCAGGCGTTGCCGTCGTCACAGTCGAGCGCCGAGCCCGCGCACTGCCCTGCCACGCACGCGTCGCCCTCGGTGCAAGCGTTGCCGTCATCGCAGGCCGCCGCGCTCGGCGCGCTGACGCACCCCTTGCCTATCACGCACGCGTCGAGCGTACAGGCGTTGCCGTCTTCGCACGCCAGATCGTCAGGCGTGTGTGAGCACAGCAGGCCCACTTGAGAGTCGATCGTGCACGCGGTCCCGTCGTCGCAGGGGCCCGACAACGGGCAGTCCTTCTTGCAGCCCGCCGCGCTCTCGTCGAGGCCAGGGCAGATGCTGCACACGCCGTCGCCGCAAAATCCGCAGTCGAGCGGGCAACTCTCCCACGACTCCGTGCCTTGGCATTCGCAGTCACCGCAGGTCGCGCCGCAGTCGGCGGGGCAGCCCGCGGGGCCTCCGTCCGCAAGTTCGCAGACGTGGTTGCCGCACACGAGCCAGGCGCAGTCCGGCTTGCAGGTCGCTGGCGTCTCACCCTTGTCGCACGTGCCGTTGCCGCACGTGGCGCCGCAGTCCTTCGCGCACGTGTCGGGCGTCTCGCCGCAGACGGGCCCTCGGCATTTGCCGTCGCCACACGTCCCGCAGCAGTCCTTCTTGCAGTTGTCCGGGTTCTCGCCCGCCGAGCACGCGCCGTCGCCGCATGTGGCGCAGTCCTTCGCGCACAGCACCGCCGTCTCACACGCCGGATTGCACACGCCGTCACCGCACACACACGCCGCGGCCACGTCCTTGGGCACGAGCACGTCCCCGGGATCGGCTCCGGCGTCGATGGCGCTCACGTCGCCGGCCGATGGGTCCGTCTCAGAGACGCCAAGGGAATCGCTTTGAACGAGGTCCGCGCTGCTCCCCGTCGCCACGCCGTCTGTCGCGCCGCAACCGGCGCACAGCGGCCAGAGCACGCAGACGACAAGGCCGAGCCGGTTCCAGCGCATCGCGAATCCCCTACTTCACACAGCGCAGCTTCGTCGGAAACGAGGCCGCCATCGTGAGCTGACCGGTCGCAAAATCGACGACGGCGAAGGAGGTCCCTCCGGAAATGTAGCTCGCGTTCGTGACGTAATACGCCGACGCGGTTGCAGGAAATGCGAGGGTGTCGATCGCCGGAGAGGCCGCCCGCAGGCGCACGATCGTCATCAGCTCGATGGGCGACGGGACGCGCCACCCCCCGCCCTGCTGCGTCATGGCCGTGCAGACCGACTCCGCCTGGGCGGGCGACGTCACCGCGACCGTCGGAACGCTCCACATCAGGCCCGAGCGCGTGCCCTTGACCACCTGCGCCTCGACCGTCACGAATTGGTCCGGCTGCCCTCCCAGTCCGCCGCGAACGCACAGGCCACCCGCCCCCAGGTTGTTGGCGGAGTCCGTCTGCGGGAGCCGCACATCGACACCCCAGTAGAGACCGGCGTAGCCCTTCAACGGCGATCCCGCCAGCCATTTCGCTGTGTTCCATGTCGGAAACGCGTTCAGGTTCACGTTGGCCTGCCCGATCACGATCGGCGTCCGAACGAGCGAGAGCAGCTCATGCACCATCGGGAGGCGCCAATCCGAGTACCCTCCCTGCACGAGCACGTCGCACACCATCGTGGAACCTTGGACATCCCCATAGGCGGTCTTGCCTTCTCGCTGCCACATGAGCTGCGTCGTCTTGTCGAGCACCGTGCCCGCCGCGACATCCACCACGTAGTTGGCATCCGTGTGCTCGAAATTCGCCGGCCAAATCCAGCCATCGAGTGGACACGCATCCGTGAACGTGTGGGTACATTTGAAAGCCTTTCCGTCACAGGCGTCGAGCGTACAGGCATCCGGATCGGCGCAAGACCTCGGATCACCTTTGCATTTTCCGGTCGTGCACGCATCGCTCCACGTGCACCAGTCGCCGTCATCGCACGAACCCGAAAACGACACGTGGACGCAGCCGATGTTCGAGTCGCACGAGCCGGTCGTGCAGGGGTCCTCGTCGTCGCAGTAGATCCATCCGCTGCCGCCTGGCTGGCAGACCCCACTTGCGCAGTGGTCCTCAAATGTGCAGAGATCACCATCTTCACATGTGTTATAGTTCGCCTGGTGGGCGCACCCGATCGACTTATCGCACGAGTCCGTCGTGCACACCTTCCCGTCGTCGCAAGAGACGGGCTCGCCCTTGCACGCGCCGGCGTCGCACGCGTCGCCCCAAGTGCAGGCGTCGTTGTCATTGCAGGGCCCCGCGGCCGGCGCGTTGACGCAGCCGCTAGCCGGAACGCACGAGTCCTTGGTGCAGGGGTTGTTGTCGTTGCAGTTGGCGGTGATGCCCTTGCAGGCGCCGATGACGCAGAGGTCCTTGACCGTGCAGGCGTTTCCGTCGTTGCACGAGGCGCCGTCGGCCTTGACCGTCTCCTCGCAGAGCCCCGTCGATGGGTTGCAGAGCGGCTCAGAGCACGCCCCGGACTGTCCGGCCGGGCACACCACGATGGTCGACGCGTCCAACTTGCATTGGTGCTGTGCGTTACACAACACCTTGCCATTGCAGGGGTCTCCGTCGTCGAGGCTGGCGCAATCGGCGTCCTTCTGGCACTGGCAGACGGGCTTCCCGACGCACGTGCCGCTCGCACACGTGTCGTAGCTCGTGCACACGTCGGCGTCATCGCACTCATTTCCCGTCAAGGGCGAGGTGGCGCACGCGCCGGTCTTGGCGTCGCACAGGTCCTTCGTGCAGGGGTCGCCATCGTCGCAGGTCGCTTGGGTCGACACGCAGCTCAACCCCGAGCACACGTCTCCCGTCGTGCAAGGGTTCCCGTCATCGCAGGTGCCAGGCGCGGGCAGGTGCGAGCAGGCGCCCGTCGTCGGATCGCAGGCATCGACCGTGCAGACGTTTTTGTCATCACAGGGCTTGATCGCCGCCGAGCAGGCCTTGCCGGCGCAGTGATCGCCGCTCGTGCAGGGATCTCCGTCGTCGCAAGGACCGGGCACGCCGCTCGGCCAGTCCTCGTGCACGCAGGTGCCGTCGGGGGCGCACACGTCCCACGAGCACGGCAGATCATCCGAGCAGTCCTTCTTCTTCGTCACGCACGCGCCAAACTGGCAGCCCAGGTCCACCGTGCAGGGATCGCCGTCATCGCAGGGCCCCTCGAGCATCGGCGCGTGGACGCACGCCCCTGCCGCCGGATCGCAGCCGTCCTGCGTGCAAGGGCTCGCGTCGGCGCAGTCGAGCGGCTTGCCGACGCAGACGCCGGCCACGCACAGGTCGCCCTTCGTGCACAGGTCGCCGTCTTCGCAGCCTCCCCCGACGATGGCATGCGTGCAGCCGGTCTTCGGGCCGCAGCCATCGTCGGTGCAAGGGTTGTCGTCGTCGCAATCGACCAGGACGCCCTGGCACAGGCCGCTCGCGCACGCGTCCAACGCCGTGCAGGCCGATCCGTCGTCGCAGGTGGCTGCGTTCGGGAGGTAGACGCATCCTTTTGATTTTTCACAGCTATCGTCAGTGCACGGGTTTCCGTCATCACACACCGTCGCGACAGCGCCGGCGCACACGCCCCCCGCGCACGCGTCGCCGAGCGTGCAGGCGTCAGCGTCGTCACAGGTCGCGTCGGCGGGCGCGTGCGTGCAGCCTGCTACCGGATCGCACGCGTCGGCCGTGCAGGTGTTGCCGTCGTTGCAGTCTACCGCGGCGCCCGTGCACACGCCCGCCTTGCACGTGTCGGCTTGCGTGCACGCGTTGCCGTCATCGCAGAAGACCGTCACCGCCTTGTGCTTGCACCCGATCTTGGGGTCGCAGCTATCCGCCGTGCACGCGTTGGCGTCATCGCACACGAGCGGCGTCCCCGCGCAGAGCCCGGCCTTGCAGGCGTCGCCCGTCGTACAGGCCGAGCCGTCGTCACAGGCCGCCGCGTTCGGCGCGTTGACGCAGCCCGACGCAGGATCACACGCGTCCGTCGTGCAGGGGTTGCCGTCGTCGCAAGCGATGGCTGACCCCTGGCATTGGCCGCTTTTGCACGCGTCGAGCTTCGTGCAGGCGTTGCCGTCGTCGCAGGGAACGGCATTGGCGATGTGCACGCACCCCTTGACGAGGTCGCACAGGTCCGTCGTGCACGCGTTCGCGTCCGTACAGAGCGCGTCATTCGGCACATGTTCGCATCCGCCGCCTGCCGCCCCGTCCTTGGTGCAACCGATCCCATCGTCGCAGGGATCGCCCTTCGCGCCGCAGTCCTCTGGGCAGCCAATGTCCAACTCTTTTAACTTAGGACACGCGCTACACACCCCATCACCGCAGAATCCGCAGTCGATCGGGCAGCTCTGAAAGTCCTCCGTTCCCTGGCAATCGCAGTCCCCGCAGCTGGCTTCGCAGTCCTCGGGGCATTTGCCCGGACCGCCGTCGGAGGGCTCGCACGTGTTGTTTCCGCAGACCTGCCAGACGCAGTCCGAAGCGCAATTGGCTGGGCTCTCGCCCTTGTTGCAGCTGCCGTTCCCGCACTCGGTGCCGCAGTCGTCGGGGCACGTCGTCGGGTTCTCGCCACACCCGAAGCCGATGCACTTTCCATCACCGCAGATACCGCAACAATCCCCGGGGCACGTGGTTGGGTCTTCTGCGATGGAGCAGAGCCCGTCGCCGCAGACCTTGCAGTCCGAAGGGCACGTCGCGAGGCTCTCGCAGCCCGCAGTGCACACGCCGTCACCACACGTACACGCCGGTGCGGCTTCGGGAGTGACATCGGGAACGGCCGAATCCGCGGCGTTGGACGCGTCCGCCGGCCCGAGATCCGCTGCCGAGACTGCTTCGACCGGCGCGACGGGCGCGCTGCACGCGGCGACGAGCGCGATGAGCAGCACGCCAGAGTCGAGAAGTCGCAGGGCGGCCAACGGAACCTCCAGAGGCGGTCTGAGTCAGGTCAATAGGCCAGATGATAAGTGCAGAATCGGTCCGAGCCTGTCAAGGCCGCGGAAGAGCGCGGGGCAAGGAAAGATGATCCGGATCACGCGCCACGCGTCCTTGCGGTGGCGCCGCTCAATTCAGGCAAAAATTGAGGCACTTGACTTCCATGCGCCAGGATGCACAATGCCGCGTTCTCAGGAGGCGTCATAGTGGAGCCCAACAGCGCATCCCGGATCTCGGCGAGACGAGTCGCGGTCGTTTGGGTCGTCTCGGCCGCGTGCTGTGGGATCGTGCCAGGCCGCGCGCTCGCACAGACTACGCCCGAGCAGAAAGCCGAGCAGATGGCCGCCGAAGGCCTGAGGCTCGCGGGCGAGAGCAAGCCGCGGGACGCGATCCTGCACTACGAGAAGGCGCTGGCCACCTCGCCGCAATGGAGATACGCCTATAATCTCGGACGGCTCTACGAGGCCATCGCGGAGCCCGTCACGGCGCACCGGTACTACGTGCAGGCCCGCCGGCTGCCCTGCGACGCCCAGCAGAAGGCCAAGGCGATGGAGGCGACAGGGCTCGTCGAGGCGCGGCTCGTGCGGCTTGGATACGCGAGGGTCGAGCTCGTCATCACGCCGCCGGACGCTACGGTGGTGGTCGACGGCGACACCGTAGAGGTCGGTGACGGGGCGCGCGTGAGGTGGCTCAAGGCGGGGCCGCACCGTCTCGTGGTGGCTGCACGAGGCTTCGTGGACCTGGCCGAGATCTTCGACGTCAAGGAGGCTGGCGAGCTGCGCGTCGTCCGAGGCCTCAAGCGACCTGCCGATGAGCCCGTCGCCGTGGATCCGAGGCCCAAAGCGCTCAAGCCGCGCCTCGACCCGCCGGTCAAGGTCGACGTAGCGCCGGCCAAGTCGATCGAGCCGAAGCCGCAATCGCAGGCGCGGGGTCCCTGGCCCTGGGTCGTGGGTGGTGCGGGGCTCGCGGCGACCGCTGTCGGGGTCGCCTACCTGCTCAAAGGGGTCTCGGACGCGAACGATTCACTGGACTTGCCTGGAAAGACCGTCACGCAGGTCACCTATCGTCGAGACCGCTACGATTACGGCGCGAACGAGTACGTGGTTGGGCTGGTCGCCACAGGCGTTGGCGCCGCCGCGCTCGGCGTCGCTGCGTGGCTCTTCGTGAGCCCATCCAACGCCTCACGTGCGGGCGGCTCCCTGGGCGCAGGAGGCCTGAGTGTGAGCTTGCGGCCCGCTCGCGACGGGGGCTCGATCGTCGTCGACTGGGGCTTCTAGGTACGATTTTGAGCGACCGCCGCTTGCGGTGAGGAGGTTCGCATGAGCACACGGAACGCGGCCACGCGGAGCCCCAGGTCAGGCCTTGCGTTGGTCGCCGGCATCTGGGGCTTCGCGCTGGTCCCTGCGTGCCTGCCTGACCCGCCGCCCGATACGGTCGATGACACGGGGACCTCGCAGGACACGTCCGCGATGTCGGACCTGGACGCGGTCGGCGCGGGCGCGGACACGGGCGACGCGCCAAGCGGCGCGGAGACGGTCACGAACGACGCGATCCAACCGCTTGATTTCGAGCAGGTCAAGGAGACACAGACCACCGGCTGTGGCAACGGCGTCTGCGAGACGCCCGGCGAAAACGTGAACAATTGCAAGGTAGACTGCTGCGTATGCGGTGACTGCAAGTGCAACGGCGCGGCCTGCGGTGAGGACCAAAACACCTGCCCCACCGACTGTGGGTCGTGCGGCAATGAGACGTGCGATCCCGGGGAGAGCCCCACCTGCTGCGCCGCGGACTGCTGTGGCACATGCGGCGACGGCAAGTGCCGCTGCCAGGAGAACCCGACGGATTGCCCGACGGACTGCCTGTGGGCCTGCGGCAACCACGTCTGCGAGAAGGGCGAGAACCCCCTGAACTGCAACGAGGATTGCGCCACCAAGACGTGCGGCAATCAGCTCTGCGAGCCGCCCGAGACACACGACACCTGCCCCGGAGACTGTAGCGCCGCGTGTGGAAACCAGGTCTGCGAGCCGTCAGAGGACTACCTGACGTGCCCAGTCGATTGCGGGTACTGCGGCGACCACGTCTGCTCCGTGGTCGTCAAGGAGAGCGCGGTGACCTGCCCGCTCGACTGCTCAGCTACTGGCGGCTAGGCGGGCGCGGCCCCCGAATCCTTCCCGTTTCGAATCGATCTCGACCCGCGGACCTCACGCCACAACTTCCGGATCCGACCGAGCGGCCGGATCACGCTATTTCGGCCGCCCCGGCGCCCCGTCGGAGTCGGCGAAGTAGTCCGCCGCCCGCTTGAAGAGGCCCCGATTCTCACGCACGGCGTGATTGAAGACTTCGCGCGCGACCCACTCCGTGGCCTGGCGCGCCGCGCCGGCGTCACCCTGCCCGCGCGCGACCTCGCCGACCAGAGCGATCGCCTCGTCGATCCTCGGCCTCACGGTCTCGTGCTCTGCCACGAGCGCACTGACCTCGCTCGCCTCGGCGCCGATCGTGAGCGTCCACGGGAAGAAGTCGGCCTCCTCCAGCGCGCCGTGTCGACCGAACTCCGCGCGAATGGCCGCGAGCAGGGGCCTCGCAGCCGCCGCATCGAAGGGGGCGCCGGCGTTCGCCGCCTTGCAGAGCTTCTTCGCCACATGACAGCGCGCCGTGATGTCCATGTGCTCCTGCGAGAGGCGCAACAGGTTCGCCGCCGCGTCGCGATCGATCTCGGCGCGGATGTGCCAGTCGGGCTGCGCGCCCCACGCGACGCCGCGCCGCGCGGCCATCTCGCGGCCTATCTCGGAGCGCTCCGGCTCACGGTCGAGCAGGGCCCGCAGCTTTGGCGACAGCTCCGTCTCCTCCAGGTCGAAGTGCGCGTTCAACGACGCGCCGAGCGCCCGCACGCGCTCCGTGAGGTCGCCGGGCGTGCCGACGTCGCGCCGCCAGTGCTCGAGCGCGAAGAGGTGACCGTCGATGTCGGCGTGCTCGCGCTCGATCTGCGTGATGAGCTCGCGCACGTCGTGGCCCGGATCCCGTGCGATCGCCCGCGAAAAGAACGATCGCTCCTCGTCCGCGGCGTGACGGGGCAGAAGCTCCGCCAAAGCGTCCTGCGCGGCGCGCAGCGCGACGGCGGGCGTCGTGTCCGCCGGGACTTCTGCGTGCGCCTCCGCACACCTCACGACGCGCGCGAAGGCGGCGCGGATGCGTTCGTGACACGCGAGCAGGAAGGGGAAGGGCGCATCGAAGCTCGGGGCGGCTTCAAGGATCGGCATGGGTGCACCGGCCCGCGTCCGAGCGGGCCCGCATGCACTATCTCACGTTCGCGTCACTCCACCACCACGACATCTGATCCGCCGCGTCCGAAGGTCTCCGGCGCGTACATCTCCTCGGCCTTCGACGGGGGCACGACGAAGCGGCCCGGCGTGGTCGCGCGGCACACGTACGCATAGTCGTAGACGCCGTCCCAGAGCAGGCTCGTAAAGACCTCCGCCCTCTCGTCGCGCAGGTTCTCGTGCTCCCACCACGGTCCCCACCACCCACCGCGGCGACTGCCCTTTGCGCGCTCTTCGTCGTCCTCCGCCTTGTGGCCGGTCGTCGCGAGCGCGCCGTTTTGCGCCTCGAAGCCGGCGGGCAACGGATCCACCAGCGCCACGTGATAGCGCCGCGCCGCGGCCACCATGTTCACCTTGACCCGCACCGACGCGCCCCCCCTGACATGCCACACGCCGTCAGCGTCGCGCCGCACGTCGCGCGGATCGTCGATGGCCTCGTAGGTTCGCGCCACGTAGAAGCCGTGATCCTTGGGCTCCAGCTTCAGGCTCGACGGCGCGTACTGGAGCCCGATGCGGTAATACAGGCGCCCGGGACCTGCTTTGCCGATCGTCAGGTCGTGCGTCGCTCCTGCGTCAACGAGCAGGCGCATCGGCACCGTCACGTGGTCACGCTCGGTCGTGCGGCCCTTGAACGCGTGCTCGGCCGCGAGCGTGTCGCCGAGCCACGCGCGCGCCACGAAGTCCGGTGTCGTCGCCTCGTAGGCCGCGAAGTAGCGGTCGAGCGCGAGCAGTACGAAGGCGTTTTCCTGCGTATTGTCCCACCGGCCCGCCTTGCGGTGCGCGAGCAGGCCGGACGCCACCTTCGCCACGAGATCGTTTTTCGGATCGACCTGGAGCAGCGCATCCAGCACCACGCCGTCCACGCGCCTGTCGCTGTGCAGCAGCAGGTGCGCGCCGTCCTTGTAGGAGGTCACGAAGTGCGCGTTCCCGGCCGTCTCGGTCGCGCTGTTCGTCAGACGCTTCTTCACCTGAGCCACCAGGTCCTGGCTGCCCTCGTCGCTGGCCAGCGTCGGCAGCAGCCAGCCCAGCGCCTCGAGCGGCAGCCTCTCGACCGTCGCGCTCTCGCAGAGCTTGCGCGCCTTTTCCGGATCGGCCTTGCCCGCCCGCAGCCTCACGTCGAGCGCGTACGCCGAGATGGCGCGGCGCGTCTCCTCGGTGTAGTGCACGCTGTAGTGCTTCTCGATCTCGGCGAGGTACTTCAGCGCGGACCTCAGCACGCCGTCGGGCACCTTGAAGCCCTTGCCTGTCGCGCGCACGAGCGCGTTCGCCACGTGCACCGTGAGGTAGGGCCAGCTCTCGTCGCCGCGGCGCCAGAACGCGAAGCCGCCGTCGTGGTTCTGAAGCTTCGCGAGGCGGGAGACATCGTGCGTCACCGACGCCACGAGTGCGTCCTTGTCCGGCAGCCCCTTCGCCTGGAAAGCGTCTAGCACGTCCCGCAACGCCGCCACCGCCAGGATGCGCGAAGCCATCTGCTCGCTGCACTCGAAGGGGTAGCTCACGAGGTAGAGGACCGCGTCCGTGAGCGCTTGCAGCGCCGTCGAGCTGGTCGTGATCTCCAGGCCCCCGAACGAGCGCACGACATGCTTCGGCGCGCTCACCGGCTGCCGCGTCGCGGCCGTCCCGTCGCCACCCAGGTTGCCGTAGGTCGCGAACGCCTCTGTCGTGGCCGGTGTCCACACGGGCAGCGAGACCTCGCTCGCGTCCACGTGCCGGCCCGCGCTCGCGACCACCTGGAATCGCGCGGTCCCCGCCTTCCTCGTCTCCGCCGGGAAGCGCACCTCCACGCGATCGTGGGCGGGGATCCGCACCCGCCGCCCGTTGCCGCCCGCCAGCGTCGCGTTCGTCACCCGCACCGCCACGTCCGCGCTCAGTTCGGCCTCGGTCTGGTTCTGCAAGACGACGGGCAGCTCGAAGCGATCGCCGAAGTTGAGAAAGCGCGGCGCCGATGTGCGCACCATCAGCGGCAACCGCGCGGTCACGGCCGACTCCCCGCTGCCGAAGCGCTGCCCGCCGTGGACCGCGATGGCCGTCACGCGATAGCGCGTGAGGCTGTCCGGCAGCTTGACCTTGACCTTCGTGCGTCCGGCCTTGTCGGTCCGCGCGCCCGGCACCCAGGCCGCGAGCGCGTCGAATTGCGTTCGCAGCGTGATCGCGCCGCCCGCTTCCTTGCCGGTGGTGCCATCGGCCATCTCGGCCCGGGCCTCGGCTGGCGATGGCGGCGGCATGGGCCGGCGTGACATCCGCCCCTTCATGCCGGCCCGCTCCTGCGCGCCCTGCGCCGCCTTGTGTCGGACCTCCTCCGCGCTCGCGAGCAGCACCCACGCGCGCGAGTGCGTATCGCCCACGCCACCGTGGCGGTGCGCGTAGAAGTGCGCGATGGGATCTGGGATGCGATAGCCCGTGAGCGCGAGCACCGCCTCGTCCACCATCACGAGCGCCACCTCCGCGTCCGGCACCGCGGCGCCGCGCGAGTCCTTGACGTCCACGGTCACGAACGTCTCCGCCCCGGGCTCCAGCGCGTCGCGATCCGGCTTGACCGCCACGGCGAGCGCGCGCTCAATCGGCGGGATATCGAGGCTCAGCGAACCCGCCGCGAACGCCGGTCGCTTCGGCAGCTTCGGGTCCGGCACGCCCGCATTGTCCATGCGCTCCGTCGCGCCCACGAGATCGACTTGCAGCGTCATGTTCGGCGTCCAAGCGCCGTCGACAGGGATCTCCAGCGTGTGCGACGTGCCCTGCATCGTGAAGCGCTCGATCTTCACGATCCCGAGCCGGCGCAGCGTCATCACGCCCTCGGCCGGCGCGAAGGGCGCGAGCACCAGCACCCTGGCCGTCTCTCCGGCCTTGAAGCGCCTGCGCTCCGGGATGAGCGTGACCCGCTCCTGCTTGACGTCGCGCGAGGGCGGCTGCTTGCCACCGGCGACCCAGCGCGTGAGCAGCGTCTCGTTGGGCCTGCCCTTGCCGTCCTCGACGCGCGCGCGGATGTTCCACGCGCCGCCCTGACCCGGCCTGAACGTGCAGCGTTGCGCCGCCGGAGCGCTCGCGAGCGAGCAGGTCTCGAGGTTTGCCACCTGCTGCGTCCACGCGCCCTTGTCGTTGGTCCAGTCGATCCGCCAAGCCTCGACGGTCGTCGCGATCCCGACCGCTGCCTTGCCGTCGAGATCGGTAACGATCACGTCGACGTCGAGGACCTCGCCGGCCTGAACGAACGCCTTGTCGCTGCGCAACCCGACGTAGCGATCGGCCGGATGCACGAGCAGCGCCGCGCTCGACGACCAGGCCTGCCGGTTGACGTCCATGACGGTGGCCTCGGCGATGAGCGTGCTCGGACGCGGCGGATTGGCGCTGTCGAACGTGACGCCGAGCACGTGCCGCCCTGCGCCGTCGGTCTTGCCCGCGTGGCTCTGCCAGCCCGTCGGCCCCTCCTCGTCCGTTCGCTCCCACCACGGCACGAAGCGGCCGAAGGTGAACTCGTCGCGCCCCGGCGGCGTGTAGCTCGCGGCCATCGTGCGTACGCTCCAGTTCGTCTCGGCGTTCGGCAGGCCGCCGCCCGCGTAGTACTTCGCCTCGACGGTCACGGTCGCATTGCCGCCCACGACGTGCGGGCCCTCGCTCGCGCTCGCGCGGACCTCGAATTCCGGCCGCCGGAACTCCTCGACCCGCAGGCCGTGGCCATGATCGTGGCCGTGCCTCGCGTCCGCGTCGACCTTCGTCTCGAGCTGCAAGTAGGCGTGCCCGAGGTTCATCGACTTGGCGAGCGTCAGCTCGAAGTCGAAGGCGCCGAACGAGAGCAGGGGTGCCTTGCCCTTCTGTACATCGTTGCCCTGGCTGTCGCGCAGCCTCCACGTCACGTGGCCCGTGCCGCGCAGCGGACCGACATCGCCACCGATCTCGTTGCCCATCCGCCGGATCCAGCCCTTGACGTGCACCTTCTCGCCCGGCCGGTAGAGGCCGCGATCGTCGAAGACGAACCAGCTCAGCGTGTCCGGCACTCCCGCGGCCCGCCACGCATCGCCGCCGCCCCAACGGTTCGCGCTCTTGGGCAGGATCGCCACGTCCTGGCCTACGCGCGCGACCAGCACCGGAGCCCCCTCGCCGTCGAGATCGAGTCGAGCCAGCCCGCGCGCGTCGGTCTGCACACCCGGCGCCGCATCGACCTTGCGATAGAGCGAGACCCCGGCGCCTGCCACCGGCGCTCCGCTCGCGAGATCGCTCACCAGCGCCACGAGCCTCTCGTTGTCCGCGTACGCGTCGAGGCCGATCCGCGTGCGTTGCAGCCACAGCATCACGCGCCGCTGCCGCCAGCGCTCCTTGGGCTGCACCGTGGGCTCCACGACCAGCACCACGCTCCCGAAGCCCTCGGGCGACAGGCCGGGCGCGAGATCGAGCGAGGTCTCGGTGAGCTCGTCGGCAGGCCCGCGCACGGACTCCACGCGATCGGAGACGAGCCGCCCGGGCAGCGGCTTGCCCTTGTCGTCGTAGGGCTCGTCGGCGAGCAAGGCGATCCAGTCTCGCCAGTGCTCGGGCCCGACGCTGAGCAGCCGCACGCGCAGCTTCGGGTGGTTCACGCTGTAGACCGGGAAGCGGGCCGGGCCCGCGGGATCGAGCACCGCGAACGTGTCGCCCTGCGCGAAGAGGTTGGACTCGGCCTCGCCGATCTGGAACGTGACACGCTTCGCCCGTCCGAGCTTCTGCCCGTAGGCGTCAGTCAGGCCCCCGGGGACGGTCACTTCGTAGCTCGCGCGCCCCTTCGTCGCACCTTCGATGAAGATCGCGCCGCCCGACGCGTAGACCTTCGCGCCCGCAATCTCGGGCTCGATCCGTATCGCCGCGGCGTCGAAGAGCGACGTGTCGAGCGCGTTGTTGAACACCACCATCAGCGGTGACTGAGGCGGGCATGCCTCGCCGCCCGAGCCGCACTGCTTCCGCTCGAAGCGCAGCGGTGCGTAGGTGTTGAAGGCGAAGATCTCGGCGCCCTTGCTGGTCCGGGGACCCTCGAGCGAGGGCGTCTTCGGGCCCACGCGCACCTGGAAACGCGTGTCGAGCGGCAGGGACGAGGCGGCCTTGAGCGCCACCCACCGGCCCGGCTCGGACCGCTTGCTGTAGTACGCCGCGCTCGGATCCGCGTCGACCTCGGCCTGCGTGGCCAGCCGCAACGCCGGTCCCTTCTGCAGCGCGACCGTCGCGAGCACGGCCGCCGGATCCACGCGCTGGTCGAAGCCCAGGAAGATCACGGGCTCCCTGCCCACTGTGGCGTCCGCCGGCGCCTTCATGACGAGCCGCGGCGGCGGCGTCCGAAACGTCCACGAGACGGCCTCCTTCAGTGGACCACCGGTCGCAGACCTCGTGCCCGCCGGCACCGTCGCCCGGATCTCGGTCGCCTGCGGCAGGCGCGGCTTCGCCTCGAAGACGAGCGTCTTCGTACCCACCCAACGCCACGCGCCGGCGATCTTCGGCGAGAGCGCGACCGGCACGTCCTGCGCCGCCGGATCACCCTGCGTTCCGAGCGCGACCATCGGCTGCGAGAACGTCACGGACACGTTCGCCGCGAGGGGCACCTCGCCCTCCGGCGCGTGCCGCAGCACCTCCAGCGGGCCCCGCGTGCCCGCGTCCGGGTGCCGCGCATCCCCCCTCGCTGGGAAGGTCTCGGCCACGGTCACACCTGTCCGGGGCGGCGGCGCCGACTCCTCGCGCAGCGCGAACGCGGCCTCGTCATCGGGCGCGACCTTCGGGGCCGGGATGCGACGCAGGAGCTTGCCCGCCTCCGCCTCGCCGATCACCTCCACCCCCGGCCTGGCTTGCGCGGGCGCGGGGACGTGCTTCTTCACCGGGCCCGACGGCCCCTCGCCGAGGCGAAACGCGAGCCCCGAACCGGAGCCGCCGAGCGGCGCGATGGGCCGCTTGCCGCGCATGGCCTTCTGCGCCCGCACGTCGGTCTGCAGCGGCAAAACCACCGCGCACAGGATCAGCGCCGAGGCAGCGCGAGCGAGGCGGCGAGATCGCATGATCACCTCCAAAAGAGCGTGGACGCGCGGGAGACCGCGCAGATCTGGGATGGCGACGCGGCATGGCCAGCGGAACATAGCGCCCGCGGGTCGAGGTGGAAAGAGGCGCGTCGCGTGGTGTGGACGCGACCTTGTGCGGCACGGCCGGCCTCTTCGCTCGGGACGCTCCAGCCCGCCGGTGCCCGGAACGTCGCTCGATTCCGCGTGTCTTCATCGGGTTGTCGAATTCGCGAGCATTTTCGCGCGGGACCTGCTAGGATGACGGCAAGGTTGGATCGTCGCTCGCGTCTTTCGTGCTGCGCCCCAGGCGCAACCCGTCACACTTCCCGCAACACCCCGCCCCGCGCGACCAGCAGTTGGTCGCGTCCTCGTCCGGCAGCACCCGTTCGATGAGCAGGTGCAAGAGTAAGAAAAGTCAATGGCAAAGAAGCTTTATGTTGGTAACCTCACTTTCGATGTCGACAATGCGGCCCTCCAGCGCCTCTTCGCTCAGTACGGCACCGTGCAGAGCGCCCAGGTGATCACCGACCGCGAATCCGGTCGCTCGAAGGGCTTCGGCTTCGTCGAGATGTCGAGCGACGCGGAGGCCAAGGCGGCCATCGCCACGCTGCACGGCAACGACTTCGGTGGCCGTGCCCTCACGGTCAACGAGGCCCGCCCGCGCGAGGAGCGCGGGGGCGGCGGTGGCTACGGCGGAGGTGGCGGCAACTACGGCGGTGGCGGCGGCTACGGCGGTGGCGGCCGTGGCGGCAACCGCGGGTACTAGACCCGGCACGCACCGGCAGCGGGCGAATCCGGCAGTACCGGCCGCCCGCGCTCGAACACACGCCACGCAGGGGTCCGCCTCTGCGTGGCGTCCGTATTTTTGGGCTGGATCGGGCCTCGCCTCGCCTACTCCACCACGACCTCGTCGCTCGCCGATCGGCCAAAGGTCTCGGGCGCGTACATCTCTTCGGCCTTCGCGGGCGACGCCACGAAGCGGCCGCGCGTCGTCGCTCGCGTCGTGTAGCGGAGCACGTATTCCCCGGCCCAGAGCAGCGAGCGGAACGACTCCACGCGCTCGTCGCGCAGGTTCGTGTGCTCGGCCCAGCGCTCGGCCCACCAGGTCCGCCAGTCAAAGTTCTCCCGCGCGGCCGGCGGCTCGCTCTGCGTCCCGGCGAGCGTCGCGTTGAGCACCTCGAAGCCGGCCGGCAGCCCGTCCACGAGCGCGACGTGATGGCGACGCCCCTTCACCGTCATCGTCACCTTCACCTGCACCCGCGCGCCGGCCCGCACGTGCCACGTGCCGTCCTTGTCGCGCGTGACGTCCTTCGGGTCGTCGACCGCCTGATAGGTCCGCTTGACCACAACCCCCCGATCTTGGGCCGCAAGCTTGCGCTCCGCCCGCGCGTAGTTGAGGCCCATCCGCCAGTAGAGCCGCCCCGTGCCGACCTTCGCGAGCGTGAACGCGGTCCGCTCGCCGAACTCGGCCAACAGGCGCATCGGGATGCCCACGTGCTGCCGGTCCGTCGTGTGGCCTTTGAAGGCATGCTCCCCGACGAAGCGATCGCCGAGCCACGCTTGCGCCTTGAAGTCCGCGGGCACCTTCTCGAACGCTTGGAAGTAGGCGTCGAGCCCCAGCAGCGCGAAGACGTTGTCCTGCGTCGAGGACCAGCGCCCCGCCGTCCGGTGGCCGAGCAGCCCGACCACGAGCTTCGGGAGCAGATCGCTTTTTGGAAGCGCCTTCGTCAGCGCCTCGAGCAGCACGCCGTCCGCCCGCCGATCCGAGGACATGAGCACGTACGCGCCGTCCTCGTAGGCCGTGCCGAAGTGCGCCGCGCCGGCGGTTTCGCTCACGTGATTGAGGAGATACTTTACAATTGCCTGTGTATCTTCTTGATACTTGGGCTGTCCTGCGAATGTCCCGAGCAGCCACCCGAGCGACTCCGCGCCGAGCTTCTCGTGCCCGGCCTCCTGCACGAGCGCGCGAGCCTTGTCGGGCTGCGGCCGCCCGAACAGGCCCTCGACGTGCAGCGCGTAGGCCCGGATCGCCCAGCGCGCGCGCGGCGAGTACGCGTGCGGCAGGTTCGACTCGATCTGCCCGAGGTAGTGCAGGGACGTGTCCACGAGCCGCCGCGGCACGTCGAGCCCCTTCAACCTGGCTCGTGCGATGGCATGCGCCACATGGACGGAAACATAGGGAAACTCTGGACCGCCCTGCCGCCAGAGGCCGAACCCTCCGTTCGGGTTCTGACGTTTTGACAATTTTTCCAAATCGTGCTTGAACGATACCTTGAGTGCCTCCGCTGACGGCAACCCCTCGGCCTTGAACGCGCCGAGCACGTCCTTGAGCGCTGCGACCGCCAGCATCCGGCTCGCGATCTGCTCCGAGCACTCGAAGGGGTACGTCACGAGGTAGAGCACCGCGTCCGTGAGGCCGTGCAGCGCCGTGGAGCTGGTCGTGAGCTCCAGTCCGCCGTAGCTCGGCACGACCGCCTTGGGCCGCGTGACGGGCCGCGCCTCGACGCCCTCGTCGAGCACGCCGTAGGACGCGAACGACTCGGTCGTCGCGGGCGTCCACACCGGCAGCTGGAGGTTCGTCGCGTCCGCCGCCTTGCCCGAAGCGCCCACCAACTGGAAGCGGGCCGTCCCGGGTGCCGGCGCCGCGATCGGGAAGCGCACCTCCACGCGCCGCCCCGCGCCCACGTGGACGCGGCAGGCCTGCGCACCGGTCAGCGTCGCGTTCGTCGCGCGCGCCCCCACGGCCACCGCGCGGGTCTTGTCGTCCAGGTTCTGCACGACCACCGAGAGCTCGGCCTGGTCGCCCACGCTCAGGAAGCGCGGCGGCGAAGGCCGCACGGCGAGGGGCAGACGCGCGGTGAGCGTCGATTCGCCCGTGCCGAAGTGCGTCGCGCCGGCCGCGCCGAGCGCCATGACGCGATAGCGCGTCACGTTGTCGGGCATCTTGAACGCCACGATGGCGCGACCCTGCGCGTCTGTCCGCACCGCCGGCGCGAAGAGCGCGAGCGGGTTCATGTCCTCGCGCACGCGGATGGCCGGCTCGGGCGCGCCGCCGCTGTCGTCCTCGGCGGCGGCGTCGTACCGCCCCTTGCCGTTCTTCGTCGGCCTCGCCCCGGAGGACTTGTACGCCTTCTCCTTGCGCAAGGACCCACCGTTGAGGCTCGCGGAGCCAACCGACATCTTCGCCGCGACCGCGCCACCGCCCGAACCGGAGCCGCTCGCACCCCAGCTGAAGTGCGAACGGCGCTCCACGCGGGCCCGTCCCGCCTCCAGGAGCCACTCGTGGACCTCCCGGGCGCGCGAGAGCAGCGTGTCCCGAGCGGTCTCGTGCAGCATCCACGCGAAGAAGTCGCGCAGCATCGACGGCGCCGCCGCGCCGGTACGCCAGGGATAGAAGTGCTCGAGCGGGCTCCCGAGCGTGTAGTGCGCGAGCGCCAGCACGGCCTCGTCCACCACGATGAGCGCAACCTCCGCGCCCGGCACGGGCTTGCCCTCGGCGTCGCGCACATCGACGGTGATCTCCGTGTCATCACCGGGCTCCACGACACCCGCGCGGGGCTGTACAGCGACCTGGAGCCGCCGGCCCTCGATCGAGATGGGCAGCCGCACGACCGCGGTCAGGTGCACGCTCGTCGTCCGATCGGCCTCGTCGATTGGGGTCGGCTTGCCCCCGGTGAGCGGCCGCGGCCCAGTCACGTCCACGCGCAGCGACACGCCCGGCAACCAGGCGTCCTGGAGCGCCAGCTTCAGCGTGTGCGTTCCGCCCTCGATCTCGAAGCGCTCGCTGTGGATGCGACCGGCCCGGCCGACCGTGAACAGGCCCTCGGCGCGCGGCAGGTTCGTCGTGACCGTGATCGCCGCCACGCTGCCCGGCGCGAGGCCCGTCTCCGGCGCGGCGATCCGCAGCCACGGCGCCTCCGGCTCCGCGATCTCTGGCGTCTCGGGCTTGACCACCTGCGGCACCGGCTTGTCCACGTCGATGGCGTACTCCGTCGCGCTCGGCCGCCCCTTCGCGTCCGTCACGAGGGCCCGCAGCCGGTACTTCCCCGCGCCCACCCGGAAGGTGCAGGGCACGCTCCCGAGCTGCGACACGACGCTGCATGTCGCGCCCGGGCCGCCCGCGCCGCCGCGGTGCTCGAGCGACGCCTCGATGGGCCGCCCGGCGACGGCCTTTCCGTCCAGGTCGACGGCGAGCAGCGCGATGTCGAAGGGCGTGTCGGCCTCGACGTTGCCCGCGACGTGTCGCACGCCCACGTAGACCTCGCCCGGATGCACGAGCAGCGAGGTACCGGAGGACCAGGTCTGCCGGTTCAGATCCTCGAGCGTGCCCTCTACACGCATCACGATCGCGCCCGGCGGCCGCCGCGCCGGGAGCGGCAGCGCGAGCACCTGGCGGCCCTCCGCGTCGGTCTGACCCACCTCGAGCGCCGGCGGCAGCACGCGGTCCGGCAGGCTCCCGCGGCGCACCTCGGGACCGAACGCGTAGTCCCCACGGCCCGGCGGTATGAAGCGCGCCGGGCTCGCGCCGACCTTCCACGTCACCTTCGCGTCGCCGATGGGCCCCCCGGACAGGTAGCGCCCTTCGAGCGTGAGATCGGCCTTCCCACCGGAGAAGTGCGGCCCCGGCGCGACCCGCAGCGAGGTCTCGATCTCGGGCCGCCGGAACTCCTCCACGCGAATGTGGTGGCTGAACCAGTCGTTGCCGAGCTTCATGCGGACCTTCGCCATGCCGAGCTCCGCGCCGGCCGGGATGGCGAGCGTGAGATCGAAGCCGCCGAGCTGCCCGAGCGCGGTCGTGCCCTTCCCGAGCGCGTCCCCACGCGAGGAGAGGAACTCCCACGCGAGCGTCCGATCCACCTCGGGCAGCGTCAGGGCACCCCCCTTGTGCAGCCCGACCAAGCGGAACCAGCCCTTGACGCGCGCGGTCTCGCCCGGCCGGTAGAGGTTGCGATCGTCCTGCACGAAGAGCGTCGCACGATGGTAGGGTTTGGCGCGTCCGGACGGCCCTATGTGAGATTCGAAAGACTGGAGATCCAGCGCGAGGGGGTGGAATACGACGTCGCTTCCGCGCCGCGCGAGCAGCGCTGCCATCAGGTCCGTCGCGGGTTCGATCTGCGCCACGCCGTCCTTCGCGGTCTTGCCCACCGCCGCCGCGTTCGGCTTGAAACCGAGGCCGCCTTGCAGCCGCACGACCTCGGCGCCCTCGACCGGCCGCCCGTCGGCGATCGTCTCGACCATCACGAGATCGCCGTCGTGGTCCGGGTGCAGCGCCAGCGCGAGCCGGCTCGACTGCACCCACGTCGCGGCCCGCTCGTCCTTGCGCAGATCCGGCATCGCCGAGGCCGCACCGGGCGCCATCTCCACGACGAGGTGCCCGACGCCCTTGTCGAGCCCCGGCCCGAGCTGCACGAGACCACGCGCGATCTCCGTCGACGTCGGGCGCAACGGCACCACGCCGGACCACACGACCCGCCCGGGCCGCACGGCCTTGCGGGCCTTCTCGCTCGGCTCCCTATCGCGGTTGAAATCGAGCGCGTCGCGGTAGGCGAGCCACGCGGGCCAGTCAGCCAGCGTCACCTTCGCGATCGTGACCTTCGCCGCCGTCTGGCTCAGGCCGTAGACCGGCAGCGTCGCGCCTCGGCTCGGATCGATGGAGGTGAAGACCTCGTTGCCCGCGACGAAGGCGGCAGGCCACCGCGCGACGTGGAGCTTGCGCGTCACGCTCCGGCCGAGGCGCTGCCCATCCGCGTCCTGCATGCGCGGATCCAGCGTGACCGAATACGTTACGCCACCGCGCGGTTTGCCCGTGATCCGGATCTCGTTGCCGGAGATCTCGATCTTCTCGTTCGCGATCGGCGGCGACACGCGCACGTACCCCGGCTTCGCGGTGTCCTCGTCGATGCTGTTCGTCATCGACACATAGAGATCGCCGTCGGGCAGGCACGGCTCCTTGGCGGTGCAGCTGCTCGACTCCACGCCGAAGGTCTGAATCGTAGCGAACGAGGTGGCGATCGGCGTCTTCGTCACGCGCGGGCCCTCGGCCGAGGGCAGGCCGGCAGGCAGACGCAGCACGATCGTCATGTCGCGCGAGAGGCGCTCATTGAACGCGATCACCACGACGCGCTCGGCCTTGCGATTCTTCAGGTACCACGCAGCGGTGGTGTCCTTCGCGATCTGCGCGGGCGTGGCGAGCCGAGCCCCGATGCGCCGCTCCTTGCCGTCCGAGACCTGGAGCCGCGACAGGATGACGGTGGGATCGACGGCCTG
>Ga0172370_10003584_pt1 | contig 21383 bp, 19 predicted proteins | sample LakKiv5m_FD_114538 | JGI IMG/M metagenome (GOLD analysis project Ga0172370, IMG submission 114538) | Freshwater microbial communities from Kabuno Bay, South-Kivu, Congo - kab_022012_11.5m | ecosystem: Environmental > Aquatic > Freshwater > Lake | place: Democratic Republic of the Congo...
ACAAGAGAAAAGGTGTCTTGTTATAATGATTCTTAATCTTAGCGGTAATTCCTGCTGAGGATAGAAGAAAGTATGAAAAAAGTGTATGTGAACGGGAAGGTATTAAAAACGGAGCTCCTGGTCCGCGCTCCCATTTTCTTGACAAAGAAAATCATTCCGCTACACTGATAACAATGATCGAAGCATTACTCTACAAAAAAATGGAAGATGACGCCGTCCGCTGCAACGTCTGCCAGTGGCGCTGCGTCATCGGGCCGGAGAAGCGGGGCGTCTGCGGCACGCGAGAGAACCGCGGCGGCACGCTGTATACGCTGATCTACGATCAGGTCAGCTCGGCCAATCTCGATCCGATCGAAAAGAAGCCGCTGTATCACTTCCACCCGGGCACGTCGGTGTTCTCGCTCGGTACGCTGGGCTGCAGCTTTTCCTGTCCGGGCTGCCAGAACTGGCAGATCTCGCAGCGAACGCCGTTAGAGACAGACCCCACGCTGAGCCGGTTGACTCCGGCGGCGGCGGTGGAGACGGCGATTCGCCTGGGCGCGGCCGGCATCTGCTGGACTTACAACGAGCCGGCTATCTGGCTGGAGCACACGCTGGAAGGCGCGCGGCTGGCGAAGGAGGCGGGCCTCTACACCGCTTACGTCACCAACGGCGCCGCCACCCGCGAGCAGCTCGACCTGATCGGCCCTTACCTGGATGCATATCGCGTTGATATCAAAGCCTTCTCGCGCGAAGGATACCGGGCCATCGCCGGGTTCGCCAGATTCGAGGGAATTTTGTTGAATACGGTATACGCGAAGGAGCGCTGGGGGATGCACGTGGAATGCGTCACCAATGTCACCCCCACCGTCAACGACAGCGACGAGATGCTGCGCGGCATTGCCGGCTGGATCGCCACGAAGCTGGGCAGCGACTCTCCCTGGCACGTGACGCGCTTTTTTCCCTACCGGGAATTCGACCATCTGCCCGCCACGCCGCTGGAGCGGTTGGATCGGGTGGAGGAGATTGGTCGGGAGGAAGGTTTACATTATATATATGTCGGTAACATTCCCGGCGATCCGCGACAGGACACCCGCTGCCCCTCCTGCGGTCACGCCGTCATACGCCGTCGCGGTTTCACGGTCGCCCGACTGGAGCTGGCGCAAGGCGCATGTCCCGGATGCGGGACAGCGATCGCAGGGAGATGGGACTGTTAGACCGAAGAAAAGAGAAAGGAAGAAGAGATGTGCTTCTGGTGGTGCGCATCCCTTCTTCCCTTCTCTTCTCAATCCAAACCGGGTCGGCCGTCTTCGAAATTTTCCACGATTTGCATGCCGGCGCTGGTACCCAGGCGGTTGGCGCCGGCGTTGATGAGGGAGCGGGCCTGCTCGACGGTGCGGATGCCGCCCGCCGCCTTGATTCCGATATCGTAATCGGCCATCTCGCGCAGCGCCAGGATGTCTTCCACCGTGACGCCGCGAGGGGCGAAGCCGGTATTGGTGGTGATGAAATCTCCACGGCATTCCGAGAGTATCTCACAGACATGGCGCTGCTGCTCGCGCGTGGTAAGGCCGGTCTCCACGGTGATCATCACCGCTACCTCACCGCCATCCTTGGTCAACGCGCGCATTTTTGCGGCATTGACGACTTCGTTGATTTCCCGGCGGATCACATCATAGTGCTCGGCAACAAGCTCGCCGATATTGACTACCACCTCGACGGAGAATGCTCCGTCATGGATAGCCTGACGGACTTGCGCCGCCTTGATGGCGGGCGAGAGCGCGCCGAAAGGCAATCCGATCACCGTGCTGGTTTTTACGTCGCTGCCGTTCAATTCTCTCGTCACCAGGTTGACCCAATACGGAAAAGTGGTCACGGCGGCGAAGTGATATTTTTTGGCATTGGAGCAGAGCCGGCGGATATCATCAGCAGTTGCATTGCCACGAAGCATGGCGGCATCGATAAGTTTAGCAAGCCCGGTTTTTGAAAACATGAATCGGTAACCCCTCCAGTGATCCCAGGGAAATAATGGATTCCCTTTCAATTGCGGGCAGTGTAGCATATGAAGCGAGCAAAGACAAGGCTTTAGCTATTCGCGTTCGCCGGGTTCTCCCGCGTCACCACTTTACAGGTTTTGCTGAAAGCTTTAATATACCGTGTTAGTAATCCACCAAGGCTCACGGTTGACGCTACCCGGCAGGCAAGATCGGACACAAAATGCGCGCGCTGTTTCCCGGATCGTTCGACCCGGTGACGAATGGACATCTGGACCTGATCGCCCGCCTTGTTCCGCTGGTCGATGAGGTGGTGGCTGCCATCGCGACGAATCCGGAGAAGAATCCGCTTTTTTCCGATATCGAGCGGCTGGAACTGCTGAACGAAGCCTGCGGGCGGTGGGCGACGGTGAGCGTAAAGCTTTTCACCGGACTGGTGGTTGACGCTGCCCGGCAATGCGACGCCGGATTGATTGTCCGCGGCATTCGCGACGGCGCGGAATTCGACCGTGAGCTGCGGATGGCGCAGATGAACCGCGCGCTGACCGGCATCGAGACGCTGTTGCTGCCTGCCAGCGCCAGGTGGACTTTTGTCAGCTCCAGCCTGGTGCGCGAGATCGCCCGTTTCGGCGGTGAGGTATCGCCTTATGTACCTTCGCCGGTAGCGGCGCGTCTGCGCGAGAAATATCGGCAGTGACAATTTTAGATTTTAGATTTTGGATTTTAGATTGGGATTTTGGGATTTGGATTCAGTAATCCAAAATCCAAAATCCAAAATCTAAAATTTCCATAACGAGGTGCAGCGATGGATGTAAATAAACTGCTCGATGACCTGGAAGAATACGTCGAGAACGGGAAATTACCCGTTGTCCAGCGAAAACGCTTCTTTCGCAAAGCCTTTTTCCTGGATATCGACGACGTGCTCGACTACACCCATCAAATCCGCGTATCTCTGCCGCAACAGATTCAGAAGGCGGATCAGATAACGAGGGAAAAGGAACGCATCCTCGCCGAGGCTAAGGAACAGGCCGAACGCATGATTACCGAAGCGGCGGAGCAGGCGGAAATCGCCATCCACAAGGCGCAGGACGAGTCGCGAATCCTCGTCTCCAGCCATGAAGTCACTCGCCAGGCCCAGTTGGAAGGCCAGCGCATAGTGGAGCAGGCGAAGCAGGAGGGGGAAGCCATCCGCCAGGGTGCGCTGGAATATGCTAGGAACGTGATGGAAAATCTTAACCAGGCGATCGGCAATCTCTCCGAGCATGTCACCCAGTTGCATGGCGTGGCGCAGCACGCTCGTGACGAAATCAAGGTATAACAAGGCGGAGACGGACGCGCGCGATCCGGCGCGCTCTTCTTTTTGAATTACACCCGGTTGGGTATAATAACCGGGAACACGTTGCCGGGCACCTGCACTCTGCCCGGCGAATGCTTTATCCAGAAGACCATAATCGTCCAGCGGGAGGATACCCAGTCCATGTCTCTGATGTCTATGCGACGCAAAATGGCGTCCAAACAGACCATAACGATCATCTTATGGGTCCTGATTGCCGTCTTCCTTGTCGGTATTGTGCTGTGGAATGTCCCTAGAAACTCGAAGACCGCCAGTGGCCGGTCTCATTTCCGCAGCGGCCCGAATAAAGTGATCGTCACGATCAACGGCCAACCGATCTACGCTGACGCCTTCGATCAAGCCTTCGATGAAATGTATACCAAGGCGGAGAGCAGAGTCGATCTGACCGGAATTCTCGAACAGCGGAGCTCGATTTACAGCGATATGCTGCAGGACATCGTCGCCGGACAGGTGCTGCGCGGCTTCGGTGTTAAAAATGTGAGCCGGCAGGCGCGCGAACTGGCGCGCGACTTCGCGAAATCCGGTCTCGAACAGTCCCGCCTGATGGCTCAACAGCAGGCGGAAATGATGATGCAGCAGGCTAAAACTCCGGAAGAGAAGAAGAAGGTCCAATCTGCGGAAAGTTTGCTCGACGAGCAGTTTCACAGTTTTTACGCCCAGTATAAAGTCGAACCGCCGCGCAAGATCACCGAGGTAACCTTCCTCAAGTTCTATACGAAGGTGCTGCTGGATCCGCAATACGGCGAGTCGCAAAAATTCATGTCCTTCGTGAAAAACACGCTGATCGGGCGCGAGGTGATCAAGCGCTACCTGCCGGAAGATGTCTTCTCGGAAGCGCTTGCTAAAAAAATCGCCACCCAAAAGGTGAATGCGCGCTGGATCTTCATTGCCGCGGGTAGTAAGAAAGACGATAAATTCTTTCCCGAATTCACCGCGGAAGCTTTGCGGGCCGCGAAAGAGAAAGCGCAGCAACTGCACGATGAGATCGCCAAAGATCCGGCGAAGTTTTCCGGGCTGGCCGAAAAAGAGTCGCGGGATGTCAATTCGCGGGGTCAAGGCGGTAGTCTGGGCTGGGTCACCGGCGGCGCGGAGAACCGACTGCCGGCCATGCTCGAATATCTCATCTTTACCCAGAAGCCGAAAGAGCTCGGACCGGTAACGCAGTTCACTATGCTCGGCATGAATATGGCCAAACCGCTGGCTTTCGAGGTTGGATACGGCTTCGTCCAGGTCACCGCCGAACCGGTAGAGCGCCAGGACCTTGGCGAGAACTACGATTGGAAAAAAGAGAAAGATGACGCTATCGACATGCTGCGGAAACGGTATGAACAGATGATCGGCATGGGTTATCTGATATACATGGTTGACAAAGCAGATGTTAAGTTCGACAGCAAGGAGATCGCAAGGCATCATGCCTGGGTGCATAATCAATTTACCGAAGCTTCCAGACTCGAGCTGGAGGCGCTGAAGCAGAAGGAAGATCTGCCGGAACCGGTGAAGAGCGCGTTGAGTTACAGCGTGGCCGCATCTAATCCGGAGGTCAGGGGAGAAGACAGGATTCCGCTGCTCGAAACGGCTCTGCAGTATGCCGGCGACGAACGCTCGAACCTGCATTACAGGCTCGGGGAAGAACTGGAAAAGGCAGGCCGTAAGGATGAAGCCATCGAACAATTCGACAACGCCGTCATCGCCGCCGGCGGGAATGCAATGGGCATGCGCCGGCAAGTGCGCGAAATTTACCAACGGATGGGTTACACCAAGGGGATCGAGGAGATCGATCAGTGGATAAAGGAGCAGGAAGAGCTGAATAAGAAGGAAGAACCATAAAGGTTTCGTTAACCCGCGAGTTGATACTGGGCTCGACATCGCCGCGCCGCGCCGAACTGCTGCGGCTGATCGGACTGCCGTTCCGGGTGCTGACTGGTGATTATCACGAACCGTCGCCCGCGCCGGGGGAGGAAGCGCCGGCGTATATCGGCCATGCCTCCCGCGAGAAGGCATTGGCGGCGGCGCGAATGCTCCCACCCGCCGCGGCGCTGGTGCTGGGCGCCGATACGCTGGTCATCGCGCCGGCCCTCGGCCATGCCGAATCGCCGCTCCTGCATGGCCGGCCGGTAGAGGTGATGGGTAAACCGCGGGACGCCGCCGACGCCTTTCGCATGCTCAACGCTCTCGCGGGGCGCGCTCACACGGTAATCAGCTCTTTCAGCCTGCTCTGCCACCCCGAGGGCGAGATCATCACCGGCACGGTGGAGACGCGGGTGATATTTCGCGCGCTGAGCGAGCGGGAGATTCGCGACTATATCGCCACCGGCGAGCCGCTGGACAAAGCCGGCGCATATGGAATTCAAGGGCGCGGGGCCGTGCTGGTCGAGCGCATTGAGGGTGATTACTACACCGTGGTCGGGTTGCCGCTGGCGCGCCTGTGGGAAGCGCTGGCGCCGTGGCGGAAATAAGTTTTGAGTTTTTAAGTTTTGAGTTATTTTTGGATTGCCTGTCCATGGAAACACGGAGATGCTGTCCACCAGTCAGCTCATGGCTGTTCATTCCATCCCGATCAATAACTCCCATCCCGGTCAATAACTCAAAACTCAAAACTTGATTACCTTCCGCTGCTTATTTCTCGCCGTTCATCAGCGCCACCGCCAGCACCTGGGGCATCTGCTCGACGAAATGGAAGGACAGCGCGTCGCGCACGTGGGCGGGCAGCTCCTCCAGATCCTTGCGGTTTGCCTCTGGCAGCACGATGTCGGTGATGCCGGCGCGGTGGGCGCCCAGCATCTTCTCCTTGATGCCGCCCACCGGCAGCACGTGGCCGCGCAGCGTTATCTCGCCGGTCATCGCCACGTTGCGGCGCACCGGGCGTTTCGTGAAAGCGGAGATCAGCGCGGTAGCCAGCGTGATGCCGGCCGAGGGGCCGTCCTTGGGAATCTGTCCGGCGGGAACGTGGATGTGGACATCCTGCTGGGCGAAGATTTCCGACGTGATGCCGAAATCATCCGCGTGCGAGCGCGCATAGCTGAGCGCCGCTTTCGCCGATTCCTGCATCACGTTGCCGAGTTGTCCGGTAAGTTGCAGTGCGCCGGCGCCCTTCATCAGGCTCACCTCGATGGTGAGGATGTCGCCGCCCGTCGGCGTCCAGCCCAGGCCGGTAGCCGCTCCCACTTCGTCCTTCTCGCCAGCGGTGCCGTAGCGATAACGTTCCGCGCCCAGGTAGCTGTGCAGATGCTTCGCGCGCACGGTGGAAAATCGTCGCGTCCCCGAGGCTACCTTGCGCGCCACCTTGCGGTTGATCGAGGCGATCTCGCGTTCGAGATTGCGCACCCCCGCCTCGCGTGTATAGCGCCGGATCAGCTCCAGCAGCGCGTCGTCGTGCAGCTTCAGGTTTTTATTGGTCAGGCCGTGTTCCCGCATCTGCTTTGGCAGCAGGAAAAGCTGTGCGATTTTCAGCTTGTCATCTTCGGTGTAGCCGGGGAACTCGATCACCTCCATGCGGTCGCGAAATGCATCCGGGATAGGGTCGAGCAGGTTGGCGGTGGTGATGAACATCACCTCGGAAAGATCGAGCGGTACCTCCAGGTAGTGATCGCTGAACGCGTAATTCTGCTCGGGGTCGAGCACCTCGAGCAGCGCCGCGGAAGGGTCGCCGCGGAAGTCCTGCCCGATCTTATCCACCTCGTCCATCATGAAGACGGGGTTTTTCTTGCCGGCCGTTTTCATGCCTTGCACGATGCGGCCCGGCAGCGCGCCCACATAGGTGCGCCGATGCCCGCGGATTTCTCCCTCGTCGCGCACGCCGCCCAGCGAAATGCGCACGAACTCGCGTCCCAGCGCGCGGGCGATAGAGCGGCCTATAGAGGTTTTGCCCACGCCCGGCGGTCCCACGAAGCAGAGGATGGGCCCCTTCATCTTCGGGTTGAGCTTGCGCACGGCCAGGTATTCCAGAATGCGCTCCTTGGCCTTCTGCAGACCCCAGTGATCCTCGTCCAGGATACGCTCGGCGGCGTTCAGATCCAGCGAATCGTCGCTGCGGACATTCCACGGCATGCCCAGCAGCCAGTCGAGGTATGTGCGGACCACGGTGACCTCCGGCGAGGCGGAAGGCATGCGCTCCAGGCGGTCCACCTCCTTCATTGCCTTTTCATGCACTGCTTCGGACATGCCGGCATCTTGAATGCGCTGCCGCAGCTCGTCGATTTCCGCCGCCCGTTCGTCGCGTTCGCCCAGCTCCTCCTGGATGGCCTTCATCCGTTCGCGCAGGTAGTATTCTTTCTGTGTGTCTTCCAGCTCTTTTTTAACCTTGGTGTGAATACGCCGCTCGATCTCCAGGATTTCTATCTCCGTGTTAAGGTAGCCGGCGAGCAGTTCCAGGCGATCTATGACCGGGTAGGCCTCGAGAATAAACTGCTTCTGCGGCAGCGCCAGGTTGATGTAGGAAGCGATCAGATCTGTCAACCGGCTGGGCTCCTCGATATTGCGCACATTGTCCATCGCCTCGACCGGGATGCGGTTGCCCAGGTGAATGCAGCGTTCGAACATGCCCAATACGCTGCGCATCAGCGCCTTTGTCTCCAGGGTCACTTCATCGTTCTCCGCATAAACCTCGCCCAACACTTCATAATACGGGTCCTGGCGGATGAACTCGCGGATGCGCACGCGGGCGATTCCCTCGACGGTGATGCGCAGGGTATCGTCCGGCAGCCGCAGAAGCTGCAGGCACTCGGCAACCGTACCCACGCTATACAAATCCTCTACGGCGGGATCTTCGATCATCATGTCGCGCTGCGCCACCAGCAGGATATAGCGCTCCTGCCCCATGGCCGCATCCAGCGCCGCGCGTGACATTGGACGTCCGACTACCAGCGGTTGAATGACGAAGGGGTAGATGACGGTATCGCGCATCGGCAGCACCGGCAGCACCGCGGGGATGCGCCGGATGCGCTCATCGCTCTCGATGTAGACGACGCGGTCGTCCCTGGTCTCGGTCATAAATGCTCCATGAAATAAAGTCTCTTTATTCTTCAGCTTCAGGGGGGTAGATTCCTGCTTGAGGGAAAATTGTGATGGGAGATAGGACGAACATGGGCTTTTACTCATAACCCAACGATCAACCAATACTTCCGGTCTGAGTCGGATCGGTTCGATTGCTCGAATGGCTTTGTTTCGCAAAAACAATTCGAGCAATCGAACCGATCCGACACATCTAACTGCTTATAATCGCACAAGGCTCTCGTCTAACAGGATTGGAGAAAAAGATTTTCAAGCAATAATCCCGCTTTGATCCGACCGATCGATCGGATCGGTCCGATTTATTTTTTCGAGCGTCAACCTAATCTATATTTTTATTTTACAGGAGCGTTAACGCTATGCCGCGCAACACGAGGAAATCATCAACCAGGGCGACGTTGCTCAGGTGGGAAGCGAGCTGCGCGGCCCAGCCGCCGGTGATGACCAGCGGAGCATTGCCGCCGAGCTCCTCGCGGGTGGCGCGGATCATTTCCCGCAGGCCGCCCAGACTGTGGTAGAACCAGCCACCGGCCAGCGATTCATCAGTCGAGCGTCCTATGGCGCGATCCGGCGCCTGCCAGGGTACGGGATGGAGCGCGCTGGCGGCGTCGGTGAGAAATTGCGTGGACATGCCGATCCCCGGCGCGATCATGCCGCCCAGGTAGGCCCCCCGGACGGAGACGGCATCCACCACGGTGGCGGTGCCCAGGCTGATGGGGATGACCGGTGTGCCGGCGGCATGAGCCGCCGCCACGGCGGCGAGCAGGCGGTCCGGCCCCAGGGTGCGCGGAGTGGCGTATTCATTCCGCAGCGGGGTCGGGGAACAACCGTTGAAAATGGTAAAATGGCAGCCGGTACGCGCGGCCAGCGCTTCCCAGGCGGGCAGTAATTCCGGCGTCACGGTGCACAGGCCGGCGCGCGCGTCGCGCGGGAAACCGCCCGCAACGAACACAGCCCGCTCCAGGTCGGCGGCAGAGGCGGTTTTATCGGTGGCAAATGCCGCCGTCTGCCGCAGCTCGCCGTCCTGAAACAGGCCGATTTTCGTTCGGGTATTGCCCTGGTCAATCGCCAGCAATCGCACGCCTCGCCTCTCGCTTTGCGGAGAAGAACAGGTGGGCGCCGCGCGCCGCCACCAGCGAGCCGATGTAGCCCATCGCGAAGAGGAGGATGAGTTTCAGCAGTATCCGCACCCAGACCAGGACCGGCAGCGTTGCCGTTTCCCCGCTGATGTCCGGTAAGGAGATGAGCAGGTCCGGGTCGTTGAAGGCGCGGTAGGCCAGCGAAAAGGCCAGGCCCAGCATCGCAATGCCCACCAGGAACACGACAATGCCGAGAAAACGCCCGGCAATTTGAATCGGCGGTTCGCGGACTTCCACTTCGTTATAAATCTCAACCATGATTAAATCCCGTCTGAATGCCGGAAGAAGCCGGTGCGCATGACCGATCGTCCAGCGCCATGCGCATCGCGGCAATGTCAACAGTTTATCATAAAAGTGATCGGGTGTCTCCCGTCATCCGCCGTGCCGCGGAGGATTCATATCGACGTTTTCAAATTATGGCCGTCGCTTCCGCTGGTCGGAGAGGGAATAAGGGATAGAAAGCGAATTTGAGTGCGGGAGATACCGATATGTCCGATCGACTTGAAAACATGTTCGTGATGCAGGATAAACTGAGCCTGCTCTTCGGCGTAGATGCGCGGTCGCTGACCGATGAGGAGCGCGTGAAGCGGGTGCTGGAATGCTGCCGCGCGATCAGCCAGGAGAGCGCGATGATTACCAATTGCACGCCGTGGAAGTGGTGGGCGAGATACCAGCAGTTCGACAAGGAGAATGCCCGCATCGACGCGGCGGCGCTGCTGCATTTCCTCATTACGCTGGCGCAGGCGCTGGAAATGTCCGCCGACGACCTGTATGACGTCTATGTCAAAGTATACGAGATGAACGAGCCGCGCTGGCGCGACGCCGCCGCCGCAATAGAAGAGTAAAAAAGCTTATCGCATACTCATACCCTTACTCATATCCTTACTCTTACTCATATTCTTTGAGTAAGAGTATGAGTACGAGTAAGAGTATGAAGTAAGTGAAGCTTGACCGATCAATTAATGCATGGGGAGAGAAATCGACATGACCGACCGCCTCGCTACCCTTTTCGAGATGCAGGACAGCCTTAACCGCCGCATCGGCGTTGACGCGAGCAACATGACCGACGATGATCGCGTCAAATGGGTGCTCAACTACTGCCGCGCAATGAGCCAGGAGATCGCCGAGCTGACCGACAGCGTGCCGTGGAAGTGGTGGGCGAAATATCAGCAATTCGATATGCAAAACTGCCGCGTGGAGGTGGTGGACATGCTGCACTTTCTCATCTCGCTGGCCGAGGTGCTGGGCATGTCGGCCGACGACATTTTCAACGCCTACATCAAGAAAAACGAGGTGAACTTCCGGCGCCAGGAAAACGGCTACACCGTGAAGGACGAAGAAGACAGCCGGCACATTTAGCCGCATCGAAGGTAATAATCGAGTCAAACCTGGATTTGCGCCGCTTCGGCTTCCGCGTCATCACCCCCTAACCCCTTCACCCCCTCTCCTCTTCCTCTCCCGGTATCCCCGGCACTGTTGAATAAACGCTTCGAGACGGATGGAAAGGTCGGCGCCGGCTTGACCTTCGAAGGCAAGATTGAGGACGGGCATGCGGTCGTGGTCCTGATGGAAGCGCTTGAAGATGCCGGTGGTAATGTTGCCGGGCATGCAGGTGAAAGGCATGACGTTGACCACGCCGGCCAGGCCCAGGCGGTGGAACTGGCGAGCCTTGCCCAATCCGAGGATGGCTTCGCCGCGGAAGGCGGGGTCGATGTAGCGGCGGCCTTCGGCGATGATCTCGCGGGGCGGCGCCTCGACGGCGTTGGGGAGGAAGTCCTGCCAGCAGCGCGCCAGGCGGTGCTCGTCGCCGTGCATCACGCCGTCGGTGAGCTTCAATTGCAGCGCCTCGCCCCAATTCCTGTCGCGCAAGGCGTCCTCGCGCTGATTGACGTTCACGTAATACAGCCATTCGGTGAGCGGCGCGAGCCAGACCTTGCCGCCCTTTTCTTCGAGCCGGCGGATGAGGTGCTGGTTGCTGTAGCGGTGGGAGCGCACGAAAACCTCGCCGATGATGCCGATCCACGGGCGCCCGTCCAGCCCGACGGGGATCGCCGCAAAAGCGGCGCGAGCCTCGCGCATCAGCGGGACCAGGTCTTCGCCGGCTTCGATGGCGCCGGTTAGCCGCGCTAGAAATTCCTGATAAGTCCGGTCGGCGGCGCCGGGTTCCAGCTCATCCGGGCGGATGTGGTGGAGCGCCTTTTCCAATAACTCCACCGCCACCATGCCCTGCCACGCGCGGCGCACGAGCTGCCGGCCCGCCTGGGCGCTGAGCGAGGAGTAAAATCCGTAGCTCTGATTGGGCGAGAAGATGGGGACGTGCTCAAACCCCAGCTCGTCGAGGACCATGCGCTGGAGCAGGTTGTAATAGCCGAAGCGGCAGCCGCCGGCCACGCTGGGCATGAAGAAGGCCGTTTTCGCGGGGTCGACATCCGGGCGGGTGATGAAGCGCACGAAGTCGCCGGTGGTGACGAGGCAGGGGAAGCACTCCTTGCCGGTGCAGTAGCGCTTGCCGACGGCCGCCGACTCGCCGTCGCTCTCCGGCAGCACCTCCGCCGGCTGGCCCACCGAGCGGAAGGCGGCCGCCACCGCGTGCGCGGCGTCGCACATGTAGGGCAGGTAGATGGCGCGCTCATTGCCGCCGGACAGGGCGTTGGGGCGGAAGCGCGCGCCGGGGGCCGGCCTGCCGGGCTTGCGCAGGCTGTCGAGGAAGGCCTCGCAGCGGGTGATGACGCCCACGTCGCTGGAGTGCTCGTCGATTTCGAGCTGCAGGAAGGTTTTGCCGCCCAGCCGGCCCCGAAAGAAGCGGAGCAGGAAGGAGTCCGGCCCGCAGCCGAAGTTGGTAAGGTAGACGGCGTGCAGGCGGGAGTCAGCGCGGATGATATCCGCCGCCGCGAGGATTTTCTGCCCGTAGCGCCAGGTAAGGTCGGGGAACTCGGCGGAGAGATCGACGTCGTCCACCGGCAGCATGTCCAGCGGGATGGGCAGCACGCCCAGCTCGCGGAAGCGCCGGGGAATCTCCAGGTTGACGCCGTTGTCGCAGCCGTTGTAGGGCCGGCTGACGATGACCATCGCGGCGGCGCCGGCGGGCAGGTCGGCCAGCACTTCGCGTCCCCGCTCGACGAGGGCGCGGTTGAACGCGCGCTGGGCGGCTAAGCCGGCTTCCAGCGCGCGTTCAACCGCCTGATGGGAGACGCCCAGCGCGCGCAGGCCGGGGTGCATGAGCCGCGCCGCCTCCTTCGCCGACTTATTCAATTCGACCACTGGCGCCAGCATAACCGCGCGCTCGGAGAGCGCCGCGCGGATGGTATACGGCAGGCTGGAGACATAGGGGCAGGGCACGCTTTCCCGGTAGCCGGCGTGCGGTTTGGGAAGCTGACTGACATTGGGCAGGAAGAGGTGGGTGACGCCGGCGTCGAGCAGGTCGAGGACGTGCCCGTGCGCCACCTTCATCGGGAAGCAAAATTCCGCCTGCGTGGCGGCCAGGCCGTCGTTGACGATGCGCCTGTTCGTCGGCGCGGAGAAGCGCACCGGCAGGCCCAGCGAGGCGAAGAAGGCGCGCCAGAACGGCGCGTAATCGGCGAAGTGCAGCGCGCGCGGGATGCCGATGAGCGGCGCGCCTGGCTTAGCGGCAACCTCGACGCCGCCCATGAGCAGCGCTTCGCGCTCGGCGAAAAGGTCGGGGATATCGCCGGCGCTGCCGCGGCGCTTTTCGTATTTTTCGCAGCGCCCGCCATAGAAGAGCGGCTGCTCGCCCTCCACGCGCACGCGGTTGATGGCGCAGTGGTTGGCGCATGCCTGGCACTCGAAAGAATCCTGCTCGTACTTGCGGGTGGACAGGTCCCAGCCCTTGAAGCCGCTGGGCGCGTCCGGACGGGCGGCTTCCATTGCCAGCAGGGCGCAGCCAATCGCCCCGGTCACCTCGTGATGCTCGGGCACGGTGACCGGCTTGCCGGTCACCGCGCGGAAGGCGGCGACCACCGCGCGGTTGAAGGCGGTGCCGCCCTGGAAGAAGATGCGTTCGCCCACGGGCCGCCCGCTGACCACGCGGTTGAGGTAATTCTGCACGATGGAATAGGCCAGCCCGGCGGCGAGATCACCGACCGCGGCGCCGGCCGCCTGCTGGCCCACCAGGTCGGACTCCATGAAGACGGTACAGCGCTCGCCCAGCGAGACGGGGGCCGGCGCGGCCAGCGCCATTTGCGCGAACTCATCTTTGATGGAGATCCCGAGCCGCTCCGCCTGCTCCTCGAGGAAGCTGCCGGTGCCGGCGGCGCACACTTTGTTCATCTCGAAATCGATGATGACGCCGTGCTCCAGGCGGATGAACTTGGAGTCCTGGCCGCCGATTTCGAAGATGGTGTCAACCCGAGGGTCGATCTCCGCCGCGGCGCGCGCCTGGGCGGTGATCTCGTTTTTCACCAGGTCGGCGCCGAGGAAATCGCCGGTCAGGTAGCGCCCGGAGCCGGTGGTGCATACCCCGCGCACGACCACGCGGCTGGCGAAGCCGGCGCCGATTGCTGCCAGTCCCTGGCGGACGGCCTCGATGGGGCGGCCCGCGGTCATCAGGTATTGCTTCGCCAGCACGCGCTTTTGCCCGTCGATGAGCACGACGTTGGTGCTGATGGAGCCGACATCACACCCAAGGTAGGCGTCCACCGGCGGGCCGGACGGCAGCGCGCTTAGCCGGCTGGCGGGCGGCGGGCCGGGATCGGGGAGCGGCGGCTGCACGGCAGCGGCGGCATGCCGGCCCGCGAGCAGCGCATCGAAGGCGGAAAGGTCGGGCGTGAGCGCGGCGCCGGATTGCCGCGCCAGCAGGGCGGCGCCCGCCGCGCCGGCGGCGGCGGCATGCGGCGGCACCAGGAACTGATCGTCCGCCAGTCCGAGAATCTCCTTGAAGGCGCGCGCCATGCCGGCGTTGAGCGCCACCCCGCCATGGAAGGCCACCGGCGGGGTGAACTCCTTGCCGCGGGCGATCACCGCGGCGAAGTTGCGCGCGAAGGCGAAGCAAAGGCCGGCGACGATGTCGCTCACCGGGGTTGCCTGCTGCTGCAGGTGGATCATATCGCTCTTGGCAAAGACGCTGCAGCGCCCCGCCACCCGTGCCGGCCGGGCGGAGGCCAGCGCTAGCGCGCCGAACTCGCCTTCGATATCCACGCCCAGGCGGCTGGCCTGTTGATCGAGAAAGGACCCGCAGCCGGCCGCGCACAGGCCGTTCATGGCGAAGTCGCTAATTTCACCGCCGTCGAGGAGCAGCAGGAAGGAATCTTCCCCGCCCACCGCGATCAGGGTGTTGACCGCGGGGGTAAGGCGCGCCGCCGCCCGCGCCTGCGCCACCACTTCATTCTCGAAGGGCGCGGACAGCGCTTCCGCGATCTTCTTGCCGCCGCTGCCGGTGAAACCGAGCCCGCGCGGTCCGGGACGCCGCGTCCATTCCTCGCGCAGCAGCCCGACCGCGGCCTCCAGCGGCCGCCCGTGATGGCGCAGATAACGGTAGTCCAGCAGCGAGCCGTCTTCCGCGATCCAGGCGCTCTTCACGCTGACCGATCCGATGTCGATTCCCAGGTATTCCATGCCGCCTCCATCCCGTTGCCCCTCTAGGTTATCACTTCTTCAGGCTTTTGCGAAAGGTGGACGAACCGTTTATTCAGCACATTATTCGCAAGGGAACTGATGATAAAGACAGGGAGACGGCACGTATCCATACACGGCCAGGCGCAGATGTTGCCGAAAACCAGGCGCATCGGTACAATACCGGCATGGACCCCCGCCTGCCCGAGGATGTCGCGCGGTTCTTCACCACACTGTAAAGGAACCTCCCTCAATATGGGTCTTTGATAGTAGAGCAGCCTCACTCACCGGATTCACGATGCACGAGCTGGATTCTCTGCTGAACAGGGCGATGTCGGGAGACACGCGGGCGTATGAGCGGGTGGTGGCCCGGTTTCGGGACATGGCCTATGGGTATGCCTGCGCGATCCTGCGCGACTTCGACCTGGCGGAGGATGCGACGCAGGAGGCGTTCGTGCAGGCGTATTACGACCTGCCGAAGCTGCGCGAGCTGCCGGCCTTTCCCGGCTGGCTGCGGCGCATCGTCTTCAAGCACTGCGACCGTATGACCCGGCGCAAAACCCTGCCCACCGTGCCGCTGGAGGACGCGGCTGAGGTGACCACCCCCGGCCTCGAGCAGGAAGTAGAGGCGCGGGAGAGCCGCAGGGAAGTGCTGGCGGCGATCCGTGCGCTGCCGGAGCGGGAACGGGAAGTGACGCTGCTCTTCTACCTGGGCGAATATTCGCAACAGGACATTGCCGACTTCCTGCAGGTGCCGGCGGCGACGGTGAACAACCGCCTGCACGCGGCGCGGAAGCGACTGAAGGGGAGGATGGAGATGGTGAAGAAGACGATCAAAGCGTTCCGCCTGCTGGAGGATTTCCGCGTGGTCATCTCGCCGGCCAGCCGGGTGCACAGCGCGTCGCCGTCGCTGGCGTGGTTCCACGGCCGCTGGGTGCTGGCGTGGCAGGACGGCCAGGCGTGGGAGCCGTATGACGGCCCCTTCTGGTTCCTCATTGCGGAGAGCGCCGACGCGCGGACCTGGAGCGAGCCACAACGGCTTGAGATTGCACCGCAATGGCAGCACGCCCCCCGCCTGTGCGTGGCCGGCGATGAATTGCTGCTGCTCGCGCAGCACCATCACAACAGTTTACGCATCGCCCGCACGAAGGACTTGCGGCAGTGGAGCAACGGGCCGGTGCTGCCGCTGGGCGACATCGGCCGCTGCGATCTCTTCGCGGGGAACAGTGCGCTTTACCTCGTCTACCCGCGCTGGTGCTCGGCGCACCAGGTGGGCGATTCGGTGGATGTCATGACCAGCGCAGACGGCGTCTGCTGGCGCTGGCTGCCTTCGCCCCGCCCGCCGCGCGGCACCGGCATCACCGACGCCGCCGGGCTGGCCACCGCGGACCGACTGTATGCCTGCTGGCGCGAGCACGATTATGCGGACGAGCCGACGCACGAGGTCTACCTCTGCTGGAGCGAAGACGCGGGTGAGCGCTGGAGCGAGCCGGTGAAGGTGGAGCCGCTCTCCACCCCCAAGGGCAGCCTGATGCTCGCGCTGGCGATGTCGCCCGACGGCCGCCTGGTCATCGCCCAGGACGCGTGTGACGACAAGGGGAGCGAAATTCAATTGGCGATCAGCACAGACCGCGGGAAAACCTGGCCACAGAAAGCCGTCTGCCCTACCGGGTTCCCCATCGACCCCGCCCTCGCCTTCACCCCCGACGGCGCCCTCCTCCTCGCCGGCAGCTCGCGCGTGGACGGGGAGACGCAGCCATGGGTGATATACAGCCGGCTGCAGCGGGTATAACCCAGCAGCTAACAGGTAAAGTGAGGAGGTCACATTCATAGTTCCCTGGATGCTGGGGAACTTGTCTCCTTCCAGACGGTGAATGTGACTTCCACCCCTGCAGTATAAGACAAGGTATTCGGTAGCTCCGCGTCGTATCAGCAGGCAGCAAAGGAGATTGCTATGTGTACCGATCTCATCACCATCGAGGCGATGATGCCGGGAGGAGTCGGATGAAAACGATTACCGGAATAGACCCCATACGGCTGAAAGATCTGCAACCCGCCATCATCAACTCGGTCATCATCCAGGCGATGCTGTTGATCCTGGGCTCGCTGATCATGGATACCGGGATCATCTTCTCCACCTTTCTCTATGCCGTCATCGCTCACTGGGTAGTCTTCGCGCTGATAGCGCTGCAGCGGCGAAACGGCTTGACCAGGGCCGACCGGGTGCTCGTTACGTGGGGGTTTGCCATCTACCTGGTTATCATGCCGTTGCTGGCGTGGATAGTGCGAATTATCAAACCGGCAATTTCATGACTGCGCTTGTTACGAAAAATTCAGCATCATAATACAGGGGGAAGCCTTCACGCTGCCGGTTTTCGAGCGCATGCTGCAGTTCATACGGCGGGAGCTGGAGACGATTCGTCCGGATTGAATGCTCAATTTTTTTCAGAGCAAGAGCAAGTTAAAGATAATCGGGAGAGCGTTATGAAGCTTGAACACGTGGCTTTCAACGTGCAGGACCCGCCGGCGGTGGCGGACTGGTACGTGCAACAGCTGGGCATGACGATCGTGAAGAGAGAGGACGCGCCGTATCACACGCGCTTTCTCGCCGATGACAGCGGCCTGATGCTGGTGGAGCTCTACTGCAACCCGTCCGACGCCGTGCCGCGCTACGCGGAGATGCACCCGCTGGTGCTGCACCTCGCCTTTGTTTCCGCCGACCCGGAGACGGACAAGAACCGGCTGTTGGCTGCCGGCGCCACGCTGGTCAGCGAAGGGCGCCCGGATGAAAACACGCACCTGGTGATGCTGCGCGACCCGTGGGGGTTCGCGATACAGTTGTGCAAGAGGGGGGTGGCGATGCTGGCGCGGTAATCATTTTTTGATTTTTGATTTTAGATTATTTTACCGGTTAAATAATCACCGTTCCCGATCCTCACGCAATAACTCCAGGCTGTCGCCGGGCGTGGGACCGATGAGCCTTTGAATTTCATCCAATGCGGCCAGCGCTTCTTGGCGCTGCTGCTGGAGCCTGCGCTGTTCAATGCCTTCGGTCATTATCGCCAGCGCTTCCGCGCTGATGCTCCGCCGGTTCGATTCGGCAAACCGTTTTATATCTTCATATAGCTGTTCCGGCACATGCCGGATGCAGAGCGTTGCCATCACATTCTCTTTCAACAGTGAAATCATTGCTATTATACAGGATGATTTATCTATCCGTCTACGAATACAAGTCTTTCTCTTACTTTTCAGCCTGGTCATTCACCATTCACTATTCACCATTCACTAACGTGGGCTTTGCCCACTATCGATAATTCAGGCATTCCATTCAGCTTACCACGCGGTGGTTTCGATACGGCAACAGAACTGCGGAAAGAATCGTTCAGTTTACCTGCCTACTCAACCACCGGACTAACCTTGCCTGGTTTGGCGTAATTATGGTCAACATCTCGTTTTTCTCTGGTGTTTTCAACCCTTTAGGTACTATTATTCACTGATTTAGTGGTTCCGGCTTGGCTGGATTAGGGGTATGAGTATGAGTATGAGTATGAGTATGACCTATCGCGCCCCTTTGATCCGCGACACCAGCACCGTCCCCAGCGCAAAATAGATGATGGCGAGCGAAAAGATGACCGTGTAACCGAGGGTGGGCAGGTTATGGCTCTTCCCGACTTTCTGGAAGGTATCCAGCAGCACGCCGGCGATTGGGGCGGCGGTAACCTGCGGCAGGGTGGCGGCGATGTGCCAGAGGCCCATATCTTTCGCGTAATCGTCCGCCTTCGGCAGCACGTCGGTGACCAGCGCCCAATCCACCGCCATGTAGGCGCCATAACCAAGGCCGAAAACCAGACCGAGGATCACCACCAGGTCGAAACGTCCCAGCATCAGGATGAAGATCACCACGATGCCCTGCAGCAGGCCACTCAGGTAGACCATCATCTTCCGGCCGTAGCGATCGGAGAGCTTGCCTGCCCACACCGAGCTTAGCACGGCGCCGATCAACAGGGTGAGGGCGAAGTAGGTGGTGGCCTCGTGGGCTTCTCGCGCAAGGATTTTGCCGAAAATCATGTAGTTGAAGAAATCGCGACCGTCGGCAACCACATCCTTGAAGTAATACTGTAAGAATTCCTGCACGGTGAAGATGCCGAGCATGACCAGCAGGCGGGTGAGGAACACCCAGCGGAAGTCCCGCGCGCCGAACGGTTCGATCAAGCTGCGCCCAAACACCGCCAGCTTGAAAGGAGGAACTTCGGGCGGCTCCGGCTCGCGGACGAAGACGACGGTGCCGAGCATACCGAGCAGCATGATTGCCGCCAGCGCGATATACGCGCCGGGGATGCCGCCGATCCGGTTCAGCAGCAGGCCGACGGTGACGCCGGCGGCATTACCGAGCATGGTCATCAGCCCCATCCAGCCGCTGGCCGATCCCCGTTGCGAGCGAGGCACCACATCCGGAATCAAGGCGGCATAGGGCGCGGTTGCCAGGTTATTAAAAAATTGCACCCAGCAAAAGACCAGCATATACGCCGCCAACGCGCCGGGTTTCGCGGGAAGGAAGGCGAAGGTAATCAGACCGAGGATGTTGCCAAGCGTGCCCGCGATCAGGAATGGACGGCGGCGTCCCAGACGAGTGCGGACCCGATCGCTCCAGGCGCCGAATAAGGGGGCAACGGTCATCGAAACAAAGGCGCCGACCAGCACAATAAGGCCGAGGGTTGTCGCCTTGTTCTCTTTTCCGCCGATGGCTTCCGCCTGAATCTGCAGCAAAATGATCAGGATTGCAGCCCAATGCGCGCTGGTGGAGAACCAGTAGAGGCTGAGCGCGATCTGCTGCCAGGTAGTCAGGCGTTGTGGGGTGGGATCGGCGCTGACGGCAGCCTTTTCTACTGGTAATTCGGGCATTGGGGCTCCCTTCGCGGGCTGAGTTCAAGTATTGTAGCATAATCAGGTGATTGTCTGAACCTTCGTGCTATACTGACGGAGTGAATTATCGAAAGATAATCCGTTGGGGATTGCCAGTGCTCGCGACGGGCGCGGCTTATGTCGCGTGGAGCCGGCTGGGGCGCGGGCTGCCGGCGGCGCCGGCGGCGCCGGGCGAATACCCGCTGGACAGCTTCGGCGAGGACACGGGGAAGGGTAATCTGCTGGGCATCCAGCCGCGGTTGGAGTCGGCCGATTACGCTTCGGTGGACCGCCTGTTCAGCCGGCTGGACGGATATTTCGCGGCGGCGCTGTGCGCGGGGGTGATGGGTGAGAAGACGGTGGCGATCCTGCCCGAGCACCTGGGCACCTGGCTGGCGGCGGCGGGGGAGAAGGCGGGGGTTTACCGGGCGCCATCGGTGCGGGCGGCGGTAGGATTGATGACGGCAAGCAATCTGCCGTCCTTCCTGTATCGGCTGCCGGAAGCGCGCGAGCGGGAATGGGCAATGGCGACGGTGGTGCGCATGAAGGCGGCGGCCACCGCGGCGGGGTATCACCGCATCATGTCCACACTGGCGCGCGGGTATGGTGTGCACCTGGTCGCCGGCTCGCTGATGCTTCCCGATCCATATGTTCGGGAGGGCGAGCTGCGAGCGGGAAACGGCTCCATCTACAATACAGCGGTCCTGTATGGCCCGGATGGGCGCATTCGCGAGCCGCTGGCGCGGAAGGTTTATCCCACGAGTGAGGAGCGGCCGCTGCTCTCCGCCGGCTGGTGCGGCGATCTCCCCGTCTTCTCTACCCCGGCGGGGCGGCTGGGCATCCTTATCTGCGCCGATTCCTGGTTTCCGGAGTGTTATGCCGCCTTGCGCGATCAGCAGGTGGAGCTGATCGCGGCGCCGTCGCTGGCCACGGATGCGGGCGGGATGGGGATGCCGTGGGAAGGTTACAGCGGCGCGCCTCCCCCGGCGGACGTGGACTCCGCCGACGCGGGTCGCATCACCCGCGCGGAGGCCTGGCGGAAATACGCGCTGGCGTCGCGCCTCGCCAACTCCGGCGCGCGGGCGGGGATGAACGTGTTTTTCCGTGGCGCGCTGTGGGAGATGACGCCGGCAAGCCGGGCATGCGCGGTGCTGGACGGCCGCGCGATCGACTGCGGGGAAGAAGCGGCGCTGCTGAATGTGTGGTTATGACATAAATGATAATTATTGATAACCTTTACTTCAGCTCATAGCAGGCCAGGGTGGCGGTGTTGCGGATGAAGAGAGCGCCGTCGGCGATGACGGGGGGAGTCCAGCTCTGGCCGCCGAGAGGGGTGAAGCGGCCCAGCTCATGGTAGGCTTCTGGATTAGCCTCGATCATCACCACCGCGCCGGTATCTCCCTCGACGGCGATAAGCACACCGTCGGCGGCCGCCACGCC
>Ga0172370_10003587_pt1 | contig 21355 bp, 21 predicted proteins | sample LakKiv5m_FD_114538 | JGI IMG/M metagenome (GOLD analysis project Ga0172370, IMG submission 114538) | Freshwater microbial communities from Kabuno Bay, South-Kivu, Congo - kab_022012_11.5m | ecosystem: Environmental > Aquatic > Freshwater > Lake | place: Democratic Republic of the Congo...
GAAGAGGTCGTCGGAAATCTCGTCAAAGCAAAAATTGTAAAGAATAAAGTGGCAGCACCTTTCCGTGAAGCCATGTTTGAAATTTATTTTGATGAAGGTATTTCACACACCAGCGACATTTTGGATCTTGGCATCAAAGAAGGGCTGATCGTTAAGTCCGGAGCGTGGTTCTCGTATGAAAACGAAAAAATCGGGCAAGGCCGTGATGCGGCACGAACGTTTTTAAAAGAAAATCCGAAGATCTTAAATCAGATCGAGAAAAAAGTTCGCGAAAAAATTATGACAGCAAAATAAATGTGGCATGCCGAAAACAGGGGATCAAGACCTTTTTAAAGGAAAACAGTATTGCTTTAAGCTTTTAAAAATACGCGAGCGCAGCACCAAAGAGCTCTGCGATCGCCTTAAAGAACGAAAATATCCGCCGAAGGCAATTAACGACATCATCGCATATCTTTCAGACATTCATTTGCTTGATGATGAAAAATTCACCTGCAATTGGATAAAATGGCGAATCAATAACGGCTACGGCAAGCATCGCATCATCGCTGAGCTTAAGCAAAAGGGTATTGATGACGAGGTCGTCGCCAAAGCGTTAAACGAAGCCTTGACCGATTACGATGAAGAAGCGTGTGCTGATCATTTAGCTCAAAAACGTGTTGCACGATACCGCGGCCTTGAGCTACCCATTCGCCAGCGTCGATTATACGGTTACTTAGTACGAAAAGGATTTTCACAAAACATTGTTTTTAAAATAGTTCATTCCTATGACAACACATGACATTCGTAAAAAATTTCTAGCCTTCTTTGCTTCCAAAGAACATAAAATCATCGTAAGTGATTCTCTTGTTCCTAAGGAGGATCCGACCGTCCTTTTTACCACCGCCGGTATGCAGCAATTTAAAAAACAATTTTTAGGCCAAACCGATGGGCTGTCCCGTGTCGCAACCTCTCAAAAATGCCTTCGCACCGACGACCTTGACAGGGTAGGAGTAACCGCTTTTCACCACACCTTTTTTGAAATGCTCGGTAACTTCTCCTTTGGAAATTACTTTAAAAAGGAAGCGATTTGCTGGGCATGGGAATTCTTGACAAAGGTCGTTAACCTTCCTGCAGAAAAACTATGGGTTTCCGTTTATCATGAAGATAAAGAAGCCAAAGCTATCTGGCTTAAAGACGTCAAGCTTGATCCTAAAAAAATAGTTGAGCTTGGTGATAAAAGTAATTTCTGGCCGTCTGAAGCAAAACAAAAAGGCCCCAATGGCCCGTGCGGACCGTGTTCGGAGATCTTTTACGATTATGGGCCCGAGGTGGGATGCCAAAGCCCCCACTGCGACCCGGATTGCAGCTGCGGACGTTTTGCCGAAATATGGAATCTTGTCTTTACGCAATTTAACCGTAAAGAAGATGGCTCTCTTGAACCATTGCCAAATAAAAATATTGATACCGGCATGGGGCTTGAACGCTTGGCCGCTGTCGTACAGGGCAAGAAGACAAACTTTGACATTGATCTCTTTGAGCCAATTTTAAAAGCGATTGATGAAGAAAGTAAAAAACACCGCATCACATTGACAACCAAAGAACGTCATGTGATTGCCGATCATATTCGGGCCATTGTTTTTGGTATTTGCGACGGTGTCATTCCGTCGAACGAAGGACGCGGCTATGTCATAAAAAAACTGATCACCGACGTCACGGATCTCATTTTAGAGAAAACGGGTGAATCATTTGTTCACAAGCTCGTACCTTCGGTCGTAATCGCAATGAAAGACCCCTATGAAGATCTTTTGGCAAAAAAGAAAATTATTACCGATTGGGTCAAAAAAACAGAAGAGGCATACAAAAAAGTTCGACAGGAACGTATTCCTGAGCTTAAAAAAGAAGCTGAAAAAAATCCTGATTTATTGGGCAAAATTATATTTAAATATCGTGATACCTACGGCCTCACAATGGCAGCCATAAACAATACATTAGGAACGACCACAATTTCTAAATTGATTATTGAAAATAAAACGAAAGAGGCTGAAGAACTCATGAATCAGCAACGAGAAAAATCTCGTACGGCCAGCAAAATGACCGGAGATGTTTTTATGGCATCAGAAATAAATTTAGAAAAAATGCCTAAAACAACCTTTGTTGGCTACGATAAAAATGAATGCAAGGCAAAGGTCATCGGCATTTTTGCTGATAGCGAATCCGTAAAAAAAGTACAAGCGCCCGCAAAGGTAAAAATCATATTAGACAAAACACCTTTTTACGGAGAATCCGGCGGCCAGATGGGTGACACAGGCACACTGTCGACGGACAAATCAGTAATTGATGTTACACAAACCAACAAAATTTCTGATGTTTTTATCCACTGCGCTGAAATAAAAAAAGGTTCAGTCGCTATTGAGGATACGCTCCTTGCCAAAGTGGACGGACAACGGCGCCTTGATATTATGCGTAATCATACCGCGACGCACCTTTTACAATCAGCCTTGCGCGAAGTCTTAGGTAATCATGTTCAACAACAAGGTTCATTGGTGGCTCAGGACCGGTTACGTTTTGATTTTACGCATCCCAAGGCCCTGGATAAAAAAGAACTTGTGACTATTGAAGACAAAGTCAATGCCTACATTCAACAGTGCATCATCGTAAGCAAACGGCAAATGTCCCTTGATGAAGCAAAAAAAGATGGAGCCCTGGCATTTTTTGCGGAAAAATATCATGCCCAAGTCCGCGTGATTAGCATCGAGAAGGCGTCCAAAGAATTATGCGGAGGCACGCATCTTGACAATACAGGAGAAATTGGAATCTTTAAAATTCTTGCTGAAAGCGCAATTGCTCAAGGCATCCGCCGTATCGAAGCCACAACCGGGCGTCACGCATTGACACTGATCCATGATATGGAAGATCAGCTAGAAAAAATTTCAAAAATAATCAAAGCACCAAAAGATGAGGCGATTGCAAAACTGGAAGCCCAGATGAATAAAATTAAAGACCTTGAGCGGGATCTCTCCCAGGCAAAACTTGACGGGATCAAGGCATCTGTGAACGGCATCGTAGGGCAAGCAAAACATATTGGGACGATTTCCTATATTGCCTCTGGCTTTTCAAAAATGGATATTGAAATTTTGCGAAAAATCACGGACATGATCAAGCAGAAAGCCAAATCCGCGGTGATCGCACTTGGTGCACAAAACGACAACGACAGTTTTATCATTGTCTACGTCACCGATGATCTTGTTGCCAAAAATATCAAGGCCAATGACATCATCGCAAGCGTTGCCAACGAAATCAAAGGAAGCGGAGGCGGACGGCCTCAAATGGCCCAAGCAGGCACAAAAGAAAAAGTTGATCTTAATAAAACGTTTCAATATATTGAAAAACTGATTAGAGAGAAAAACATATGAAAATCTTAAAACCGACATCCGCGGGACTTCAAAAACTTTACGATCGCAATCTGTATGCCCGCAAAAAGCATATCGAAGAAAAAGTCCGTCGTATTATTGACGATATTAAACTAAGCGGCGATGATGCCGTTATTAAATATACGCGGCGCTTTGACAAGGTAAAGCTGACCCAAAAACAACTTAAAGTAGCGGAAGCAGAGATTAGCGGAGCGTACCAGAATATTACAAGCGACTTCATTGCCACACTCAAACTCATCATTAACAACGTGTCCCAATTTTACGAAAAACAACTTAAAAAACCATGCCGCATCAATGATAGCGATGGCGCGATCCTTAAAGAAAAAGTTTTACCGCTTGATTCGGTGGGCATTTATATCCCGGCCGGAACCGCGCCGCTGGTGTCCTCTGTCTACATGACCGTTATTCCGGCAAAGATTGCCGGCGTCAAGCGCATTGTTTTGGTTTCACCGCCGGATAAGACTGGGCATATCAACCCTTATATCCTGGCGGTAGCCAATCTTTTAAAGGTCAATGAAATCTACAAAATTGGCGGGGCCCAGGCTATTGCCGCGCTTGCGCTGGGAACAAAGACAATTCCTAAGGTTGATAAAATTATCGGCCCGGGAAACATGTACGTGACTGAAGCCAAACGACAACTTTTTGGATATGTGGATATCGATATGCTCGCAGGCCCAAGCGAGCTCGCGATCATCGCAAGCCGTCATAGCAATCCTGATTACATTTTAGCAGATCTTGAATCCCAGGCAGAACACTTGGGAGGCCTCGCGATGCTTATTACCACGTCAAAAAAACTGGCCCGACAGCTTCGTAAACATATCCCCAACGGCTATGCCATTTGCGCAAAGAACATTGATGAAGCCATTGACATTGCCAACAAAATTGCGCCTGAACACCTTCAGATCCTGACCAATAATGCCGTAGGCATCGCTAACAAAATTCAAAATGCCGGAGCGATCTTTTTAGGGCCGTTTAGCCCAACAGCGGTAGGGGATTATATCGCAGGACCAAGCCATGTTCTTCCGACGCTGGGGACGGCACGCTTTTTTTCTGGCATTTGTTTATCCGATTTTACCAAGACGAGCCATATTATTTCTTATTCGAAAAAAGCCCTTGAGTCCATTCGTGAGCCGTTACAAAAAGTCGCTCTTCTGGAAGGGCTCACCAAGCATAATGAATCGGTTCAGATCCGCTTCAAATAGGAAAGGAAACACATGTTTAATTTTAAAAAATCTCGATGCGCAAGCGAAAGCCGTAAAAGTAAAGAAACCGAAATTGTTGCCCAGCTCAATATTGATGGTTGCGGCAAAACAAAAATCAAAACCGATATCGGCATCCTTGATCACATGCTTGAGCTTTTTGCCTTCCATGGCCATTTTGACCTTACGCTTGAAGTCAAAAAAGCCGACATCAACATCGATATTCATCACACCAACGAAGACGTCGGGATTGTCTTGGGAAAATTGTTTAAAAAGGCCTTGGCCGATAAATCAAAAATTCGGCGCTTTGGCTTTGCCGCCGCTCCCATGGAGGCCACATCATCGGAAGTTATCATTGACTTAAGCGGGCGCGGATATTGTAAAATCGACGGGCTTGGACTTTTAAAAGGAAATAAACAAGAAGGCTACACACTGTCGTATCTTGAGCACTTCTTAGAATCTTTTGCCAATCATTTGGGAGCTAACATCATTGTCAATATTAAAAATGTCTCCGATGATTTGCACACGACACTCGAAACCGTATTTAAAGCACTTGGGCTCGCACTTGACAAGGCTGTTCAAATTGATGCACGCCGCCAAGGAATTCCTTCCACCAAAGGAATTATCGACTAGTGACCTTTGCACAGCCAAGGCTAAGGTAGTCACTATAAAGCCTTTTTCCAAGAGGACAAAGGTCATTATATCGGACTTCCTTAATAACATTAATAAAGAAAAGGCCGATAATGATTGCGATTATTGATTACGGGACAGGGAATCTGCGCAGCGTTCAAAAAGCTTTTGAACGCGTCGGTGCCGATGCCTGTATCACAGACAAGCCTGAAGACCTTCTTAAGGCTGACAAAGTTGTCTTGCCAGGGGTTGGCGCCATTGCTCCGGCGATGAAAAAACTTGAGGCGCTTGATCTTGTTTCGCCGATTAAAGCCGTTATCAAATCCGGAAAACCATTCTTGGGGATCTGTCTTGGCTTGCAGCTTCTTTTTGAACAAAGTGAAGAAGGCGGGAACATCCCAACCTTATCAATTTTGCCCGGTAAGGTCACACGCTTTACGAGCCTGAAAGTTCCGCACATGGGATGGAATGAGATTGAAATTACAAAAACAACATGCCCGATACTCAAAGGGATTAAGCAAGGAACGAACTTTTATTTTTGTCATTCTTTTTTTGTCGAACCGGTTGACCAAAAAATTACTTTAACACAAACAAACTATGGACGTATGTTTACGTCATCAATATGGAAGGATAATCTCGTTGCGGTTCAATTCCACCCTGAAAAAAGCCAAACGGCAGGATTGGCCATTTTGAAAAACTTTTGTCATCTCAAAAAATGATCATTATCCCAGCAATTGATATAAAAAATGGCAACGTCGTTCGCCTCGCTCAAGGAAAATTTGGCAAGGAAACGATCTATGGCAAAAACCCGGTCGCGGTTGCCAAGAAATGGGTTAAAGACGGGGCAACGCTCATTCATGTCATCGATCTCGATGGGGCAGAGAGCGGAACACCAAAAAATTTAAAACTTGTGGAAGAAATCCTGAACAAAACTCACGTTGCGGTCGAAATCGGCGGAGGTATTCGCGACACAGCGACAATTGAAAAAGTTTTATCCGTTAATGCCGCACGCGTCATCTTAGGAACGCGCGCTATTGAAGATTTGGGCTTTCTGAAGCTCGCCCTGATGAACTGGGGTAATAAAATCGCCGTGAGCCTGGATTGTGTCAACGGGCTTGTTGCGACAAAAGGGTGGACCAAAATTTCAAAAATTAAAGCCATGGATTTTATTCCCGCGCTTGAATGTTTGGGGTTAAAAACGTTGATTTTTACTGATATTGCGACCGATGGGATGCTCACCGGCCCTAACATCAAAAGCTTAAAAAAAATCTTGGGGATCACAAAAATGAATGTCATTGCCTCAGGAGGCATTTCCAAAATAGACGATATCAAAGCATTGCTTAGCCTGAATGCAAAAAATCTTTATGGCGCGATCACGGGCAAAGCACTGTATGAAGACAAATTAAATTTAAAAGACGCAATTGATCTATGCTCAAAAAACGTATAATTCCATGTCTTGATGTCAAAAATGGACGTGTGGTCAAAGGGATTAACTTTGTCCAGTTGCGTGATGCCGGCGACCCGGTAGAATGCGCCAAGACATACGACAAGGCACAGGCCGATGAAATTGTTTTCCTCGATATTACGGCAAGCCATGAAAAACGGCCCATTTTTCTGGATGTGGTTAAAAACACGGCTGAACAAGTTTTTATGCCCCTAACAGTTGGCGGAGGGATCAATTCTGTCGACGACATTCGCGATCTTTTAAATGCCGGAGCCGACAAAGTTTCCATCAACACTTCCGCGGTGGAAAATCCACGCTTGATTACAGAGGCGGCAGAGCGCTTTGGAAGCCAATGTATTGTCCTTGCTATTGATGCCAAACGAAATGGAAACAGCTGGCAAGTTTATACCCACGGTGGCCGTACCCCGACCGTGCGGGATGCTATTTTGTGGGCTAAAGAAGGTGAAACCCTTGGCGCAGGAGAAATCCTTTTAACCAGCATGGATAAAGACGGGACAAAAGACGGCTACGACATTGAATTAACGAGTGCCATCTGCAATGCCGTGACGATTCCTGTTATTGCCTCTGGCGGTGCAGGCAGCCTTGAACATTTTTATGATGTCTTTACAAAGACATCCGCTGACGCGGCCTTGGCAGCATCTATTTTTCACTACGGAGAGATTCCGATTCCAAAGGTAAAAAAATTCTTAAATACGAAATCAATTGAGGTACGTATATGAAAAATGAAACATTAGTTATAACAATAAAAAACCTTAAAAAATTAAAGTTTAACAATGATGGCCTGATTCCCGCCATTGTTCAAGATTATAAAACAAAAGATGTCCTGATGATGGCCTACATGAACCTTGCTTCACTTAAAAAAACTTTAAAAGACGGCCTGACATGTTTTTGGTCACGCTCCCGCAAAGAATTTTGGATCAAGGGAATGACCTCGGGGCATTTTCAATATGTCAAATCTATCGCTGTTGATTGTGATTTGGATACGCTACTTATTACGGTGCGCCAAGTAGGTGCTGCCTGTCACACAGGAAAAAAAAGCTGTTTTTATCGCTCAATTAAGGGGAGAAAATGATTTATCCGTCGGAAAAAGAGTTTATAGCGCTAACAAAAAAAGGCAATCTGATCCCTGTCCACCAGGAAATCTTAGGCGACTTGGAAACGCCGGTCTCTGCCTATTTAAAGCTTGCCGGCAAATCGAAGTACGCCATCTTGCTCGAATCGGTTGAAGGCGGGGAAAAGGTTTGCCGTTATTCCTTCCTTGCCAAAGACCCTGATCTTATTTTCAGGAGCAAGGGGAAACAGGCACAGATCATCAAATTTTCTGGCACAAAAAAAGAAGTCCAAAAAATGACCCTTGGGACAACACCTCTGGATGAAATTAAGAAAATTATGTCCCGATACCATTTTGTAACCGTTAAGGGTTTGCCAAAATTTTGCGGTGGATTTATCGGTTACATCGGCTATGATACGGTACGTTTTTTTGAAAAATTACCCAATCCGCCGAAAGACGATTTAAAATTTGATGATGTTATCCTGGCGCTCGTCAAAGACCTTGTTATCTTTGACCATCTAAATCATAAAATTAAAATCGTTTCCTGTGTAGAAGTTAGCCCGAACGCTTCCTCGAGCCAGAAACGCTTAGCCTACAAAAAAGCCCAAAAAAATATCGAAAAAACTATTTGCTCTTTACGGCAAGTAGTGCCACAACCAAACACACAGAAAACAGGATCAAAGCCAGTCAAGCTCAGCGTCTCTTCAAACTTTACAGAAAAACAATTTGAGCAAGCGGTTGTCAGGGCGAAAAAGAATATCCTTGCCGGAGACATTATCCAAGTGGTCTTATCACAACGCTTTAAAACCCAGATATCCACAGACCCCTTTAATGTTTATCGCGCCTTGCGAACGATCAATCCTTCACCTTACATGTATTTCTTGCATTTTGATGATGTTTATATTGCCGGTTCGTCACCGGAACTCTTGGTGCGCTGTGAAAACAATATTGTGGAAACACGCCCGATTGCCGGAACGCGCCCGCGCGGGATTGATGAAAAAGATGATTTTCGCTTAGCCAAAGAACTGTTATCCGACCCCAAAGAACGGGCAGAGCATATCATGCTTGTTGATTTGGGCCGCAACGATCTTGGCCGGGTCTGCGAAAAAGGATCGGTCAAAGTCTCTGAGTTTATGAATATCGAACACTTTTCTCACGTGATGCATATCGTTAGCAGCGTCAAAGGGACTCTTGAGAAGAATAAAAATCCTTTCGATGTGATTCAAGCCGCATTTCCAGCAGGAACCCTCTCCGGGGCACCAAAAATCCGCGCTATGGAGATTATTGACGCCCTTGAACCTGTTGCACGCGGGCCATACGGAGGAGCCATCGGCTACCTGGGCTTTGCGCAAAACCTGGACACCTGCATCACGATTCGCACGATTGTCATGAAAAACAAATTTGCCTACGTCCAAGCAGGCGCCGGGATTGTTGCTGATTCAAATCCTAAAAAAGAATATCTTGAAACAAAAAATAAGGCCATGGCTCAGATCTTTGCTATCGAGATGGCGCATAACAATTTCCCATAAAAGCCATTGAAATATTTTTAAAAACCGCTAATATAATCATATTGTTAGGTACTATTAACATCAGAAAGAGGAGTGATCAATGGAAGTCTGTATTCGTATGCAACGTATTGGAAAATCAATTAACAAGGTAGCCAACTATCGCATTATTGTTATTGCGAAACCAAAGTCGCGAGACTCAAGAACGCTTGAGATCTTGGGCTTTTATGATCCTACCAAAAAACCTGCTTCTTTTTCTATGAATCAAGAAAAACTTGACCAATGGATCAAGAAGGGTGCCGTGATGAGCAACACTGTTAAAACTCTTGTCAAAAAATCCGGCAAAAAAAGCTAAATCTTTTAACCATTTTATCTAAAAAGGATACCTATGGGCCCTGAAAATACAATAAATCCGCTTGCCATGCTACTTCCGTATGCCATTATTTTCGGAATCTTTTATTTTCTTGTTATTAAGCCTCAAAAACAAAAACAAACCGAATTTCAAAAAATGCTTGATAATTTAAAGAAAAACGATGAAATCGTTACCAATGGCGGCATCCACGGCACGATCGTCAACATCAAAGAAACGACTCTAGTTGTTCGCATTGATGACAATGTTAAGATTGAAATTGATCGCGGTGCTGTTGCACGCGTAGAAAAAAAGCCCAATCATTTAACGTAAGGATTGTCCATGAGAGACCTCAAAAAACGCTTTCTGATCATTTTCGCTGTCTTGGCTGCTTGCCTTTGGTTTTCCTTTCCTCTGCAAAAACGTATCAATCTTGGACTTGACCTTAAGGGTGGAATGCATCTTATTTTACGCGTTCAGACAGAAAAACTTTCTGACAACGCAAAAAAAGATGCGGTAATGCGTGCTATGGAGATCTTGCGCAATCGGATTGACGGTCTGGGCGTAGGAGAAACGACCATTCAAATTCAAGGGGAAAACCAAATCTTGGTCCAGCTGCCTGGCGTCACAGACCGCGACAAAGCCCTGGCGATGATTGGAAAAGTGGCCCAGCTTGAATTTCGTCTCGTGGGCGATGATCCTGCGTTGCTCACCAAAGCCATCGGGGGTGAAGTTGACCCAAGCTATGAACTGAAATATATAAAAGGAGAAGAAAATCGTCCTATCCTTATTCAGAAAACAACAGCGTTAAGCGGGGAAACCGTCTCTGATGCACGCGTTGATTTTGATCAGCAAAGTTTTGGCCAGCCACGCATTTCTCTTTCGCTTAATCCCGAAGGAACAAAAAAATTTGCGACCATCACACAAGAAAATATCAATAAACAGCTCGCGATTGTATTAGATGGCGAGGTCTTGTCCGCCCCAAATATCCGCGAACCTATTTTATCCGGAAATGCAGAAATCACCGGGATGTTTACTTTTGACGAAGCCAACCTTCTTGCCCTTTCGCTTCGTTCCGGTGCATTGCCTGCGCCGATGCAAATTGAAGAAGAGCGAACGGTCGGCCCGCTCCTTGGAAAAGACTCCATTGATGCTGGCATTCGGGCCACAGTCATAGGGTTCCTCGTTGTTGTTGTATTTATGTTAATTTACTATTTCACGTCAGGCTTCATTGCTGATATTGCGTTATTTATCAACCTGATCATGATCACCGGGATCATGGGATTTTTAAATACCATGATGCCTGATGCGCAGGCCACGCTCACCTTGCCAGGTATTGCGGGTATTATCTTAACGCTTGGCATGGCGGTTGACGCCAATGTCCTTATCAATGAACGTATCCGTGAAGAGCTAGCGAACGGCCGGACCCTTCAAGCTGCTGTGAATAACGGTTTTAACAAAGCCTTTAGCGCTATTTTTGATTCAAACCTCACAACGCTCATTGCGGCCTTCATGCTTTTTCAGTTTGGTTCAGGGCCGATCAAAGGTTTTGCCATTACGCTAACCATCGGTCTTGTCTCGAGCATGTTTACAGCGCTCTTTGTCTCTCAGACCCTTTTTGATTTCTTTATCAAAACACGTGTTATCAAGTCACTCAAAAGCCTCAAACTCCTGAATAACACAAAAATTGATTTTGTGGCCATGCGACACTTCTGTTATGCCCTGTCTGTCATCACAATTGCTGTCGGGATGTATTTTTTCTGGGTTCACAAAGATACGGCCTATGGTGTTGATTTCTCTGGCGGCCAAGTTCAAGAATATAAATTTGCCAAAGCAATTGATGCTCAAAACTTACGTAAAGCCCTTGATGAAGGGGGAGTCAAAAACTTTATCATTCAGCAGTTTGACAAAAACCCTGAAACGGTCATGATCCGCTCGTCGGAAGATAGCTATGACAAAACGATTGCCGTCTTTAAGGCAAAATTCAGCGACAACACCTTTGAAGTTATGCGTCTTGAAAAAGTAGGCCCAGTGGTCGGTCAAGCCTTGCGTAAGCGAGCCTTCTTGGCCATTCTTTTTGCCTTAGGCGGAATTCTTATCTACGTCGGTTTTCGCTTTAAACACTTTGACTTCGCCTTTGCAGGCGTTGTCGCGCTATTACACGATATTATTATTACCGTGGGATTTCTCATGATCACAAACCGCCAAATCGACCTTCTGGTGGTCACGGCGCTCTTAACCATCGCGGGTTTTTCAATCAACGATACGATTGTTATCTACGACCGTGTCCGAGAAAACCTTCTAAAAGTAAAAAAGACGAATCTTCGTGACGTCCTTAACTTGAGCGTCAACGAAACCTTGGGCCGAACCATTATCACCTCCGCAACAGCGCTCATGGTCGTTCTCATTTTATTTTTCCTTGGCGGTGAAGTGCTCAACACCTTTGCGTTTAGCCTACTTGTTGGATTTATTTCAGGAGTTTATTCCACGGTCTTTATTGCAACGCCTCTTGTGTTAGCATGGCAAAAGAAGCCAAGCCGCAAATAGTAATACCTGGGCCCATATGTTTCGGTCGCTTAAATTCTTTGCTTCCCAAATTATCTCTATGGAATCTGTTTTTGGGCAGCTTGTCAGCTTTGGCTACAAGCACGTCCTAAACGTCTCCGACGAAGGGGAGTTTAGCCGCCGCGGCGGCATCATTGACATCTTTCCTACCAATTTTGACTCGCCCATCCGTATCGACCTCGATAATGATCAAATTCGTAACATTGTGACCTTTAATACGCTCACCGGCGAGATCCTCTGGAAACATCATATTGTCATTATTCTTCCATGTAAAAAGTTGAAGGCGGAAGGGTTTAGCGCTGAAACCCCTCTTAATAATTTTGTGGACATTGAGAAAGGGGATTATGTCGTTCACAACAACTACGGCATTGGAAAATTCCTAGGGATCACAAAGCTTCACGCCGGGGAAGAGCACAAGGAACATCTGATTGTTGAATATGCGCAAGGAGACAAACTTTATGTTCCCAAAAACGACATGCACCTTGTCCAAAAATATGTCGGCTTTCACAAAAAACCACCCACCATTTACAAGCTTGGATCCAAACAGTGGAAAAAAATGCGCTCGCGCATTCAAAATCGCATCCAACGTTTTGCCGCAGAACTTTTGCATCTTCAGGCGCTGCGAACAAGCGTGGAAGGCTACGCCTTTTCTCCGGTTACCTTGGGGATGAAAGACTTTGAAAAAACATTTCCTTTTAAAGAAACCCCGGATCAAGCAAAGGCCTGGCAAGACGTTCAGATTGATATGAATTCTAAATATCCGACGGATCGGCTGATCTGTGGGGATGTCGGATATGGTAAGACCGAAATCGCCCTGCGGGCGAGCTTTAAGGCTGTTATGGACGGCAAACAAGTCGTTATCCTTGTACCGACAACCATTTTGGCGGAACAGCATTATTTCAATTTCACAAAACGCCTTAACAACTTTCCGGTTCAGGTTGAGATGCTCAACCGCTTCCGCACACCCAAAGAACAAAAGGATATTATCAAAAAAACGGCGCAGGGATCTATCGACATCTTGATCGGCACTCATCGGCTTCTTTCTGATGATGTCCACTTCAAAGATTTAGGACTTGTTATTATAGACGAGGAGCAACGTTTTGGCGTTAAAGCCAAAGAACGATTAAAACATTTTCGCCTGCTTGTGGATGTCCTAACCTTGAGTGCAACACCTATCCCGCGCACGCTTTACATGGCGCTTGCCGGGGGTCGAGATATGTCGGCCATTAACACGCCGCCGCAAAACCGAATTCCTATATCGACGCATGTGACAGAATTTGACGATGACCTTGTGCAAGATGCCATTGAAAAAGAACTGCGCCGCAAAGGCCAAGTGTTTTTTCTTCATAATCGCGTTGAAGATATTGAAAAAATTGGTAATATGGTTAAAAGGCTTGTCCCGCGTGCGCGTGTTTGCGTAGCTCACGGACAAATGTCTGGTCGCCTTTTGGAAAAAATTATGTTACAATTTCTCAAAGGTGAGATTGATGTTCTCGTTTGTACAACGATCATTGAATCCGGGATTGATATTCCTAATGCCAATACGCTTATTATTAACCGCGCGGATCGCTTTGGTTTAGCCGATTTACACCAGCTCCGCGGGCGGGTGGGCCGCTTTGAAAAGAAGGCATACGCCTATTTTTTAACCTTGCCGCATTATGAATTATCATCAGTAGCAAAATCAAGGCTCGAGGCCATTCAAAAACATAGCGGATTAGGGTCGGGCTTTCATATTGCCTTTGAAGATTTACAAATACGCGGGGCAGGGAACTTGCTTGGCGAGCAACAGCACGGTTATATTACGTCGATTGGCTTTGATCTTTATTGCCGGCTTTTAAAAGAATCCATTGAAAACTTAAAAAAGGAAACACCGCAACATGAACATTAAAAAATTTCTTCTCATTTTGTTATGTGCCGCTTTGATTCTGGGACCAAGCGCCAAAGCATTTCCAGCCGTTAATGACGGCATTCTTGCGATTGTCAATGATGACGTCATCACGCTTAAAGATCTGCATGAATTTCTCTCCATGATTTATATGGGGCTGACATCTTCCAAGCGAAGTCAAAAAGACATCAAAGAAACCATGGAATATTATGAAGAAAACGGCCTCGAAAAACTTATTGATGAAAAGCTAAAGATTAATTATGCCAATAAAGTCGAACTAAAAATTCGCCCTGAAACCGTTGAGAAACGTATCCAGGAGATTAAAAAACAATACCCTTCGGAGAAACAATTTTCCGACGAACTAATAGCCCAAGGGATGACAATGACCGATTTAAGAAAAAAAGTTTTAGATCAATTTAAAGCTTACTATGCCGAAGAAGTTAAGATTAAATCCAAGATCGTTGTCAGCCCGCAGCAGGTCAATGAGTTCTATCAACAAAACCTCCCAAAATTTCTAAAACCCGAGAGCGTTGATATTGTCTCTATTTTTATCCCGTTTGCTGATAATAAAAATCTAGCCCTGCAAAATGCCAAAGACGCGCTAGCGATCGTCAGAGATCCTGCCCAAATGACACAATATCCAAAAGGATTTGAGGATGTTGCGCAAAAATTTTCTGGCGTATCATCACCGAGCAGCATTACAAAAGGCGAGATGATTCCCGAAGTCGAAAAAACTGTATTTAACCTTAATCCGGGTGAAATTTCTGATATCATCCCGACGGAAAAAGGAGTTTACATCTTTAGGCTTGAAAAAAAGATTCCTGAAGCTACCGCATCTTTGGAAGAAGTCAAAGATGACATTTATGCTATGCTTTTTCAAAAACAGCTTAACGAGCACCGCGACGCTTGGCTTAAAAAATTACGCGAAGAGGCTTATATCGAAATTAAAGGCTGATGATGAATGCAAAACAAAAACCTATCATCGGGATCACCATGGGAGATCCTGCAGGGATTGGCCCTGAGATCATCGTCAAAGCTCTCTCAAATCCTCGTATTAACAATCTTGCGCATTTTCAAATCATTGGCGACTACCAAATCTTTTTAAAATACCAAAAAAAATATTTAAAAAATTGCACGTTTCTTGATTTAAAAAATATTCCAAATGGAGAAATCACCTACGGCAAAATAAACAAAGCGACCGGTAAAGCGGCTATCGAATACCTTGATACAGCGCTGAGCTTGCTTCAAACAAAAAAAATTGATGCCCTGGTTACGGCGCCGTTATGCAAAGAAGCTGTTCAGCTAACCGACCCTCACTTTAAAGGCCATACCGAATATTTGGCAGAGTTCTTTGGAGTTAAAGAGTACGACATGATGTTTGTCCTCGACGATCTAAAAGTTGTGGTTGCCACCCGCCATACTCCCTTGTCTGAGGTTCCAAAACAAATCACCAAAAAACTTATTTTAAAAACGATTTCCTTGACGGCGAACTCATTAAAAAACTATTTCAACCTTCAAAATCCCCGCATTGCCCTGTGCGGACTTAATCCTCATGCCGGAGAGGGGGGGCACATCGGTGATGAAGAAATTAAGGTTATTTTACCTGCCATCAAACAAGCTCAAAAAACATATAAAAACGTTAAAGGCCCATTTGCGGCCGATACATTATTTTACAATTTAAATGCCTCAAAATATGATGCCATTATTGCGATGTATCACGATCAAGGCCTGGCACCAATCAAAACAACACAATTTTATAAACTTGTCAACTTTACCATTGGGCTTCCGATTGTTCGAACATCGCCAGCTCACGGAACAGCCTTTGACATTGTTGGGAAAAACAAAGCAGATCCATCATCCATGTGCGAATCCATTAAACTTGCTGCACGTCTTGCGCGATGAAAAAAGACAAAAATCTTATTCACAAACCCCGCAAAAACCTTGGCCAAAACTTTCTAAGCGATGTGAACATTATCAATAAAATCATTAATGCCTGTGAGCTGCAACCCGATGAAACTGTTCTTGAAATCGGACCAGGATTCGGGGCACTGACAAAAAAAATCGCGCCGGCTGTAAAACGCTTTTTTGCCGTCGAGAAAGATAGAGCTCTTTACGATTATTTATCTAAAAATATCCTGGAAAAAAATACCGTATTTCATCACCAGGATTTCTTAGGCTACGACTTTTCATATCTCACGCCTCCGATCAAAATCATTGGAAATCTACCATACAATATTTCATCGCCGATCATTGAAAAACTCATTCAAAATCGGGACAAAATATCCGACATCTTTATTATGGTTCAGCTTGAATTTGGTAAGCGCCTTGCGGCAGCCCCAGGAGGCAAGGATTACAGCGCTTTGAGCTGTGCCATCCAATATTACGCAACACCCAAAATTCTATTTAAAATTAAAAATACCTGTTTTTCTCCAGCACCAAAAGTTGAGTCATGTTTTATGAAAATAAATTTCAGGCGGGACATCAACCCAAAGGCAATTGATGAACAATTATTTTTAAAATTGATTAAGGGGGCTTTTCAACAAAGACGAAAACAACTGCAGAATGCGCTCGCGGTATTCATGCCCAAGGCAGACATCAAGCAACTTTTGAAAAGCCTTGCCATTGATCCTCAAGCCCGAGCAGAAAACCTTTCCGTTTCTGATTATGTCAAAATCGCCAACGCGCTTTCACATCAACCTACCGCATAAACATAATCAAATCATTATTTAACAAAAAAAGATAAAAAAGAAGGGATCAGACTCCCTGGAACCACTTTTGTTGAAAGACCTGTGGCTGGGACTCAAAGGCACAGTTAAAAATCATATCCTGAACCTTGTCGCTGATTTCTTCAAACCGAACCCCCACAAGAAAATCTTTTCCATCATCTTTTTCCCATAGGGTTCTGCCTTGGGTTTGAACGGTAATTCCATCAGCAAGTTCAATGGTCATAGAGAGTTTTTCATTGGTAGGGATCTTTTCATAAGTCCTTAAACAAAGACCAGTATTGCTAATATCACGGCTAACACATTCATGGAAATTAACACCTTTTTCATGCTTGTAGGTTACCTTATTGGCAACTTCCCAACGGGGAAAATATCTTCCATCATCATTAAAATCATTGTTTTGGTTTTGCGCCATGGAGTTCCTTTATGTTAGTCCAAATAAAAAAGCCACTTAACCGTTTTACCGGTCCGTGGCTAATGTAAATATAACACACTGAATCTTAATTATCAAGAGCTGGGATATATTTTTTTAATATTTTTATTCTGATGTATTCTTGACTTTCCTCGAGGAAGATGCTAAAAATAAAACATTGTTTTTAACTTAACAAAATAACAAAGAAAGAAAAAAGATGGAAAAACGTATCTACTATCACGACACCGATGCCGGTGGAGTTGTTTACTATGGCCGGTATTTAAACTACTTGGAAGAGGCCAGGACTGAATTCCTTGAAGATAGGGGGCTTAGCGTTGCGGAATTTCATAAAAAAGGGAACCTTTACGCTGTCCGCAAATGTACCATAAGCTACAAAAGCCCAGCACGTTACGCAGAAACCTTAACCTGTACAGCGACACTTAAGAAAATAACAGCAGCGCAGCTTATCTTTGACCAAACCATTGTTGAAAAAAAGACCCAAAGAATGATTGTGGAAGCTGAAGTTATCTTAGTCTGTCTTGATTCTGGCTTTAAGCCAACTCCTTTGCCTGATGATCTTCGCGCAAAACTATCTGCCGCATAGACTTAAAACTAACTTCGAGCAAATCTGATTTTGCCTTGTCATAAATAATCTTTAATGCTAATATAGGTTTTAATATTTTGATTATTATTAATATTTATTGCCATGATTACAGAAAAAGACGTTCAATACATCGCCCATCTTTCTCGGATTCATCTAACCGATGACGAAACCGAAAAACTGACAACAACCCTTGAAGATATCCTTGGCTATATTAACAAGCTGAACAAGCTTGATGTTTCAGCGGTTAAGCCAACAAGCCATGTTTTACCACTTCAAAATGTTTTTCGTCAAGATATCCCTCGTCCATCACTCAAGCAGGCTGACGCAATCAAAACGGCTCCTGAAAGCTATAAGGGATCCTTTAAAGTTCCACAGGTCATCGAATGAAACTCAACGAATTAACCGCCCATGAAATCGTAAAAGGCATCAACGAAAAACGCATAAAACCAGCTGACGTCTACAGCACGTTGCGTGAAGCCATCAAAACCTTTGACCCTAAAGTGCATGCTTATGCTCATACGGATGATGCGGCAATTGCCTTTGACGAAAATCATATTGGCAAGATTCCTGTTCCGATCGCCATCAAAGATAACATTTGCATCAAAGATTATCTTACAACCTGCGCCTCGCATATTTTGCAAAGTTTCAGGCCGCCTTACGATGCCACGGTTATTAAACGACTGCGTGATGCCGGACTTATATTTTTAGGACATGCCAACATGGATGAGTTTGCCTTTGGTTCATCAACTGAAAGCTCATATCTTGGCGCGACACGGAACCCTTGGAACTTAGAATGCGTGCCCGGAGGATCGAGCGGAGGGTCTGCCGCTGCGGTTGCCGCCAATGAAGCGATTTGGGCACTCGGCTCCGATACAGGGGGATCGATTCGCCAGCCAGCATCCTTTTGCGGTGTTGTCGGGCTTAAACCGACCTATGGGCGGGTATCACGCTACGGGCTCATTGCCTTTGCCTCAAGCCTTGATCAAATCGGGCCGATCACCAAGGATGTTGAGGATTGCGCGCTTTTGCTCAATTTAATCGCTGGCCATGATGAAATGGATTCAACATCTGCCGATGTGCCTGTGCCGGATTTCACAAAATCCTTGGCTCAAAATGTCAAAGGCCTAAAAATTGCTATTCCAAAAGAATATTTTATTGAGGGCATTGACCCTGAAGTTAAAAAGAATATCTTCGATGCGATTGAGCTTCTCAAATCCAAAGGCGCTTCGTTTAAAGAAATCTCCATGCCGCATACCGAATACGCTGTGGCAACCTATTACATTCTCGCCACGGCCGAAGCCAGCTCTAATTTAGCGCGTTTTGATGGTGTCCAATATGGCTTGCGCGCTGAACCCAAACAACCGCGCCGAACGCCCATCATTGACCTTTACGAAGAAACACGTCACCAAGGTTTTGGTGCAGAAGCTAAACGACGCATCATGCTTGGAACGTATTCTTTGTCATCCGGATACTATGATGCCTATTATCTCAAAGCCCAAAAAGTGAGAACACTCATCAAAAAAGATTTTGATGAAGCATTTAAATCATTTGATGCCGTTATCACGCCAACGGCACCGACAACAGCCTTTAAGCTCGGTGAAAAAACATCTGATCCTCTTTCCATGTACTTATCCGATATTTACACAATTTCTGTCAACTTGGCTGGCGTTCCTGCGATCTCGATTCCATGTGGATTTGCCAAAAATAATTTGCCCATCGGACTGCAAATCATTGGAAAACCTTTTGATGAAGAAATGATTTTCCGTATTGCGCATACCTATGAGCAAGCCACGGATTGGCATAAAAAACGGGTGAGCCTATGAAAAATTATGAAACCGTTATAGGCCTTGAGGTCCACTTGCAGTTAAGCACAAAGACAAAAATCTTTTGTGGATGCTCAACACAATTTGGCCAAGACCCGAATAGCCAAACCTGCCCAGTCTGCCTCGGGCTTCCTGGGTCGCTCCCGGTCTTAAATGAGCACGTGCTTGCCTCTGGCATGAAAATCGGGCTTGCCCTTAATTGCGAAATTAACAGCTTAGTCAAATTTGATCGTAAAAATTATTATTATCCTGATCTTCCCAAGGCGTATCAAATTTCACAGTATGATTTCCCGATAGCCAAAAATGGATTCCTCAATGTTGAAACAAACGGCCAGACTAAAAGAATCGGCATTGTCCGCGCCCACATGGAAGAAGATGCCGGCAAACTTATTCACAGCCCTGAAACAAAAAGCAGCCTTGTGGATTATAACCGCACCGGCGTGCCTTTGATTGAAATCGTAAGTGCCCCTGATATGCGCTCAGCGCAAGAGGCCTACGATTACCTAACGACCCTCAAACTTTTATTATCCTATCTCGACGTTTCTGATTGTGACATGGAAAAGGGAAGCTTACGCTGTGACGCGAACATTTCCATCCGCGAACAAGGCGTGAAAGAATTGGGAACTAAAACCGAACTAAAAAATCTCAACTCTTTCAAAGCCGTTAAAAATGCCCTCGACTATGAAGTAAGCCGCCAAATCAAAACGCTTGAAGCCGGCGAGCGCATCATCCAAGAAACTAGGCTTTGGAACGAAGAAAAACAAATGACATTCTCGATGCGCAGCAAGGAAGAGGCGCATGATTATCGCTATTTCCCTGAGCCGGACCTAGTGCCGTTTATGATTGATGCCTCCGTTGTTGAAAAGACACGAAAGACCCTTCCCGAGCTTCCACCAGAAAAAATAAATCGCTTTATCAATGACTACAAACTTTCGGCTTATGATGCCGGAGTTTTGGTTAAAGACAAGGAATTGACCTTTTTCTTTGAGGCGTGCGTCAAAGAATTTAACAATCCGAAAAAAATTACAAACTGGATGGCAGGTATTCTAAAGCAAGAGCTTAATGCACGAAAAATTTCGATCTCCGAGGCAAAGCTATCGATTGCTCATTTTATTGAATTAATTAAAAAAGTTGAAGATGGGACACTCAATAATTTAGTCGGAAAAGACGTCCTCGTCCTCATGCTCGATACGGGTAAAAGTAGTAGCGCCATTATTCAAGAAAAAGGGTTAACGCAAGTCTCCGATGATGATACATTAAACAAGATCATTGACCAGGTGCTTGCGGAAAATGTTGCGCTTGTTCAAGAAATCAAATCCGGTAAAGAAAGCGCAACTGGCTTTCTGATCGGGCAATGTATGAAAAAAACACAAGGAAAAGCTAATCCTAAAAAAATTGGTGAACTCATTAAAGGGAGGATTCAGAATGTCTAGCAAAGTGAAAAAAATCTTTATCGCGTCAACTTGTCTGCTCATCATTTTATCGCTAACGCGTTTTGCGATCTGTGAAGTCGAAAAGAAAGATAAACTCGCCGATGACCTCTACTCGCAAATCGAGCTCTTTAGCTATGCCTTAACAACGGTCCAGGCCGCGTATGTGGAAGAGCCATCGTCCAAAGATCTTATTTATGGATCTCTCAAGGGGATGCTCGGTTCTCTTGACCCCCATAGCCAATTTTTAAGCCCTGAAGATTTCAAAGACCTAAAGACCGAAACCGAAGGAAAATTTGGCGGC
>Ga0172370_10003588_pt1 | contig 21347 bp, 17 predicted proteins | sample LakKiv5m_FD_114538 | JGI IMG/M metagenome (GOLD analysis project Ga0172370, IMG submission 114538) | Freshwater microbial communities from Kabuno Bay, South-Kivu, Congo - kab_022012_11.5m | ecosystem: Environmental > Aquatic > Freshwater > Lake | place: Democratic Republic of the Congo...
CCTCGATCTTGGCGTCGGGATTGACGAAAAGACCATATCGTTGGCTTAGTTCGACAATACGTTTGCGCGCTTGGCGCCTTTGGACAAAACCATATTTCTCAGGTTCGTAGCCGAGAATGATGTTGTCCAAAACCGTGAAGCATTCAACCAATTTGAAGTGCTGGTGGACCATGCCGATGCCAAGGCGGTTGGCATCGTTGGGATTATGAATGTGGACTCTGACCCCGTTTTTGAGGATTTCGCCCTGCTCTGGTTTATAAAGCCCGAACAAAACGCTCATGAGCGTCGATTTTCCAGCCCCGTTTTCGCCAAGGAGAGCATGGATTTCGCCTTTCCTAAGCGTCAACGAAATGTCATCGTTGGCGATGATGCCTGGAAATTCCTTATGGATGTGCAGCATTTCGATAACGTTGTCGGAAGCCATAAGCGCCTTTCAAACGGTTTTTTAGAGAAGCACGAGAAGAGGGCGTTCCCCTTCTCGTGCCAAGTGGACTTTAAGAAGTTGGATGGTGTGGGATTATGCTTCGAACGTGATAGTCACGCGGTCGAGCTCGGCATCGAAGAGCGCCAAACCTTCGGCATCGGCGCCTTGCGCGATGTCGACGGTGACGACGACGGTGCCGTCGGCCAGTTTCGCGAACAAGGCATTATACGCCGTCCGCGTCCAGGTGGTGAAGCCCCAGGATTCGATGTCTAGCGGGAGTCCGACGCCGTCGTTGGAGGCATCAAGCGTCCAAGTGGTGCCGCCTTCCCAAGTGCCGTCGAAATGGTCGGTGAGCGCCAACTGCACGGCGACGCCAAGGCGTTTCATGGCCGAGGTGATGACGGTGTAGCTATCAGCGGCTTGGTCGACGTCGACGCCGATGACTTTGCCGCCTTCGATTTCAGCGGCGGCCATAACTGATTGACCTAAAGAACCGCCACAGGCGAAGATGACTTCGACGCCCTGTTGGTACCAGGTCGCGGCTTTGGTTTGGACTTCCGGCGTGGCCGAGAAGCCGCCGGTGTAATGGTATTTCATGGTAATGGTGACACCCTTGACGGCGGCGGCATCGTTAGCGCCGGCGACAAAGCCCATGCCGAAGCGGACGACGGCCGGGAAAGCCATGCCGCCCATGAAGCCGAGCGAGGTGAAGCCATCCATGACGGCGCCATAGCCGGCCAGATAGCCCGCCTGGTCTTCGGCAAAGAGAATCGGCTGCACATTCTCTTCGGTCCGGAATTCGGAGTAATCGGCATTATGCGGGGTGCCGTCGATCAAGATGAAGTCGACATCGGGATATGTGTCTTGAACGAGGAAGATCGGTTCCTCAAACAGGAAACCGGGGGTGACGACGACTTCCGCGCCGTTGGAAATGGCCAGCTCGATCGCATTGACATAGGCGGTCGTGCTCTTTTCGGCCGGTTTGTAGTAAGTGTGCGAGACGTCATTTTCCTCAGCGTAGGCGACGACGCCTTCCCAGGTGCCTTGGTTGAATGATTTGTCGTCAATTTCACCGATATCGGTGATCAAGGCGATTTTGAATTCCTCGGCTCCGCAGGATGATAAGGCGATGACGGACATGGCGGCGACGCTAAGTAGGCCCAGATACATCAATTTTTTCATATTTCCCTCCTTTAGGTTTTTGAAAAAATGGGCAAATCAATCGGGTGAGGCCTTGATGGGGTTGGATTGGGGCCGTCATACGAGCTGGCGCTTCATGTGCAGGATGAAGGCATCTACGAATGCGGCACGACGGTAATCCGGCGGCTCATCAAAACCCTTCAGGCGACTTATTGCTAATTAAATATAACAAATACCGCGCGATACGACAATGACCGATAGCGTTTTTCGGCTCGTTTTCATGGCATAAAACGACGCCTGTTCGGTCATAATCGGCGGAAATCCGTTTTGTCCGGTCGTACAAAGATAAATGCGCTATAACAAAATGTTAAGAAGAATAATCGGCGTTATTTTCGAAGGAGAGCCTTTATGGACAAAAAGCTAACGTTTCTACTGACTTCGATGGCGGCCATCGCCTTCATGGCGGGCTGCACGACACCAACGATGGAATATCGCCACGTCTATCTCGCGGCCACGGCCACGGTATTCCATTACGTCGACCCGGGCATATGATGACGGTGTCCAACGAAAGGAATGATCCACATGAAAAAAAATATATCGTTCTGTCTCTCGTTCTTGGAGCAGCCGCCATATTGGCCTCATGCGCCTCGGCGCCATCTTCGTCAAGCGCCGACCTTTCCTCGAATTCCAACGTTGCTTCCTCGGCAACGAGCGAAGTTTCCTCGCAAGCGCGGGTGTTCACATTGGAAGAACTCGCCCAATACAATGGCGATAACGGGTCTGACGCCTACGTGGCCGTTAACGGTGTCGTCTATGACGTCACCAACGCCAGCGATTGGGAAAACGGTTGGCACAAGGATATGCATCTCGCAGGTACCGACGCCACCGCCGTCTTCGCCGACAGTCCCCATTCGGAAGCTTTCTTGGCTTCCTTGCCAATCGTCGGCACCATGGCGGCGTAGCCGTTTTGCTAATCTCTTTCCTTCATTCGATAAAAAAGGTATTATATAAGTGAGGACGGGAACCACGTCGATACGTTCGTTCGATTCGTCGCCCTCCTAGTCGTTCGTAAAGTTCGAGCAGGTCAGTCAGAGATTCGGAAGACATGTCAATTAAGTTTGAGTCGCCCGGTTCCCGCCCTCCCTCCTTGAATCGCGATGTTCCCACATGTTAAAACGCCCGCCATCGAAGCGGGCGTTTTTCTTTGAGTCGCCAGATTGGACATTGTCTGGTTAACAAGGCCAAGTATTCACAGACTTCTTTAGTGAAAGGTTGGAATTTGGTTGTCCTCATTTTGAAAAACGACCCTCTTTGTGTCAAAATGGTTTAATCGCCATCAGAGGTGGCCAACATATGGATTGGACTATCGGAATCAAAGTCGTCGCTCCTTTGTTTATATACATGTTAATCGGTTACATCCTCAAAAAAATGCGTTTGCTCCCACGGTCTTTCGTCGACGGACTGAATAACTTCTCGTATAAATTCACGATTCCCATCGTCGTTTTCTTCAATATTTACAAAGCCGATTTTTCCGATTTTGACCTCAATTTGCTGTGGTTCACGTTGCTCGTGCCGACGGTGATCTTTGGCGTTTTGACCTTGATCATCCACTTTTCAATCCGCGATCCGAAGAAAAAGGGAGCCGTCATCCAAGGATTTGTCCGCATGAACCAGGTGTTGTTCGCGATTCCGCTATTGCAGCAGATGTACGGCGACGCCTCGATCGGCGTAGCGGCCATCTTGACGACGCTGATGATCCCGATTTCCAACTTGATGGCTGTTTCGATGCTGACCTATTACCAAAATGGCGGGCATATATCTTGGAAAGCCATTATCCTCGGAATTTTGAAGAATCCCTTCATCATCGCCACATTAATCGGATTGGCGTTCGTTCTCATCGATTTTTGGGTGCCAACCGTGGCTTTGTACACACCCGATATCGCCGTGGATACGCTTTCGACGATTTCCATGATGGCCACGCCGTTGGCATTGATTGCCTTGGGGGCCGGCATTTCGTTTACCAAACAAGAAATTCTTTATGATTATAAATCAACGATTCTCATTGTCCTGATCCGGCTCATCGTCGTTCCGGTGGCCGTTGTCCTTCTCGGCATATGGTATGGCTTCCGCGGGGTCGAGCTCGCCGGTCTCCTCGTGGTGTTGGGCGCCCCATCCGCGGTATCCGGTTATCAGATGGCGCAGCAGTTGCATTCCGATGTTCGCTTGGCGCGCCAAGCGATTATCTTCACGAGCCTATTTTCGTTTGTGACTCTTTCGGTGTTTATTACCGCACTGTACAATCTCGGCCTGCTATGACATCGATTTGTCATCAGGACTTAATGGCTTTCCCCTAATACTTTTTGGCAATAAGGTCGCTGTTTAGGTGCGGATGTGCTATGATGACGCCGTCCAAGTTTATCAATCTTAGTGTCCGGAACATCCCTCGCTAACATTAGATGATTGGCGCGAGGTATTTTTATGACATTCGAACAACTGAACATCATCGATCCGATTCTAAAAGCGTTGACTGGCGAAGGCTATGCCGAACCGACCGACATCCAAATCCAGGCGATTCCCATTTTAATGGCGGGGCGCGACATGGTGGGAAGCGCCCAGACCGGCACCGGAAAAACGGCGGCTTTCGCCATTCCGACGTTGCAACGTCTTTATACGAATAGAATTTCCGGGTCTCATTATATCCGCGCGCTCGTGCTTGCCCCCACCCGGGAACTGGCCGCCCAAATCGGCGATTCGTTCAAAACGTATGGGGCGAACCTCGGCATCCGCTCGACCGTCGTCTTCGGAGGCGTTTCCAAAGCCCCCCAGATCCATAACCTCAAGTCGCGCTGCGACATCCTTATCGCCACGCCGGGACGCTTGCTCGATTTGATCGAGATGGGCGTCGCCGACATTTCGAAAATCGAGATCTTCGTCCTTGACGAAGCCGACCAGATGCTGGACATGGGATTTCTGCGCGACATCAAGCGCGTCATCGCCAAAATACCGGCCAAACGACAAACGATGATGTTCTCGGCGACGATGCCCGAGGAGATCGAGGCGCTCGCCCGCACTTTGCTGAAAGATCCGGTCCGCATCGCCGTGACGCCGGTCGAGAAGCCATTGGAGACGATCGCGCAATCGGTTTACTTCGTCGACAAGCGGCTGAAGGCCGAATTGCTGCTTCATCTATTGAACGACAAAAGCATCAAATCGCTCTTGGTTTTCACAAGGACGAAGCACGGCGCTAACAAACTGACGCAAAAACTGCAGGAAGCCGGCCATGGCGTCGGCGTCATCCACGGCAACAAGTCGCAACCGGCGCGCATCCAGGCCTTGAACAACTTCAAAAACAAGAAACTCCGGATTCTCGTGGCGACCGACATCGCCGCCCGCGGCATCGACATCGACCGGCTTTCGCACGTTTTGAACTATGAATTGCCGGAAGTGCCCGAGATGTACCTCCACCGCATGGGCCGTACGGGCCGAGCCGGATTCACCGGAACGCTATTGAACTTCTGCTCGAACGACGAAGTGCCGCAACTGAGCGATATCCAATGGCATATCGGCATGAAAATACCGGTGGTCAAGGACCATCCGTACGCCCAATCGTTCGGTTTGACCGATGACAGCGATACCACGTACGAGAAGAAAAGCCCCACCCGTCCGTCCGCTTCGAGCACAAGACCCGCAACCCGCTCGCGGCCACGCCGCCCCGGCAACCGAGGATACCGAATTCGTTAAGCGGGCACTGGGTCCTGTTTTATCAATTCGTCGCATTTGCTATCATTAGGCGAGGATATCAAAGAAAATGACGTCAGGCATCGTCTTGGTCGTGGTCGGGGCCCTTTGCCTCGCTTGGTCAATCTATCAGTTCATGATGCGAAAACGATATCATGGGTCCGTTTTTGCCGCTTTGGCGCTTATGTGCCTCGTCGGCGGCATCATCCTGCTTCTTGTCTGACTTCGCTGATGCTTATTTCCCCAATAACGATATAATTAAACAAGAATGTCAAAAATCGTTATTCCCCCGCTGATGCGGGAAATCATTCGTTATTTATTCGTCGGCGGCCTCGCTTTCCTGGGCGAATCCGTCGTTTTGATCATCTTCGAGGATTACGTCTTCACAGAAACGATCCAATGGGGTTTCATCAACGTCGGGCTGACCATCGCCACGACGCTGGGGTTCATCACCGGTTTGCTGATCAACTACGCCCTGTCGCTGACGTTCGTCTTCAAGAATTACGACAACCCCGACGCCAAGAAATTCAAAGGTTTTTTCCAATTCGCCGTCATCGGCGTCATCGGTTGGGTCATCAAAGCCCTGGGCATGAACCTGTTCGACGTCTTGAACGTCTATTATTTGATCGCCCACGTCGTGATGACCGCCATCGTCCTCGCCTGGAACTACATCGGACGTAAGCTCATTATCTTCAAGGAAAAAACACATGGATAAAAAAACGGCCATCATCATCGGCGCCGGCCCCGGGGGGTTGACGGCGGCCCACGAACTGCTGAAACGGACGGACATCCGCCCAATCGTGCTTGAAGCCGGCGATTACATCGGAGGCATCGCCCGCACGATCAACCATCACGACAACCGCATGGACGTCGGCGGCCACCGTTTCTTTTCGAAAGAGGAGAAAGTCATGGCTTTGTGGCGCGAGCTGATGCCGCTGCAGGGCGCTCCTTCGAAAGATGATCTTGCGACTGGGCGCGCTGTGCCTTTGACCGCGGGCGGACCCGATCCCGAGCAAGACGACATCGTGATGTTGGTCAGGCGCCGCGTCTCGCGCATCTTCTACTTACGGAAGTTCTTCGATTACCCGCTTTCGCTCAAATGGGAGACGTTCGCCAATCTCGGGTTCTTCCGCACAATGCGAGCTGGGCTTGGCTATATGTGGGCAGCCGTCTTCAAACGCAAAGAAAAATCGCTTGAGGATTTTTTGATCAACCGCTTTGGCAAACCTTTGTACGGCATGTTCTTCGAGGACTACACCGAAAAGGTCTGGGGCGTTTCCCCGAAACACATCTCGCCCGACTGGGGCGCCCAGCGCATCAAAGGCCTTTCGCTCATGAAAGCCTTGAAGACGATCTTGGCCAAACCGTTCCGGAAAGACAAAACGAAAGTCGAGACGAGTTTAATCGAAGAATTTTATTATCCAAAGTTCGGACCCGGCCAGATGTACGAGCACATGGCCAAATTGATTGAGGAAAAAGGCGGAGAAGTGCGTCTCAACCACCGCGTCAAACATATCGAATTGGATAACGGACGCATCAAGTCCGTGACTGTGGTCACACCCGCGGGAGAAGAAAAAATTACGGGCGACCATTTCATATCCACGATGCCAATCAAAGACTTGATATTAGCGATGGAAGACGCCGTCAATGACAAAGAAGTCATCGAGATTGCCTCCGGGCTCGTTTACCGCGATTTCATCACCGTCGGCGTCCTCGTGCCAAAACTAAAAATCCAAAACAAAACGAAACTGAAGACGATGTCCGGCATCGTGCCCGACTGCTGGATCTACGTCCAGGAAAAAGACGTCAAAGTCGGGCGCCTCCAGATCTTCAACAACTGGTCGCCGTACATGGTCAAACATCCGCTCGATTCGGTCTGGATCGGGCTCGAGTATTTCGTCAACGAAGGCGACGCGATGTGGCAAATGAAGGAAGATGACTTCATCAAGATGGCGGTGTCCGAGCTCGTCAAGATCGGCATCATCGAGGATGCGAGAGACGTGATGGACGCGACGGAAACGAAGGTCGCGAAAGCCTACCCGGCCTATTTCGGGAGCTATCCGCGGTTCGCCCATGTCAAAGAATATCTTAATGGCATATCGAATCTATATTGCGTCGGCCGCAACGGCCAGCATCGCTACAACAACATGGACCATTCAATGATGACGGCCGTCGTCGCCGTCGATTCGATTATCGACGAAACGAAGACCCCGAAGTCGCTTATCTGGGACGTCAATACCGAAAAAGAATATCATGAAGCCAAAAAAGGCTAGGTTTTGCGATGGTTTTTGACAAATTGAAAAAGTGGCTGCCGTTATTCCTGATTATGTTCGCCATCGGCTTTTTCCCGCTCGCCAACCTCTTGTCGCGTATTCCCTACGATTACGGCTGGACGTTGCGGAGCATCGGCCTGATCGCCAACATCGCCATATTCGTCTTCTACCTTTGGCATTCGAAGCGCCAAGGACGTCATGATCTTGAGTTGCTCTATCAGTTGATTTTGCTCGGTGCCTTCTTCATCCGCATGAGCTACGCTTATTCCACCAATATTTTCCTTCGCCAGCATGACGTCGGGCGGATTGCCCTCGACGATTCCGGCCACTACGCCTACATCCTCCAACTGTTCACCAACGGCAAATTGCCGACGACCAACCATTACCAGTTTTACCATCCCCCGCTTTACCACGCCTTGTCCGCCTTATGGCTTCGCGGCGTGTCCTTGATCTTGCCGGGCCTGGCCATCGAGGCTTTGTTCGACACATTGCCGATCGTCTCGCTCATTATCGGATACCTCGTCGTCTATGTCGCCTACCTGATTGTAAAACTAAAGCCCGAATATCATAGAAACGGGCTCCCGTTCATGCTGCTAGTCGCCTTCCATCCGATTTTCATCTTACTGTCCGGCCGCCACAATAACGACAATCTCTCGATTCTCTTCATCTTGCTGACGGTTTATTTCTTCCTGCGCTTCCGGGAAAAAGGCAAAATAGGCAATGCCGTGGGCTTGGGTCTGGCCATCGGTCTCGGGATGATGACCAAGCTCACCGTCGCCGTGATCACCCCGGTCATCGCCGGGTACATGATTTACGATTTCGTGAAAAGCATCGTCGCCAAAGACGCCGTGCGGCCGTGGCCGCGACGTTTGCTGGAATTGGGAATTTTCGCCCTCATCGTTTTTCCGCTCGGGCTATGGTACCCGATCCGCAACTATCTTGAATTCGGGCAGCCGCTCGGCTACGTGTTTCTGATATCGAATCCCAATCTGTCAACAGCGCAGTATTCGTTCTTCCAACGCTTTCTCATCCTCGACCTTAACGGATTGGTCAATTCGCTTTACGCTAACGCCGGCGCCGATTACAGCATCTGGTTTTATATCCTCAAAACGAGCATATTCGGGGAATTCGCCTACTGGGGCGCCCATGTTTTCTCATTATCGCTTTTTATCATCAACGTCGCTCTTTCAACCGTGCTCGTGATTGTTTTCTACAAACGGTTTGCCGTGCTATTCAAACGGAAAGACGAATATAACGAATTATTAATCGGATATACGCTCGTGCTATTCCTCGCGTATATATTATTCAATCTCCGTTATCCGTTCGGGCCCACGATGGATTTCCGTTATCTCATCCCGATTGTCTTCAACATCGGCCTTTTGCTGTTATCTGAAAAACGTGGCACGGCGCTGTATCGGTTGTCCGAGGCGGGCATTATCGCCCTAAGCGCCTTGTCGGTCATGTTCTTCACCTTCTTGTATTGATTTCAGACGTTTGTTTATTTCGATAAAAAAATTAAAAAGCCATGGCCGCGAAATGGCCTGGCTTTTTTCATCGCATAATTGAATTACGGGATCTTCAGCCGTTCTTTCCGGTGGAACCGCGGATCATCAACTGCACCGGGATGCGGTGCACGACGCTGTCATGGTCGGCATGGAGCAATTCCCCGTTGATAAGGCGCAGCAACAGATCGGCGGCCGATTCGGCAATGGCTACTTTGTTTTGGCGAATCGTCGTCAATGGCGGGTTGAAGAGCGAGGCGAAGGCGATGTCGTCATAACCAACGACGGAGATGTCTTCGGGGACGCGGTAGCCGCGCTCCTTGAGGGCGTTGATGAGTCCCATCGCCAGTTCGTCGCTGAAGGCGAGGACGACTTCCGGTGGTGTCTTCCAACCATCGATGTACTTGAAGGAGTTGTCATAGGCGTTTTGATAACCGTAGCCGTTGATCGATGAATACCAGTTTTCCTCGTATGGGATGGCATGGCGCTCGATAAGTTCCCGATAAGCCGCGGTCCGCTCGGCATAGGCTCTCGACGTCAGCGGTCCGCAGTAAGCGCCGATTTTCCGGCATCCGAGATCGAACACGTGCTTGAATCCAAGTTCAATGCCCATGCGGTCGTCGCTCATCGTCGAAATCAAGCCCGGCATGATGATGTCGGCGGACACGCATGGAATCTCGCTGTCGACCAGTTCGATGATATCCGGATCGTTGATGTCGCCCGTCAGGAGCAAAACGCCGTCGACGTTCTTGTTGCGGCACCATTCCGAATAGGTCAGTTCGGCCTGTCCCAGTTTCTTGACGATGAAGACGACTTCGAATCCTTTCTTCTCGACCTTGTTTTTGAAAGCTTGCAGAATGCTTCCGAAGAACGGGTGTTCAAGCCCATATGACGAGATGTCCGAGAAGACGATTCCTAGCGTCCAGCTATGCTTGCTTTTCAAAATGCGGGCGTTGAAATTGGCCACGTATCCGGTCTTTTGGACATATTCCAGGACCCGCGCGCGGGTCGCCTGGCTCACTTTGCCGGTATGGTGGAGGATTTTCGAAATCGTGCTCGGTGCCAGTTTCATGTCGCGGGCAATGTCGTAGATCGTCTGACGTGGTTTCGGTGTTTTATAGGGATGCATGTTACTTCACAATTTTAAAGCGTCTAGCCGCTTTTTCAATGACATAAGTGGTAATTGATTGGCTTGGGAGAACGTCGATGAAGCGCCTGCCTGAAAGTTCATATGAGATTTCCTGGGCTTGGGCGCTCTCGTTTTGGGTGACGATGACGATGTCGCCTTTCGGAGTCTGGTAAGTGACCAAACGCAGGCCTTCGGTCAATGAAGCCTCGTGACCAATGCGCTTCGAACCCGGTTTGATATAACGGCTGAAATGGCCGATGAAATAATACGAACTGTTATATGTCAGCCGCTTACTGCGGCGGTCGGCCAGGATCGGGGCGTCGCAATAGTTGCCGACGTGATTTGGCCCGCCTTGCTCGTTCAGCGCGAGGTTCCAATCGATGAAGCCTTCGCAGCCATGGTTGAAATCGTTGATGATGTTGCGGGCGTAGCGCTCGCCCGATGACCAAACGCCGGGACGCGGCCCGCCTTCGATGCAGCCTTCGGTGAAAAGGAGATGCTTGTCGGGAAACGCGTCATGAAGTTTGGACAGGTTCTCGGGCTTTTCGGCGACGTACCAGTGGAAGGCCGTGCCCCAGACATACGGATTGGCGTCCCTATCGCCCAAAATCGGCAGCGCGCGTTCGAGGATGATATCAAGATTATGGTCCCAGATCAGGAGTTTGACGTCACGAAGCCCGGCCGCGTGAAGCGCCGGTCCGAGATATTCCTTGACGAAATCGCGTTCCTCTTCGGCGCTGTAGATGCAGGAGTCCCACGTCTGGACCGCCGCCGGTTCGTTTTGGACGGTGAGCGCCCAAGTATCAATCCCGCGCCTTTTGAGTTCTTGAATAAAGCGGACATAATACTTTGCCCAGACCTGCCGGTATTCGGGCAAAAGTTTGCCGCCGTGATTCATGTCGTTATTCGTCTTCATGTAGGCCGGCGGCGACCAAGGTGAAATCAGAATGTTCAATCCTTTGGCCATCCGGTTCGCGTCTTGGGCAAACGGAATGACCCAGCGGTCTTCGCGGGAAATGTCAAACGTACCTAACGTTTTGTCGCCTTCGCGGACATAGGCATAGTTTTCAAGGCTGAAATCGCAGGAGTTCATGTGTAAGCGGACAAGGTTGTAATTCAGGCCACGCTTCGAAAAATAAGCCTTGATGACTTTCTCATACGCGGCCGTTGGCATTTCTTCTTTCATCGTGAAGGCGGTCGCTTCGGTGATCGCCCCGCCGAAACCCAAATGCGTTTGGAACGTGACATCGGGGTTGATAGTCACATGGTTGGAAAGGCGCGGATTGGCTTTCGATTCTTTGCGGCCGGATTCTTTTTGGAAAAAGCGCCCGTGGGCGGAACGGATGACGCGAACGTTCATGGCTTGGCTCCCTTATGGTTAAAATCATTTGGCAGGATGCCTTCCTTGACAAGGCGGGAAAAATCCCAGGATCGATGGGACGCGCGATCGATCCGGTAACTCCAGAAAAACCAACCCAGCAAATTTTCGTACGAAGCCAGTTGCGCGTTGGCGAACGCCCGCAGTTGCATGTCCGTTTGAAACGCGTCGAGGTTTTGGAACCGTCGTTCGTCAAGTCCGAGCGACCATTCGCCGACGATGACCGGGACGAAATCGTTAATCGCTTTGACGCTTTTGTCCGTTTCTTCCAATATGACGTTCAAAAGATCGCTCAAAGGCAACGTCGCATGATGCGGGTTGAAACAATAATAAAGGTGGACGTCGAACGCCACGTTCGAAAAATTGTTGTCCTTGAAAAACGATTTCCAGGATGGATCCTCGCGCCGGAAAGCGTCATGGAACGCGATCAGGCCGGATGTCAAAGGACGCAGAGCACGGTAGCTGCGAAGATAGAAATCCTGAATCATGCCCAAATCGATCGATTGATGTGGTTCGTTTAAGGCCTCGATTCCCAAAAAGAATGGGTTTTTGCCGTATCTATTCGTCAAAAAGACGAGTTTTTCAATTGTCACATTGATGTTTTTCGGGTCTTTGGGCCAATCGATGACGCCGGTGACGCCACCGTTGTCGAACCCGTTTTGGCACCCCGGGGCCGTGTGTAAATCGATGAGATATGAGAGCTCATGTTTTTCGAGCCATCCGATGATGCGGTCAAGCCAAGCCAGCCGTTCGACGTAAGGCTTCTCGCCAAGAAACCACCAGGGAACCGGAAGACGCACCGCGTTGATGCCACATGCTTTGAGAAAGCGCAAGTCCGCTTCTTTGATGAAGTTTGCCCAATGGTCCGTTAATATGGCGCCGGGATTTTTCTTTTCCAGGCTGAACACGGTTTCGTCGGGGCCGCTGACGTCATCGAAAAGGGAAGGGCGCATCCATTTTTCAAGGACAAACCAACCGCCTAGATTCACGCCGCGCCACTGAGCCATGCCCAACTCCTATTGATATACGCGAATCGATCTTATCTGCATTTCAAACGGCAAGTCTTCGTCGCGCACGGGACCGCCGAACCCGCCGCCGACGGCGAGATTGAGAATCAGGTAATAAGGTTTGTCGAACGGCCATTCGGCTACGGTGTCCTCGGGTTTTTTGAAAAAAGTCGCCTTCGGTTGCCCGTCGACTAAAAAAGCAATCTTGTCTTGGTCCCAAATCATCTCGTAGTCGTGGAAGGCGTCAAGGACCGTCGGCATCTTTTCAAAGTAAGTCCGATGGTTGTTCTTGCGATGGTTGAACGTCAGCGTGTGTAGCGAAAAATGGACCGTTTCCAAATCGCGTCCGACGTGTTCCATGATGTCAATCTCGCCGCATAAAGGCCAGCGGACCCCGGCTTTGATATCTTCGGGAAGCATCCAGATAGCCGGCCAGCTGCCAACCCCGCGTGGTAATTTGGCGGAGATGACGAAGCGGCCGTACTGCCATGATTTCTTACCATAGCTCGATAAACGGGCGGAGGCGTAGGGACATTCTCCCTGGCCTTTTTCGGCGCGAATCGTCAAAACGCCATCTTTTACGAAAGAATGGCTAAGGGAGTCCGTATACCACTGAAGTTCATTATTCGACCACTTCGGGCCGACTTCATGCGTCCAGTGGGCGGGGTTAGGCACTCCGTCGTTGGGAAATATTTCTTCAAAGACTAACTTTTCGAAAGACATAATGTCTCCTTATTCATAATTGATGGACAGGGACTCGCTGAGGGGCGAGGTCCGGCCGACGAAATCGATGGCCTGGACCTGAACGGCATAAGTGTGCCCCGCGGTCAGCCCCGTCAAGGTGCATTGGTTCAAACTCGTGTAACGGGAGAACTCCCCGTCGACGTAAACGGCGTATTTTTGGACGCCGTAATCGTCGGCGGCGCGGTTCCAATGGAACGTGTTTTTGATTTGAGCCACGCCGAGATTGACGGGAGTCGCCGGATCTGTCTTGTCCAGCACGGCGTAATCGAGACCGAAGACGCGGACGTAATCGACGGCCATCGCCACAGGGAAAATGCTGTCGTCGACGCCTTCACGGCCGCCCCAAATTCCGCCAATGGCCAAGTTCAGGATGACGAAGAACTCTTTGTCGAATGGAAAGGCTTTTTGATAGGCGACTTCGCTGTTCAGCTGCGGCACGTAGGACATCTCGAAGAACTTCTCGCCGTCGCAATATGTTTTGAGATTGCCCGGTCCCCAAATCAGTTCGTAGTCGTGGAAGGCCTCCTCGACGTCTTCGACGTATTTGCGGCCCAACGGTTGGATGCCGGAACTACTCGTGAATTTCTCGGTATGGATCGTCGATTGAATGTAGCCCGGATCGTAGCCGACGTATTCCATGATGTCAATCTCGCCGCTTCTGGGCCAAGTGCCATAGACGTTGAATAATGGCATCATCCAGATGGCGGCCCACGTGCCGCGTCCGCCGGGCAACTTGGCGCGCACCTTTAGCCGACCATAAAGCATGTCCATGCGATATTTGGTGTTGATGCGCCCGGACGTGTAATTTTTTTGGAGATAATATTCTTTTTTGGCCGTGAGCAGGAGATTTTCTCCGTCAAGGGTAACGTTCTCGGCGCGGTAGTATTGAAGCTCTTGGTTCCCGCCACCGTCGCCATTGACTTCGATGTTCCACTTGGTGGCATCAAGCTCGGCATCGTTGAACTCGTCGGCCCAGCGGGAGACCCAGCCGCCGTCGATGGTCGGTTCCAGCGTGTCCTCATATGGTACGAGCGGCTGCAGTCCGTTTGGTGGTTCCGACGATGAAGACGGTTCTTCCGATGACGAAGACGAGGGAACTAGGGAACTGGAACAGGCGGTCATGGCAACCAATGTGATGATGGGAAAAATGAGTTTGCGCATGGTCCCTCCTATTCTCCGGTGATGCCGGTCCGATCGATGCTTTCGGTGAAATAACGCTGGGCGACGAAGTACAGCACGAGGAGCGGCAGGATGGTAACCATGTTTCCGGCCAGCATGATGGCTTCGTTAAGTTCGGCCCCGGCCGTTCCCGGCGGGAACAATAACTCATACGACGCGCGGAAGGCCTGGAGTTTCAAGGGTAAGGTCACGGCGCCGCCGACGTAAAGGGCGGTGATGAACGTTTCGTTCCAATACCAGACGAAACTGAACAGGAAGACAATCAGGAAAGAAGGCAGCGCCAACGGCAATGCGATCGTTCGGAAAATGCGGAATTGCGAAGCGCCGTCGACTTCCGCCGATTCCATCAAAACAGTGGGAATCGTCTTGTAGAACTGATAGAAAATCAAGATGAAAATAGCGGCGTTGATGCCTTGTCCGGTGATCGCCGGCAAAAGCATCGTCCATTCCGAGGACATGATGTCGAGGCGCTGATAGATGATCATGTTGGCGACCATCGTCACTTGCGATGGCAAAATGAACGTCGCCAGCATGATGGCGAAGAGAATCTTCTTGCCCGGGAACTTGAACCTAGCGAAGCCATACCCGATGATCGAACTGGATACCGTCGCGGCGATGCTCACCTTAAGGACGTACCAGGTGGTGTCGAAAATCGACTGCGGGAATTCGAGGACCTCGAACGCGCGCGAATAGTTTTCCCATTCGAACACCGTCGGTACCCAGCGGACGCCGGGATTGATCAAGTCGTCGACGGTCTTGAAGCTGTTGACGAGCATGTAAAGAATCGGGTAAAGATAGATGTAACTGAAGCTGATCAGCAAGATGTAAATGACGAACTTGAAAATGAAGCCGTCCATGAATTTCATGCCGAACAGGAAGCGTTTGAGCCGACTCTTCAGTTCGCCGACGTCGATTTTGCGTTTCATCGATCAACGCTCCCTTCTGCCGCCGAACACGCGGGCGAAAACAGCCATCACGATGACCATCAGCAAGAAATAGACCCAGGCGATCGCGGCCGCGTAGCCGTAGCCGTACCAAATCGAGGAATCGGGGGCGCCGACCAACATGTGCGTGCGCGCAAGATCCAGGATGCCGCCGCCTTGGACGTACAGCGACATCGACACGACGACGTACACGACGTTGACGCCGATGAGCGGTTTGATCGATGGCAGCGTTATTTTCCAAAACCGGTCCCAGGCCGAGGCCCCGTCGATCGAGGCCGCCTCGTAAAGCGCCGGATCGACTTTCTGCAGCCCCGCCAGGAACACAAGGATGGGGATGCCGGCATACCACAAAATCATCAGCATCGAGTTCAGGATGTTCGTGAGCGGGTCGGCAATCAGCGGCGACAGACTGTTGGTCAGGTAATTGAAGACGGCACTCGATTGCAACGACGGGAGCGAGGTGGCCTCCTGGGCCATCAGTTCATTGAGGACGGGACCCGTCGAGATGATGACCGGCAGGAAGAAAATAGTGCGCCAGATACCTTTCATTTTAATCGGGTTGTTGACCAAGACGGCGATGATGATCGAGAAGACGATGATAAGCGGCACCGAGATGACCATGCGGCCGAGATAATCGGAAAATAATGGCAGGAGAATCGAACTCCGGGCGATGTTGATGAAATTCTGGAACCCAATCCATGTCGTGACAACGCCTTGTTGCAAGTTGTAATAAGCCCGATTGAAACTGAGATATAGCGAATAGAACATCGGATACAACGTGAAGACCGCGAGTCCGACCAGCCATATCAGGATGAATAGGAAACCATAGAAAGCATAAATGCGGCGGCGCGTCGTCCGGATTTTGATGAATGAGAAGATGGTTATCTTCTGATGTTCGAAACGGAAAACGACATTATGCGTCAGCGCGTATTTGATTTTTGAAAAGAACGGGCTGATTTTTCGATACCACCACTGAGTGAATATTTCCCAGTATTTTGCCAGGAAGCCCTTGAACTTCAGGAGCCATTGCCGCAGGAAAAAGTCGCGTCGTGGTGTTTTGGGTGTCGCCTGTTTCTTTTTCATGCGCCCTCCACCACGAGATACGAACGGGCCGGAACTTCGTTCGCCCCGTCGGTCTTCGTGCCGTTCGAATAATTGACGTAGATGGCGACGCCGTTGGAATAGGTGACTTTGCTGAACCCGGTCGCCAGCATCGTTCGCGCCTCGATGGAAGCGCCGATGACGGGCGCCAAGGCTTCGTTGAGGTAGTCGTAGGTTGCCACGATTTCCTCGTCGAAGTCGTCAAACGTCGTCGTATAGAAGCCGCGCGCCTCGGTGTAGCGGAGGTCGCTCGATGGCTTCTTGGTCAGGACATAGCTCGGGTTGACGCCGAAATCGATCATGCTCAAGAGGCGGTCGATGCCCAAGGCGTTGAAGTTGAGATAAGGGGTGTAATAGGAAACCGCGCCTTTGAGTACAATGGGCACCAAGGGAATCAGGTCGGTATAGTAATCGAACTGGGTATTCGTGATCGGCATGTCGGTGTAATTGTCGAGATGGTCCCACAGATAGCTGAACGGCTGGCCGAGCGCCAAGCCGTCGTACAAGGCGGCGATTTCGCGATAAGTGGCGATGCTGGCGCTGCGGGAACGGATGCCGTCGTCGTAATAACTGAACAAAGTGTCGCCCATGCTTCCGAGGGCGACGCCGGACACGCCGAGCGACTCGTAGTCGGCAAGATCGTCACGCGCTTTTTCGAGACTGGCGTCCGGGCTGAGGAAATAGATCTCGCGGATTTTGGAATTGTCGTCGTTCACGGTTTCCGTCATTTTCAAGCGGGACAAGTCGCGTGTCACGTCTTCGCGGTAGGAGACGCGCCTTGAAAGATTGGTAGCGACGAAATAATTGTTGTCGATATAGACGTCGTTGCCGTCTTCGCCGGCGGTGGCTATGAAGTCTTTCAAATCGTTTTTGTGGTTGATGCGGAAACGGAACGGGGCGCGCCCGACGAAACCGTCTTTGCTCCAACCTAGTAACGTCATCTGCTGATTCGTCAGCCCTTGGTCCTTGAAGTAGGCGTAGGCCTCGGCCATGTCGTTGGGCGTCGTCATCGTCACCGTTTGCGTTCCGATGAAAGCCGGTTCCTGTTCTTCCAGGATGTAATCGAGGCCGAGCGGAATCTTGCCGCCGTGGCCTTTCTCGCGGCCGGTCAGGACACCCGTATCCCATAGATAGTCGCGGTAGCCTTTGCCGATGCCGACGTAGGAAGCGTCGCCGCCGTGAAGGAATTGATAACGGATGCGGAAGTCGGAAGCGACGATGGAATCGGGAATGACCTCATAGCCGTTTCCGGCTTGGTCGATGATTTTACGATAGATCTGACGCAGGTTGAAACGCGCGGCAACCTGGTGGTAGCGCGTGCTTTTGCCCCACAAGTTGGCGATCAACGTCGCGTGTTCGGCCCCTTCGATGATGTTGCCGAGATATCCGGCCCGGCCCGGCTGGTGCACGAGCCCGTAAAGCGGCAGATTCAACTCGGTGACCGTCTTGCGGCCGTAACCGCGGTCACTGCCGTAGAAGCCGGCTTGGAAATACGTATTGTAGTAACGATTCGTCCGGATCATGGCACCGATGCCGTCGGGGAGCACGATGTAGCCCGGCATCTTGTCTTCGCGGGCGGCGCCCAAATACGGGAAGAGGGTGACCGCCATCAGCTGATACGTTTGGTTTGTCTCGGCCACGGTGTCGGCATCGACCCAAGCTTCAAACTGCCCGTCGACGACGGAAAGGGCGACGTCGAAGGACGCCCCGATCATTTTCAAGTCGACATGGGCTGTGAAGTTGGTCGCTTCGGATGCGGCAATCGTCACGGCGACTTTGTCGCTGTCATACGTACCTTCTTCAAGGAGATACGGTCGCGTCTGGTCCGGATTGGATTCGTCGTACGCGCCGTTATTTTGATAGCTGACGTTGGCCATCGTGTAAAGCGAAGCCGTCGTGATCGTGGAAGACGATACTTTCTCGCGTCGGACATAATCGACCCAAATTCCGGAATTCATCAGATTGCGGGCGGCCGTGTTGTCCTCGCGCGCTCCCGAGAAACCTTGGAATTCCGGTCGTGATGACCATTGATAGCCGTTGGCTTCGTCGATGACGATGACCGAGAACGAGTCTTTTTCGAAATACACGTCGATGTCGGCGCCGTCGATCATACGGACGAAACCCATCGCCAGCAATTCGGCGTTCGTGTATTGGAGCGTGTATGTGTCATGGTATTCGTCGATGACGGCGGGATTGTCTTCGTCTTTCTGGGTGTAGCGCGAACTCTTGAGAAGCATGTCGTCGATGAAGGCGAAATTGTCGCCGTTAGAGGATGAGTAGGGTGCGTCGTAAGCCACCGGTCCGCGGACCGAGATGAGGGCTTCGGCGCCTAGCATGATGGCAATCAGCCACCGCGAAAGCTTAAGCACGGCTGATCACCTCCTGAATGATATCGGCGATGACGCCGTAGATTTCGTTGAGAAGGAAATAGACAATCAAAGATACCGCCAAGATCATCAGCCCGGTGAACAAGCTGATCAGGATGTTGGCGACGGTCGGCTTCATGTCGTAATAATGGATTTCCTTGACCATCACCACGAAGTAAATGACGGTGATGACAACGCCGAGGGTCATTACGGTATCGTAGACGAACATTTCGTTTTGCGTCAGCACCTGCGAAATGAGCGTCAAGATTGGGAAGGCGATGATCATCGGCAGCAGTGCGTACGCCGAGGCTTGGAAGACATCGGACAACTTGCCTTCGCCGTCTCGGATGCTGCAGACGAGATAGTTGGCGACCACCCACAGCCCGAACGGAACGAACACGGCGATGATCTGCTCGAAGAAGTCGATTTCCGAAGGGATGTTCCGATTGAACTGGAAGTTCGTGAAATAGATCCATAGGATGTACGTCGCGAAAAACGCGAGCAGATAGATCAACGCCGAAATGTTCGAGCCTTTCTTCTCGCGCTTGATGCCGTAGAAGCCGTCGATCGGATGGCGGAGCAGGTAGAACGGATGCGTCATCTGGCGGTAGAACGGATATTTCCGGAGCCGTTGGTCGGCCGAAGCCGCTCCGGCCCGCGCGAAGCGCATGTACGGCCAGAATTTATTGAGAATGAACAATACGGCCACAGCAATCAAAGTCCAGACGATAATCGGGCCGCTCCTCAGGAGCGCGGCGTTACGGACTTCCCAATAGGCGGCCGAATAGCCGTCGCGGTCGCGGGCGATCTTATAATATTTGAGGGCTTCGGCGTAATTTCCTTGGGCAAAATAGGCATCTCCGATGCCTTGGTTGGCCAAATCAAACAGACGGTTCATCCGTAGGACTTCTTGCCATGGGCCCAACGCCTCTTCGTAACGGCCGTCGAAATAGAGCCTGATCGCCTCATGGACCAAGGAGGCGAAATCGGTCGGGATGAACACCTGGAGGGCGTTCGTCGTCTCGTCGACGGCATAGATGTTGTTCTTGGAATCGACGGCAATGCCCGTCGGCTTCTTGAACAACCCTTTTTGGTTGCTGGTGTCGCGACCGCTGAAAATGAACAAGACGGACCCATTCGGGTCATACTCGACGATGAAACCGTCGTCGGTGATGCTGAAGACCGTGTCATAGGGGCCGACGAAGATGTCCTCGACGTTTTCAAAACCCCAGATGGCACGGTTATAGACGTCGTTGGCGATGTTGAGCTTGAGGTAGCCGGGGCTGCCTTTGGTGGTCGTCAAGATCAAACCGGCCTGATCGACGGCGACGTTATAGACGGGATCGGGGATCATTTTGAACCAGTCGCGCCGCTGCTGCTCATCAAAGAAAATCGACTTGACGGCGTTGTCCCAGGTGTCGGGAATGCGGTTGCCGCCGAAATACCCGAAGAACGAGCCGTCGTTCTCGAATTCGGCCAGCCCGTTGATGTTGCCGGCGAGCAATAGATAGACGTTGAGTCCGGAATCGGTGACGACGTTAGTGGGGTCGAAGGCGTCGGTTTCCGAAAAGTACGGGGTCCCGACCGGTTTGGCGTAGGTAACCGTGCGTATGAATGTCGCCGTGCCTTCGTCATATACGAATTTATAGGCTTCCTTGGTCCCGAAATCGGCGACATAGACACTGCCCTCGATGTCGACGTGGATACCCGTCGGCTGATCCAGGATATCCTCGCCGAACGACATGACCGTGTCGCTTTCCAAATCGTAGCGGATGATGCGGGCGTTGCCGGTGTCGGCCACGTAGATGATGTCATTAGCGTCGACGGTGATGTCCGATGGAGCCGAAAGCGTCTGCCCGGCCAGGTCGGTCGTCATCGAAAGCGGCAGGTAGGCGTCCTGGGTCGACACGAGTTCGCCCAAAGACGAGCTGTAGGTGTAGGTCGAGTAAGGCAGCCCGTTGGCCGCGGCTTCCGTGAAAGGCGGCGCCGATAGATAGACGAGTCCGGCAATTGCTAGGACGGTCAATGCTTTCTTCATCATTTGAGTCCCGAGTAGGCCATCGTCGACATGACCTTCCTTTGCAAGATGATGAAAAGGATGAGGTTCGGCAGGAAGAGAATCAAGCTGGCGGCGGCGGCCATGCCTTGGCCGGCGACGGTATTCGCGGACCCCGTCAAGGTCGACAGGAAGAAGGCGAGCGAACGCTTCGTCTCGTCGTTGATGAATAAAGTCGAGGTCGAGGTGTCGTTCCAGATCATCTGGAAGGCCAAAATGCCAACCGTGGCTAACGCCGGCAGGATGATCGGAACGATGATATGGAAGAAAATCTGCATTTCGGAAGCGCCGTCAATCTTGGCGGCCTCGATGTAGTCGTTCGGGATCTGGTCCACGAATTGCTTGACGAGGAACATGGCCACCGGC
>Ga0172370_10003591_pt1 | contig 21334 bp, 23 predicted proteins | sample LakKiv5m_FD_114538 | JGI IMG/M metagenome (GOLD analysis project Ga0172370, IMG submission 114538) | Freshwater microbial communities from Kabuno Bay, South-Kivu, Congo - kab_022012_11.5m | ecosystem: Environmental > Aquatic > Freshwater > Lake | place: Democratic Republic of the Congo...
ATCTCAACCTTTCTTCGAGCGCATCCTTAGGCAGTGTTGTGCACATAGTAGCTGATTTTGCCATATTTTTGGAAAAACCGCCATATGTATGTGCACATTACCATTCAGTCTTGACATCATAGCATATCTTTGCTATAATTTCAACACTAATTAAAAGATTACCCGAAAACCTATAAGCTTAGCCCTCCGATTACGTCGGGCATCAGGGTAAGCTTTTTGGAATAAGTATCGGCTCCGCCGATTGCTTATTATCGTGTGTCGCTCTCAATTATTCGAGCGACTTCCAATAAAAAACGGGTCTCTGGAACGATTTAGCCCGTGGAATTATATGTTTTATTCCACTGGGCTTAGGCCAAATTTTAGCTCAAATCAGGCTAAAGTCGCGTCCGTTCAGGGATAAGACATGATTACAATTTAACAGTATGATTTTTGGCAACAAAGATTCAATCATGGCAAAACTGCTCGACGAGAAGCAGTATTTTAATTTGCCGAAAGTGGGCGACCTCGTCAAGGGCGAAGTGATTTCCATCGACAAGAACGAGATCCATGTGGACCTAGGCGGCATCGCCACCGGCGTAGTCCGCGGACGCGAACGCTATGATGAAGGCGATCAATACAAGAACATCAAACCGGGAGATATCGTGGAAGCGACCGTCTTGGAATTGGAGAACGAGAACGGCGAAATGGAATTGTCATTCCAATATGCCGGCAAGCAGAAATCCTGGCAGACTCTGATCGACCTGATGAAAGCCGGATCGATCGTCCAAGCGACAATAACTGAAGCCAACAAAGGCGGTCTCATGGTCAAGCTGGAAAGCGTGCCCGGATTCCTTCCTGTTTCCCAATTGTCTCCGGAACATTATCCGCGCGTGCCGGGCGGCGACAAGAATCGCATTTTTGAAATCCTAAAGACCTACATCGGCAAGAAATTCGATGTCAAAGTCTTTGACGTCAATGAAGGCGAAGACAAATTGATCGTGTCCGAAAAAGCCGCTTGGGAAGAAACCCAGAAAGATGTCATTGGCAAATACCGAGTCGGCATGAATGTCGAGGGAGTCGTCACAGCCGTCACCGATTTCGGCGTCTTCGTTGAATTCGCCGATAAGCTGGAAGGCCTGATCCATATATCCGAAATCGCCTGGCAAAGAATCGACAACCCGCATGACTTCGTCAAAGTCGGCGAAAAGATCAAAGCCGAAATAATCGGCATAGAAAACTCCAAGATTTTCTTGTCCATGAAGAAACTGGAGAATGATCCGTGGGTCGGGATCGAGAAGAAATTCAAGATCGGCGACAAGGTTTCCGGCGAAATAATCAAAGTCAATCCTTTCGGCTTATTCGTCGAACTGGAAAAGAACATCCAAGGACTGGCGCATGTCTCCCAGCTGTCCGATAAGGGACAAATCAATCCGACGGATATCGCCAAGGTCGGCGAGAAAAAGGAATTCTATGTCGTTTCGCTGGAACCGAAGAATCATCGCTTGGGCCTGAGCTTGACTCCGCCTAATAAGAAATCCGCAACAAAGAAAGAAGCGTCTGAAGCGGTAGAAACTCCGGCTGATGCGGCAGTGGAAACGGAATCAGCTAAAGAAGAAAAGCCGGCCAAGAAAGCCAAATCCGCCAAGACAGAAGCGATTACCGAAAAAGCGGAGAAACCGGCCAAGAAAGCAAAAAAAGAAAAATCGACAGAGCCGATTACCGATGAAAAGATTATTGAAGCGATTGAAGAAATAAAAGAAGTGGCGGAAACTGAAGAATAAATCAAATAATAAGACAAAAATACCTCGGATTAATCCGAGGTATTTTTATTGACATTATGGGGGCATATACTATAATAAGCGTGGCATTATGCTCATTTACAACCCAAAAGGAAACACAGATGAAAATCGCTATAGATCTTGACGGGGGCGATCATGCGCCCAAAGCCGTAATAAAAGGCATTGAATTGGCTCTTAAATGGGGGTTCGTCAGGCCGTCGGAATTGATCGTCTTGGGCGCCAAGGAAGCCGTGCTATCAATGCAAAGAGAGAGAAAATTAAGGTATTTGACAAATCAATTCTGTGAACAGACGATTGAGATGCGCGACTCCATGCCGGAAATAATCAAGAAAAAAAAGTCAGCCATAGCCATGGGACTGAAGCTGGTCAAGCAAGGCAAGGCTGACGCATTCGTCTCGGCCGGCAACACGGCCGCAATGGTGATTTGGGGCAATTATTTTCTGCAGCCGCTCAAGCGAAAGCTGTCACCGGCCATTGCCATTCCCCTGCCGAATCAATCCGGACCCTGCCTGCTGCTGGATGCCGGAGCGATCCACAATGCCAGCGACATCGATCTCTTGCATTGCGCCATCATGGGATCGATTTACGCCAAAAAAATCTGGGAAATAGAATTGCCGATCGTACGCCTGCTCAATATCGGACGCGAAGAAGCCAAAGGCAATGAAACGCTCAAATCAGCTAATCGCTTGCTAAACGATTTGGCCTTGCAGAACAAAATAAATTTCCAAGGCAACATCGAAGGCGACAAAATATTCATTGAGCCGGCCAATGTCATAGTCTGCCCGGGAGAACTGGGCAATAACACCTTGAAAGTTGCCGAGGGCGCGATCAATATGATGCAAAAAAAACTGGGACTGATCTGGAAAATATTCACTTTTTTCTATACTCATCATAAGCGCACCGATTACAAGGAAGTTGGCGGAGCCATCCTCTTGGGAGTCAACGGCATTGAGATAATCGCCCATGGCAAATCCCAGCCTCGAGCCATCGCCAACGCCATCAGACGCGCCAAGTTGGAAGTTGAAACCGATATAACGAGTGCCATTAAGGCGGAAATCGCCGACGAATTTGAAATCGAAGACACTGATTTCGATGAATATTCCGGCCAACAAGCAGAGGAAATTCAATAGCACCTTACGCTCCCGAACCAATCGGGAGCTTTTTTATACAAAAAAACTGCCAACCGGATGGTTGGCAGAAAATAAAGTCCGATCTTAGCTTCGACGAAGCCTAGTGGCCACCAAATTGGCCAGCATAGATCTGACCGGATGGACCAAGTAAGTAGTGGCGCAAATTTCTTCGCCCATCAGGTCAATCACCGCATGCGACAAGGCATTTACCCGCTTGTCACGGGGATAAATGTCAATCTGCTCGACATCACCGGTCACCACGACCTTTGAACCGTTGCCGGCACGCGAACCGATGGTAATCATGTCTTCATGCGTCACATTCTGACCTTCATCAACAATCAGATAAACGCGATTAAGCGTCCGTCCTCGCGCCTGATAAAAAGGCAATATTTCCAAACGCGTAGAACCCTGAAGCTCCTTAATGACCTTATCATTCTCCCTGCTGAGAGAAGCCAAGAATTCCAGATTGTCATAGATCGGCTGCAGCCAAGGGAAAGTCTTTTCTTCCAATCCGCCCGGCAACGCTCCAAGCATATCCTTGCGATCGCCCATATAGACAAATGGCCTGGTAATCATGACTTTGTCATATCTGCCTTGCTTGACTTGTTTCAAACCGCAGGCGATGGCCATCAGAGTCTTGCCTGTCCCGGCTCTGCCGACCAAAGATACGAATTCCTTGCTCGGATTAAGAAGCTGTTCAAAAGCCAGATGCATTTCCCAATTCGTCGCTTCGGGAAGCAACGTATGAGGCTGAATGCCTAAAACGGAAATATCCGCAGGTATCGGCCGCAATGAATTGCCTTCCCTGATGCATGCGAATTGAGTCGTACTACTGCCATGAAGGACAACGCCGCCATTTTCCGGCACCTCGCCTTGCGAGAATTCATAACATCCATCAATGGTGAGCAATCCCTGATCACCGATGCTGAAATCCATTGCCGGATAATGAGGCAAAGCATGCTCGAACACCGATGTATCCGCCCGATTAGCTTCATATTCGCTGATATTGATTCCCAAAGCCAAAGCGAAAGTATGCATCGGGCCGTCATTGGAAATCAGCGTAATGGGAATGTCAGGATAATCTTCCTGAACCGACAAATATGTCGCGATCACATGATGGTCAGGATTGCTAGGATCCAAATCAGGATAATTCCTGATATTGCCCTGCGAAATATAGAAATACGGATCGCCCCTGTGCTGGCGGGAATTCATATCCTTGACCACCACGGAGATTCTGGAAGACAGTATGGGCTTAGTATGCTTGAGAGCATCAATTTCCTTAACCGCCATAAGCGGCACTATCACCGCATTAGTCTGATCATCCTGCAACCTGCCGATAGCCGGCGGATCATCCACGATCACATTAGTATCAACGATATTGATCTTTTCCGGTCGGATTTTAAGCTTAACACCGAAGCCTAAAATGCTTTTGCCGACTTTGCTCATTACCATTCTCCTTCACTGTTGTAAATTATTGTCAATGTGCTTCAATTGAATATTACTGATTTCCAATTATATTTGCGCTGCTTACGCTAAAGTGAAAATAACTTACCACGCTTGAGCCGAATTGTCAAGCTCGCCAATTATAAAAACCGCCCAAAGGCGGCTTAATCTTATCCCGTTTATATCAATTTCAAAATCCTGTTTTTCAATTCTTCCAATTTAACCATATTAATCGCTTCAATATTGACTCTGACCAGCGGCTCAGTATTGGACGGACGGACATTGACGAACCATTCGCCTTTCTTGTCTTGCAAGGATAATCCGTCTATTTGAGAAAACTTTGCCGTCTTGAAATTTGACTTTATTTTCTTTGACAAAACATTAAAATCCTTGGCCGGAAAATTCATTTCGCCGGAAATGACATAGGCTTCCGTAAATGGCTTGATCGCTTGCGACAATTTCAGCTGATATTTTTTTAAATGCTTAAGGATCAGTAGCGTCGGAATTATCACCTCGCCATAAACAAATTGCCGCTTTTTCTTCAGCGCCATATTGATCATGATATGGCCGGAATTCTCGCAGCCTAACAGCAGCTTCTTCTCTGTCATCGTTTTGATGATATTGGCATAACCGGAACGGTGGACCAATATCCTGCCCTTGTTTTCTTTTATTGCTTTAGAAATAGCCAGATTCAAGCGCGCATCGGCGACAATCGTCGCGCCCGGCTTGATATCCAAAATAATCTTAGCCAGCAGGCAGTTGATATGGTATGGTTGAATGAAATTGCCCGATTCGTCAAAAAATATCACCCGATCGGCATCGCCGTCAAAAATCACTCCCAAGTCCGCGCAATTTTTTTTGATCAATCGGGAAATCGCCTGTTGATTCTCCGGCAACAGCGGATTAGGGCCGTGCTGATATTTCTTATCTGCCGGCCGGAAATTTATCGGCATAAACTCAATCGGCAAAGCGCGGAAAACCGCATCCGCCAGATGCCCGCCCGATCCCGATGAGGCGTCAACGATCAATTTTAATCGAGCAACATCAACCGGCTTGATGAACGACAAAGCGAATTCCTTGTATTCTTCTCCGACAGTTATGAAATCCAAGCCCTTTTTCTTGGCAATGAATTTCTGATTCGGCGGCAATCTTTTTAATTCTTTCTCGGCGGCAGCCATCAGTTTCTTTAAGCCGGTTTTCAAGCCATAAACCCGCCCTTGGCTGTCGCAGAACTTAAAACCGGTTTCGCCCAGCGGCGAATGCGACGGCGTGACTATCACCCCATAGGGGAACTTTTTAGCGCCGACCGCGAAAAACAATTCCGGCGAAGCGCAGACTCCCAGATCACGAATCACCATCCCGCCAGCTTCCAGGCCGGCGACCAGCGGCCAAAAAACTTTTTCCGACTCGGCTCGCGCATCCCGTCCGACAATAATTTGTTTCTTCTGCGCCATCTTGGCGAACGACAAACCCAAGGCGTAAGCCGTCGCCTCGCTGATTTCCGACGGATATTTCCCGCGGATATCGTATTCTTTGAATATTTTTTGCTCTATTTTCATGAATCCATCTTAGCATAAATCCAGCCGATAAAAAAGCCCTCACAACTATTGTGAAGGCGTCATGTACGTCGATTTATTGAGGCTTATGCATGCCGAATTTGGCTTCCCACAAAATCCATATTACATCCTCTTCTCGGCCATTGGGCCAAGGATGATCAAGTTTCACAATCAATTCATCATAAGCGATCCATTGAGTATCTTTATCCCTCAAGATTGCCAGCGCCTTATCTATAATATCCCGACGAATCGGCTCAAGCGCTAAACGATGATTATTCGTCGTCGTTTCTGTAATCGATTCTTGAAAATCATTAACCTCTTGGATCTCCGCAATTACCCGGCGCAATCGTTCGCATTCCTCAGTCAACTCAATAATTTTCAAATCCTTCTCATCAGGCAGAGGTAAGGGTTGCCATTGCTCCAGTTTTTCTTCACAATCCTTATCATTCACTTGATCGACTTGCATCTTCCCATCATCTTCCAAAACCTTGGCGACAAATTCTTCTTGAGTAAGAAATTCAACATCAGGATCATCCGCAATGGCTTTCGCTTTGTCAATCACTTCTTGGGATATTAAATCTGCAGTTGGTTTGCCACACTCCGGACAGCAAAACGCATGTGTCAAAGAATTATAAATCGCGCCGCAATAAGAACAATTCACATTCCCATCGGCTATGAACGTATCCATGGCATTCTCCTTTCTCTGATTGTCATTAATCTTTTGTAAAGAACACTAATTAAACTATAATAAAATCAATAAAAAGTCAACAACTCTATTTCTTGGCAATCACCGCCAAGTTAAAACCGTTCCAAAATGACGCCGATTTGCCCTGATTATCATAATTCATCTTTTCTATCTTAAAACCAGCGGCTATTAACAATCTGGACACTTCTCCCCTAGTGAACGAATGGATATAGCGCCGATTATCAGTGCCGATCGGCTTCCACGGGATAAAGGCGTCTTTCAGGCTCCAAACTCCGCGAGGTATTTTATATCCATAATCCAATATTTTCGACCAATACTTCTGAATATAACCCGTTTGCCAGAGGTTCCAATTATGCATAATCAGGGTTCCTCCAGGTTTCATAGTTTTGTAAATTTCTCTGAGCGCCTGCAATCGCAACTTTTTGGTCGGCAGATGATGTAAAACGGCAATGACTAAAACAAGGTCAAAATTATTTTCACCCAATTGCAAATCAGCGATATCGGCTATGTTAAATTTCATTTTATTGTTGCTCGCAAACCACTGTCGGGCAATATTAATAAGTTCGGCTGAATTATCAACTCCTAAATATTCAATATCCATATCCCGAAATATCTCGGCCATCCGGCCGTTGCCGCAACCGATATCCAATATCTTGTCGCCTGGCTTGGCGTATTTCTTAAACTCGGCAATGCCGGCCCACCACTTGCCGCGAGTATTGGAAAAATCACCGGCGATCCGATCATAGATCTTCGAAGTGGATTCAAGTATCGCCTTGACATTTTCTTCTTTCATAAGTATGATATCTATTAAACCTGCGATATAAAAATAACCGATGAATCCGGTTTACGAACAAATAATCCATGACATCATCGCCAAATGCCCGAAAAAAGATCGGGAATTTTTTGCCATCCTGAGAAAATCAATGGCAGAACACAAAATTCCGCCGCCGGCCAAATCAACCTTGCTCAAAGCTTATCACAAACTGGCCGGATCTGGCAAAATCTCCGCCCCGGGCGGAAAGCAATTTAATATTGAGAAACTATTAACTAAAAGAGCCGTCCGCACCCTGTCGGGAATCGCCGTCATTTCTGTTTTGACCAAGCCGTATGACTGTCCCGGCAATTGCCTATTTTGCCCGACGGAAAAAAACATGCCCAAATCATATTTGAGCAACGAGCCGGCAGTGATGCGGGCCATCGCCAACGATTTTGACCCCTACAGACAAGTTAAAATGCGTTTAGAGGCGCTAAAAGCCAATGGCCACAGCACAGAAAAAATAGAGCTGATCGTCATGGGCGGTACTTGGTCGCATCATGACCGAAAATACCAAGAATGGTTCATCAAACGATGCTTTGACGCGACCAATGGCAAAACAGCAAAAAACCTGGCCGCCGCGCAAAAGAATAACGAATCAGCTAAACAAAGAATCATCGGATTGACATTAGAAACCCGTCCGGATCATATCAATACTGAAGAAATAATAAGAATGAGAGAATTAGGCTGCACCCGGGTAGAACTGGGCATCCAGCATATTGATGATAAGATTTTAAGGCTTAATCGCCGCGGACATACTGTCAAGCAGTCAATCGCGGCGATCAGACTGCTTAAGGACGCCGGCTTTAAGCTCAACCTGCATATCATGCTGAATCTGTACGGCTCAACGCCAACCAAAGACTTTGCCATGTTCAAAAAATTATATTCTGACGACAACTGGATGCCGGACATGGTAAAAATCTACCCTTGTGTCGTCAATAAGTATGCCGATTTGTACAAAATATACAAGCAAAAAAAATACAAGCCGTACACGCAAAAGCAACTTATAGATTTGATCGTAAAAATAAAAAAAATCACCCCTCCCTGGGTGCGAATCACCAGATTGATCCGCGATATTCCAGAAGAATCCATCATTGCCGGCAATAAGACGACCAATCTGCGGCAGCTTATCGCCCATGAGGCCAAAAAAGACGGCTGGTCCTGCCAGTGCATCAGATGCCGAGAGGCAGGACACCAGCCGGATAACGGCGGAAATATAAAACCGAAATTATTTATTAAAAAATATCAAGCGAGTGGCGGCACAGAATATTTTTTAAGCTTTGAATCGGCTGATCAAAAGATTGTATACGCTTTTTTGCGGCTTAGAATGCCACAGGATTCGGCCGGTAATCAGTTTGCCGAACTTCGCGGCGCCAGCTTAATTAGGGAACTGCATACTTACGGCCAAGCGACTGACATCGGCGACAAGGGCGAAGTGCAACATCTTGGACTAGGGAAAAAACTGCTGATGGAAGCCGAAAAAATTACCCGCCAACACAGCCTCAATAAAATTGCCGTCATTTCCGGCATTGGCGTCAGGCCGTATTACAACAAATCCGGCTATCAACTAGCAGGGACTTATATGGCAAAAAAATTATAAATAAAAAATCGCCGTTGCATGTCAGGCGATTTTTTTATATCTATTTATTCTGGAACTTATTCAGCCGGAGTTTCTTCTGCCGGTGCGGATTTCCTGCCCCGGCCTTTCAGGGCGTCCTTGAGATTCTTTCCTGCCTTGAATTTGGCCACCACGACGGTCGGAATGGTTATTTTTTGCGACGGCTGGCGCGGATTTATGCCCTCGCGGCCCTTGCGAGCCCGGGCAGAAAACGTGCCGAATCCCGTCAGAACAACTTCATGGCCTTCCTTCATTTCAACAGTGGCTATGTCAGTAAAGGCGCCAAGCGCCGCTTCGGCTTGCGACTTATTGATGCCGACTTTATCGGCTATCTTTTGCGCTAATTCTGCTTTGTTCATATGGTTATGAAATTATTTCACCTCAACTGATTTATTTATCCTCTCGATTTTAGCCGTCTTCCTTGTTTTTTCATCAATCTCCAAATACACGGCATTGAAAGTCGCCAAACCCTGCGACGGCACATCGTGTTTCTTAGACGATTGCCCGGTCTTCAAAAATAAATGATAGATCTGCTGTTTGTCTGACCCGATGACGGAATCGTAATAACCCACCATGCCCGCATCAGTGATGAAGCCCGTTCCGCCGGAAAGTATCTTTTCATCCGCCGTCTGAACATGGGTATGAGTGCCGATGACCGCCGCAATGCGACCGTCAAAATAATTCGCCAATGCCGCTTTTTCGGAAGTCGCTTCCGCATGGAAATCAACCAGATAAATAGCTTGGCGATCCTGGCTGATAATCTTATCCAATGTCTTGAAAGGATCGTGCAAGAGCTCTTTCTTGTCCTTCTCCCAACCGTAAAACACCTTACCCATTAAGTTTACCACATTTAGCTTAATTTCACCAACCGACCATCTCTCGTATCCCCCGCCCGGAGGCAAGTTCAAAGGCAGGGACAGCGTCATTTGGCCGACTCCGGCCAGTTTGGCCGGATAATTGGCCGGCCGAATCAGGCGGTTAGACGAATTATCTAGCATCTCGTCGCTGCCGCCCTTTTCCCAGATATGATTGCCAGAAGTGAAGGCGTCAATGCCCGCCTCCTTCATTTCATCCAGAGTTTTCTGGGTTGCGCCAATGCCATGCGCCAGATTCTCAGCATTAGCAATAACCGCATCTGGCTGATATTCTTTTTTGAGTTTTCCCAATTCCTGCATGATCGCATTGCGGCCGATCTTGCCGACAATGTCGGCAATGAACAATATTTGTATCATAAGATTAACTAAGCCATTTCCCTGAGCCGCTTGATCCTGTCTTCAACCGGCGGATGGGTGGAAAAAGCCCGAGCCAATATACGGCCGCTGCCCTTGAACGGATTGGCGATATACAGATGCGCGGTTGCCGAAGAAGCGTTTGCCAGCACTGCCGGATCAGCCGAAATTTTCTCCAGCGCGCGAGCCAAACCTTCCGGATAACGAGTCAAAAGCGCGCCAGAAGCGTCAGCCAGATATTCCCGTCTTCGGCTGATGGCCAACTGGATAAGCTGAGCCACGATCGGCGACAGGATGATTAGAATTATTCCGACAATCATTAAAACTCCATTGCCCTTATTATCATTATTGGATTTGCCTCCAACGCCCAGCAATGATCCGCGAAAAAATAAATCAGCCAAAATGGAAATCATGCCGACCAGAACGACGACTATCGTCATTAAGCGAATGTCATAATTCTTGACATGGGACAATTCATGGGCGATTACGCCTTCCAACTCCTCATTTTCCAATCTGTTAATCGCGCCGGCCGTCACAGCGACGGAAGCGTGCCGGGGATCACGGCCGGTGGCAAAGGCGTTGATCGCCTCCTCGGGAATGACATAGACTTTTGGCGCGGGCATTCCGGCGGTAATGCAAAGATTTTCCACCATGTTATACAAATAAGGATTATCCGCCTTCTCAATCGGCTTGGCGCCGGCGCTCCAGAGCGCCACTTTATCACCGCCAAAATAAGAAAATGCCGTCATAAAGAACGAAAATACGGCTGCCATCGCCACCGCGCCATAGCCATAGTCAAAATAATAGCCGAAAAACCAGCCCAAACCGAGGACAATAGCGATAAAAATTACTATTAATGCCCAAGTTCTGCGCTTATTGGAATCAATTTGATTATACATATGTCTGACCGATTAATAATCTGCGATTCAAATTTTAATTCAGCTCTTTTGTTCTGCTTATATCTTATCAAAAATAGGCCAAAAAATCAAAAGCCCCTGCCTGGGCAGAGGCTTTTATCAGAAATAATTAAAATTGGACTTTGACAGGCTCTTTCTCGCCGGCCGAGGCCTCAAAGAAGTCATACTGCTTGAATTTCAGCAGGCCATTGATGATGTTGGTTGGAAAGACTTGGATCTTGGTGTTGAAGTCGCGGACATTGCCGTTATAAAACCTCCTGGCAGCTTGGATCTTGTTCTCAGTATCGGCCAGCTCGTCCTGAAGCTTCATGAAATTCTGATTGGCCTTGAGGTCTGGATAAGCTTCGGCTAATGCGAAGATCGATTTTAAAGTTTGCGACAAGGCGTTTTCCGCTTCGGCCTTGGCCGCATCATGGCCGGTCTGATTCATGGCGGAATTCCTTGCTTCAATCACTTGCTGCAGAGTGCCTTGTTCATGGGACGCATAGCCCTTGACTGTTTCCACTAAATTGGGAATGAGATCATAGCGGCGCTTCAGCTGGACGTCTATGTCGGACCACGCTTCATCAGTGCGATTCTTGAATCTGATCAGGCCGTTATAAACGACGGCCAGCCAGACGATGGCAGCGCCGACTGCCGCCAAAACAACTAACAAGATTGTGTTGTTCATATTGTTTTTATTAATAATAGAATACTGAGGTTCCAAAGATTATCGAGCATACTCCACGACTCTCTTCTCCCTGATGACATTTACCTTGATTTCGCCAGGATATTTCAATTCCGCTTCAATCTTCTCGGCGATATCCTTGGCCATCTTGACCGCATTCAAATCGTCGATCTGGTCGGGAGTGACGAAGACGCGCACTTCGCGGCCGGCGGCGATGGCATAGACTTTTTCCACGCCGGCAAACGATTGGGCGATCTTTTCTAATTCCTCTAATCTTTGAAGATAATTCTCATAAGAATCCTTGCGGGCGCCTTCCCGGGCGCCGGAAATCGCATCTGCCACTTTGACGATCACCGCTTCCAATGTGGACGGCTTGTCATTATGATGTTCCAAGACTCCGGCAATTATGTCATTTGCCACGCCGAATTTCTTGCAGATATCCCGGCCGATTTCCGGATGAGTGCCGGCGACTTCATAATCAACCGCCTTGCCGATATCATGAAGCAAGCCGGATTTTTTGGCCACAGCGACATTAGCGCCCAATTCTTCCGCCAGCATGCCGGAAAGAATCGCCACTTCAGTGGAATGATTCAGGATATTCTGGCCGTATGATGTGCGATATTTCAATCTTCCGATTATCTGCACTAATTTGGTATCAAGACCGGTAATGCCTAAATCATAAACAGCGTTTTCGCCCGCCTTCTTTATCTCCACGGCAAGCTCCTGCTTGGCTTCGGCAATCGTTTCCTCTATCCTTCCGGGATGGATGCGGCCGTCAAAAATCAATTTCTCAATCGCCCGCTTGGCGACTTGACGGCGGATCGGCGAGAACGATGACAGGGTAATCGCTTGCGGCGTATCGTCAATGATTATTTCCACTCCGGTCAGCTGCTCAATCGTCTTGATGTTGCGGCCTTCCCGGCCGATAATCCTGCCCTTCATCTCGTCTGACGGCAAGGACACGGTTGAAGAAGTCGTTTCCGCGGCATGCGAAGAAGCGCAACGTTCAATCACTACCGACAAGACTTCCTTGGCTTTCTTTTCCAATTCTTCCGAGGCGCCCTCTTCCAATTTCTTGATGCGATGGACCAGATTATCGGCAACCATCTTTTCCGCATTATCCATCAGGATCTTTTCGGCCTCCGGCTTGGTAAAGCCGGCTATCTTTTCCAGCTTGGCCAATTGCTCTTCCTTGATCTTCTGGATCTCTTCTTTTGACTTGGCGATTTTTTCTGCCTTGTCGGCCAAGTCATTCTTCTGATTTTCCAAATCCAAAATTTTTTGATCGAACAATGTTTCGCGCTTTTCCAATCGGGACTTCGCTTGATCCATCTCCACCTTGACGCTCTTGGCTTCCGCCTTAGCTTCGTCTATGATATGGATCGATTTCTCTTGGGCCGCGATCAGCAATTCTTTCTGCTTGGCCTTGGCCTCCACGATCATTTTTTCTATCTTCGCCTCTACGCTATCCTTTCTCTTGTTCGCCCATGACTTGCGCCAAAGATAGCCTCCGGCAATGCCAGCGGACAGGGTGACAATGGCGGCAATCGCCATTAAGATTAATTCCATATATCTCCTTAGATGCTTGCTTAAGGAGAATTTCCGTTGAATTTGATAACTTTGTCCCGCCCATAATCCTATATTCGGTCTTCAGTTAAGAGTTTTACCAAAAATGAAAGTTACGACGAAATTCGCCGCTTCTTACTTGAGATATTCGTTCACCTCGAGCTTTCGGTAAAGATTTTTCATGTTAAATTAGCTAAATTGGGACAAAAAACGCACCTTACAACCAAATCATCAGAAATTCCGCTTATGAGAGCATTCAATTAATAATTACTTAATCATTATATCAAGAAATGGCGCTAGCGTCAATCAGCCGATAATACGGTCAATCAGGCCATAAGTAATGGCTTCTTCCGGCGACATGTAATAATCGCGATCAGTATCCCGTTCGATCTGGGTCAGAGTCTTGCTGCTATGCTTGGTCAGGATCTTGTCCAATTTGTTCTTGATTTTTAAGATATGCTCGGCGCGGATCTTGATGTCCGTCGCCTGCCCTTCCGCTCCGCCCATGACCTGATGGATCATTATTTCCGAATTCGGCAAAGCCAATCTCTTGCCTTTGGCGCCGCCGGCGAGAATCACCGCGCCCATGGAAGCGGCCATGCCAACGCAGATCGTGGAAACATCCGATTTGACATGCTGCATGGTATCATAAATGGCCAGGCCGGCCGAAACCGAGCCGCCGGGAGAATTTATATAAATCTTGATGTCAGCCTTGCCGTCTTCGCTGTCCAAGAATAACAGCTGAGCGATAACGGTATTGGCGACCGCATCATCTATCGGCGAGCCCAGAAATATGATCCTGTCCTTGAGCAGGCGCGAATAAATATCATAGGCGCGCTCGCCCATTGATGTCTTTTCCAGCACAGTCGGTATTAAATACATATGATAATCAGTTATATTCTATCTTGCCTTTATAGTATCACCAATTCCCCGTCTTTTTCAACCACCTGCCAGTTGACCGTAAAGCCCGAGGCTTTCCTATGCCCGCCGCCGCCAAAAATCGCGCAAAAAGCGGATAAATCGATATCTTCCCGCTTAGTCCGCCAACTGGCTTTGACCCGGTTCGGACTGATGCGGAAAAGCGCTGTCGCATTCACATCGACTATAGCATTGAGAAAATTCGCCAGTCCGTCCAACTCGTCTTCTTTGGCCTCAAACGCCTTGAAATCATCGTCAAATATATAAGTATAAGCGACATTAAGCTCTTTATTTATTTTCAAACGCGACAGGGTCTCGCCCCATAAACGCAAACCCCCTATCGTCTTATTCCTAACGACATAATTGAATATCTGATGGATCTTAATGCCGACCTTGATCAGCTCCGAGGCGATCTTGACCGTCTCGCTGCCGGTAGTCGAATGGATGAAACCTGATGTATCACCTAATATTCCGGCGAGCAGATTAGTCGCCACCGCCTTGTCAATCGAGTAGCCGATAGCAGAAAAATAATTATAAACTATTTCACAGGCGGAACTGGCTTTGGCATCAATCAGATTGACCAGCCCGTAAGAATTATTGGAAACATGATGATCGATATTGATGATATTCTTGCCCCTAAGCGCCGCTTCAGGAATGCGCGTATTGCTGATTGATCCGCAATCCAAAAACAGATACAAGTCCCAATATTCGTCAAAGACTTCAATATCGCTCATCAATTCTTCTATGTGAGGCATGAAGTGCAAATATGACGGAGCCGGGTCGGCCGAATAGACTTTCACTTCCTTGCCCAGGGATTTCAAATAATGATAAAAGCTCAAGCAGGCGCCTAAAGCATCCTCATCCGGACGCTGATGGCCGATGATGAGTATTTTCTTAGAATTTAATAATAATCGATCAATTTGGCGCTGGATATCTGTCATAGGCAATTGGTAATACTAACCGATTTCATATTTGCTGTCAAGGATAAAAAAATGATATAATTTAGAGTAAAGAAATAAGAAACTAGAAACTAGAAACTAATTTCCAATTTCTATTTTCCAGTTTCAATTTGAAATATAATTCTATGAATCTAGATAACCTTTCAGCCATAAAAAAGCTGGATAAAAACAATGTCGCCGAATCAATAGCTAATCTGCCAAAACAGCTCATTGCTTCATGGGATGCGGCGAAAAAGATCAAATTGCCTCCCGCCTATGGCAAAGCCGGCAATATAATTTTTTGCGGCATGGGCGGATCGAACTTAGCCTCAGAACTGATCAAGACGGTTTTCGGAGCGCAAATCAAAGTCCCGATGGTTCTTGTCCGCAGTTATAATCTGCCGGCCTTCGCCGATAAGAATTCATTGGTAATTATTGACAGCTACAGCGGCAATACCGAAGAAACAATTTCCTGCCTGAATCAGGCGCTGAAAATCAAAGCAAGAATTATCTGCATTTCCAGCGGCGGAAAAATTGAGGCGATGGCGAAAAAGAATAAGCTGGCTCACATCAAGCTTAATGCCTCGCTCAATCCGTCCGGCCAGCCGAGATATGATGTCGGCTCGCAGTTGGGAACGGCTCTTCATATATTCAGCCAACTTAAATTCATCACCCTGAAAGAACAAGAGCTTGTCTTAACCTCGCAGAATCTGATAACTTTGGGCGCCGGCCTCGCGCCAGGGACAAAAGCCAAGGATAACATCGCCAAAAAATTAGCGGCGGAACTTGTCGGCAAAAGCTTATACATCGCGGCGTCAGAGCATCTGTCGGCTAACGCTCATATCCTAGCCAATCAGATCAATGAAAGCGCTAAGCAGCTCGCCAGTCCGTGCAAGATCCCCGAACTAAATCATCATTTCTTGGAAGCGCTGGTCAATCCCAAAAGAGTCATCAGAAACACCGCGTTCGTTTTTCTTTTTTCCAGCGATTATAGTCCGCTGATTGCCAAGCGGTTCGGCGTGACCAAAAAAATCCTGGACGAAAACAGCATCAAAAACTCGATCATCAGATCGCCGGCCAACAGAACATTGGATCAAAGCTTGGAAATATTGGCTATCGGCAGCTGGGTAAGCTTTTATCTGGCGATGATAAATGGGGTCAATCCCGCCGAAATTCCTTGGGTAAACTATTTTAAGAGTGAACTGGAAAAATAATCAGTCGCCAGGGAGACACAAAAAAACATCCGCCGAAAGCGGATGTTTTTCAAATCAATATGAAAATTATTGCCAAGTCCAAGCGGTAATCAACTCGCTCGTGGCGCAAGTATTGTAATCAGTGTAAGGAGTCGTTAATTTTACTGCGTCTATCAAAGTGGTTGCCGCCGTATTGAATTCATTATAAGCCGAGCTTGAGCAAGCTTCCCTTTCTAACCGCAATTTCTCCGCATTAATCAAGAAAAAGTATCCGGATGTTTTGTTTAATTGAGCCAACGCCGTATTATATGCAGTTTTGCAAGCATTGATTTTAATAACCCTGGCATTTACAAGACCCGCAAGATCTGTATTGTATTTGATCCAAACCGGCTTTAAAGCATTATTATAGCTCCTATTGCAAAAATCAAGAAACCTGCTTGCTAGAGCATTTTTAATCGCCGTTTTTTCCCTGTCATTGAACTCCGCTCCGCGATTGGCCAAAAACTCAGACTTAAATGATAATAATTGATTGGGTACGGACAGCGCATACATAGCCTCCGCCGTCGCCAGATCTATTTTTGAATGCCTGACGATATAATCGTAAGTGGCCGACCTGCCGATCTGCCCCAATTGGTTATAAAATGGATTTGATAAAGCCATTTTTGAACAACTTATAAGTATCCAAATTGGTTTTTGCCGCCGCCTGCACGGTGGCTGCCATCATAATCATGGCGATCAAAAAAATAATGAGCGTAATTTTCTTATTCATATAAAAGATTAATTTATCAACTAATGATAGCTTAATTACCTGTTGCCTGAGTAATTGATGATAAGTGGTTTGTGACAAAAGTGGTTATGGCATAAGCGGCAAAAACGATAATAATGCCAATCACCGCGTTCTTGATTTTTGCCTTGGCGTCATCAACTTTCTTAGTATCGCCTCCGGCCGTCATCCAGATAAATCCGGCCCAAATTATATAAAGCACCAATATAACGCCTAAAAAGCTGATTATCAAGCCGACTATTTTTCCGATCCATTGAACCAATGAATCCGGACCGGGAGCATCGTTATAGACATTCGTTGCTCCAGTGAACTTTTGAAGATTTTCGTCGCCAACAGCCCCTAAAGCCGCCATGGGAATACTCAATAATGCGCTTAATCCAGCAAATGATGTCAAGTATTTGCCATACTTTTTTAATGTTTCTTTCATAGTTTTATGTTATTTATATAAAATATTTTTTTAGTCAATTAATGCACCGGATAATCAACTGCGCCGCCAGATGCTCCGCCGCCGGTGATGCCGGTTAAGTTCCTTAATACGAAACTGGTGACAGCATAAGCGGCAAACACGATAATCAATCCGATAACCGCATTTCTTATCATATCTTTGCCTTTTTCCACTTTTTTGGAGTCGCCATTCGCAGTCATCCAAGTAAAACCGCCATAAATGATGATGAGAGCCAAAACGACGCCCAATAGGCCGATTACCACGCCGACAATTTTTCCGATCATTAAGACGATATCGCCGTTTCTGGCCAGATCAGTCCCGGCGGCGGTTCGAAGATTCTGATAAACGCCGCTAGCCAAGGCTAATTGCGCGCCAAAAACCAAAGAAATAACAACTAATGCGGATATCGAAGTTTGTAAATATTTTGAATTCATGTTATCAATATTCATTCCATAGGAGCCCCTTTTACCCCAATTAAGAGGATTGGGACTCCCATGAAGTGAAAAATTATACTATTGGCCAATTTCAGCTCCGGTAAATGTCGCCAAATTAGCAAAAACAAACTGGGAAATAGCGTAAGCGGAAAAAATAATAACCAGACCGGTAATGCCGGCATAAATCATTTTCTTCGCTTTATCTACCTTGTCAGGTTCGCCGCCCGCAGTCATCCAGATGAATCCGGCCCAGAGGATGATCAAAACAGCGATCACGCCCAAGAATCCGAGAATCAATGAGATGATACTCCTAATCAACTCGCTTAAAGTGGCAGTACCCAAGCCCAAATCGCCGGCTCGAGGTATGGCTCCTGGATCTGCCGTTGCTCCCACGATGGTCGGCAGGGCGAATAATCCCAAAACTCCCAAAGTCATTACTCCGGCCAGCATTTTCTTTGTTGTTAACTTCTTCATTTTATTCACCCCCTTTCCTTTCCCCGATGGGGATATTAATCTGCCTATATTATACAGCAAATTTATTCAAATTCCTAGGCGCCCGGGACTCCCAAGACAGTCTTCAGGAAGAAATTGATCACGGCATAGGAAGAAAAGATAACAAACAGCCCCATGACCGCGTATTTCATGATTTCTTTCCCCTTTTCCACATTTTTCGGGTTGACGCCGGCCAGCATATACAAGATTCCGCCATAGACGAAAGCGAGAAGCGCCAATACGCCGGATATGCCCAAAGCCGCTGTGATCAATCTATTGGCTAAGGCGGGAATCTGATTGCCTTTGTCTAAACCCAATGGATCTTTAATTTCTGTTTCGGCATTTGTCTGGCTCCCTGCAGCGGCTGAACCGGCAGCGGCTGAACCTCCTGCGTAATAATCCTCATAACATTGTTCAAGAGCTGTATTATAAGCCTCGTTATCAGAAAGACCGCCTGCCATACCCAGCGCATAATCTTCACACGTGTCAGCTTTAACCGCAAAAACCGGCACAAGCAGTAAGGCGGCAAACATCATCAGGCTGATAAGATTATATTTTCTCTTCATATATTTATGTAAGACTACTTAGTCGTTGGATTCTTCGGATTGGCGCAAACGCCCCAAGAGCCGGTCTGGCCGGTAATGCTGTATAAAATATTGCCATCTCCGCCGAGAAGAGTCATGATGGTGAAATTGATCAAGGCATAGCCGCCGAAAATGAATACCAAGCCGATCAAGGCGGCGGAAACGGCGCCCTTGGCCTTGGCCGCATAATCCGGCTTGACGCCTACCATCAGATACATGATGCCGGCATAGACGAAGATCAAGACGGCGATCGCTCCGCTGACGCTGACGATCATATCGGACAAATTGACCGCCACCCGAATCATATCGCATAAGCCGCAAGTCGGAGCCGCCTTGAAAGTTGATCCTGCTTGGCCGGGAATCGGCGGCACGACATCTCCGGTTCCGGCGCAAGGAACGCCCTTCAGCAATCCGCTGGTCGGTACCGCAGCCATAACCGGCGCGACAGAAAAAAATACCATGACGCCTAGCATCAGACAGAACATCAATGATTTTATCGCTTTAAATTTTTTCACAATCGTTTTTATTTCACATTTATCGTCTGCGAAACTTTTTGCGTCGCCACTTGCATTACATCGCTGATGCCCTGCTGGTCAGTCACCAACAAGAATCTCTCCGCCATTTCCTTGAAAGTCTGCTGAGCCGAAGCGATATCAACTCCGGCATACCAAGTCTTGGCCGTCAAAGTCTGCGTGGAAGCGGCGTAAAGATCCTCGCTCTCCTGCTGATCATTAATCAACGCTTTTTGCGCTGTCGGATTATTGGTCTTGGCCAGATATTTCTTGACTTCATCCTTCTGATTCATGAATAACACGAAATTCCACGCTTCATTGGCATACTTTGATTTCTTGGAAACCGTTTCCAGCCAATAATCGGCGTAATTGACCGTCGGATTGCCGGGAATCTGCGGCACCGGCGCAATGCCGAAATTGACTCGTGAATTGGCGCGTATTGCCGGAATATTATAATTATAATTGAACAAAAATCCGACTTTTCCGGCCATAAACGCCTGCAGCGAATTATCCATCGTGTTATCCCAGCTGTAAACGCTCTTGATCGGCAAAGCGAAATCGCTGTAAAACTGCAACGTCGTCAAACCCGGATTGAATTTCTTGCCGTCCTTAATAACGGAGCTGAAGAAAGTCGGGTAGCCTCGCCCGTCAGCCATGGACGCCCCGCTTTGCATCATCAGAAGCGAGATGATGTCAAAGCTCTTATCGATATTAAAGCCGGTGCCTAAAGCCGTTCCTGATTGGATGATCTTGTTTTCGGTTTCAAATTTCGTCGCTTTGATGACCGCATCTTGGAACGCGTTCCAAGCGGTCGGGATGACGCTGATGCCCGCCTGGGAAATTATGTCTTTATTGTAGAACATCACGAGAGAACTGATGGAAAGCGGCAAGCCGTAAATCTGGCTGTCAATCACCGCGTCGGTGGAAACGGTATCGGCATAAATATCCTTGAGCTGGCGCAAAGTAAGAGTCTTCTCATTGCGGATTTCTATCACCTTCTCCTTCTGCAGATTAAAAAAACTGCCCTTCTCCACGATATAGCCCATCTTAATCTCGGCCGGCAGAGGCGCCAGCTTGGACTGGTATTTTCTCAGCCAGCTTTCGGGAATGGAAAAGATGTCCGGGCCGCGATCTTCAGCCAAGGCGTTAAGAAGCTCCGCCTCGTATTCCTCATAGCGGAACTTGCGGTAATTGATGGTGATATTGGGATGTACCAGCTGGTAATCCTTGATGATCTCGTCAAAAGCGTCCTGATCGTCCCAAACGCGCCAATAATTGAGCACGATCGGCTTGACCGCGGCCTGCTGTTCGGCCGTCTGGAGCTTGCAGCCGAAACCGGAAGTCATCAGGAATGCCGCGATCAGAAAAATGTACAATATTTTTGTTCGTGTTGATGACGCCATAATGAGATTGATTGCTTTTATTATAACATACTTCGGCCCAATGCAACAATCCGTTTGTCATAATTATCCACACCCGATTTTAAAACAAAAAACCCGCCGCGATATAGAATCGTGACAGGGGCACAAAGTGCGTTTTGATTATTCTTCCTTACATTCCTCTTTCTTTTCTTTCTCGGGATGCGCTTCCAAGTATTCGCGCATCATCTC
>Ga0172370_10003596_pt1 | contig 21322 bp, 20 predicted proteins | sample LakKiv5m_FD_114538 | JGI IMG/M metagenome (GOLD analysis project Ga0172370, IMG submission 114538) | Freshwater microbial communities from Kabuno Bay, South-Kivu, Congo - kab_022012_11.5m | ecosystem: Environmental > Aquatic > Freshwater > Lake | place: Democratic Republic of the Congo...
CTGCCGGAACTTCCCGCTCAAAGAAAAAAAAGGATTGTTAGTGAATATGGTTTAAGCGAATACGATTCCGGCGTGTTGATTCAGGATAGGTCACTGGCAGACTTTTTTGAACAATGCGCTAAAATTTATGAAAAGCCCAAGATGGTTGCAAATTGGCTGTTGAGCGATATAACAGCCATAATGAATTCCAGGCAGATATCAATAAAAAAATTAAATCTGACTCCGCAAAACCTCGTTGAGATGCTTAAGATGATAGACGAAAATGTCATAAGCGGCAAGATGGCAAAAGATATTTTGCCCCAGATGATAGATACATCCAAGCCTGCAAAAAATATTGTTGAAGAAAAGGGGCTCAAGCAGATTAGTGACGAGAAAACTTTAATAGAGGCTGCAGAAAAGATATTGAAAGAAAACCAAAAGGCGGTGGAAGATTTTAAAAATGGCAAAGATCAGGCGCTTACATTTTTAGTGGGGCAGCTTATGAGGCAAACCAGGGGCAAGGCAAACCCTGACGTGGCAAATAAGATATTGAGGGGGCTGTTGAGTTAGAATGGCCTGGAGATTTTAATGAAAAGGTCAAAACATTTATTTTTAATAGCAGCAGTATTATTGATAGTAGGTTTTATTTTTTTGGGCAGGGTCTGGCAAAAATCTGCCATGGCCGAAAAAGATTATTTTAAAGAACTGGAATTATTTACTGATGCCATTTCAGTAATAGAAACAGACTATGTTGATGCCGATAACCTCGAGCCTAAAAAATTAATATATGGCGCTTTAAAAGGGATGATGTCTCAGCTCGATCCTTACAGCCAGTTTATGGAGCCGGATGAATTTAAGGAAATGAAGCAGGAGACAGAAGGCAAATTTGGCGGTTTGGGAATAGAGATAATGATTAAAGATGGTTTATTGACTATAATTGCTCCTCTGTGTGGCGGGCCTGCGGAAAAAGCAGGGATAATTGCAGGCGACAGAATAGTGAAGATAGGCGGTGTTTCTACAAAAGACATAAAACTTAATGAGGCTGTAAAGAAATTAAGGGGGAAGCCAGGCACTAATGTTGAGTTAACTATTTTAAGGGAAACAGAAAAAAAGGTTTTAGATTTTAAAATAAAGCGGGCGTTGATAAAGATAGAGTCTGTAAAAGAAGTAAATATTATAGATAAAGTTGGTAAGATAGGTTATATAAGGTTAGCGGAATTTCAGGAAAACACGCCTGTTGATTTGGACGCCGCATTAGCAAAGTTAAAATCACAGGGCATGCAGGCTTTTATACTGGATCTTAGAAATAACCCCGGAGGGCTTTTGGATATTGCAGCAGCTGTTTCAGAGCGGTTTATACCCGAAGGCAAAATAATAGTTTCTACAAAAGGCAGAGTGCCAAACCAGGATATAGTTTTAGAGTCGCACGGTAAGAATTTATATACAGATTTTCCTATGATAGTATTGGTGAATAAAGGCAGCGCCAGCGCTTCAGAGATTGTTGCCGGCGCATTGCAGGATCACAAACGCGCTGTAATATTAGGGACTAAAACATTCGGCAAAGGGTCTGTCCAGACTGTTGTTCCGCTGAGTGACGGGTCTGCCTTACGCCTGACAACGGCAAAGTATTATACGCCTAATAATAAGATGATACATGCAGAAGGCATATCGCCGGATGTTACAGTGGAGCAGAAAAACTTATCATCCGACGAACAGGAGCTTGATATATTTGATGATATTAAAGAAAAACAGCAGCCTGTTATAGAAAAAAAGTTTGACGATGTGCAATTGGCAAGGGCGATTGATTTACTGAAGGCTATGAAGATATATAAAAATTTAAAGGATTCAAAATAAAAAATGCAGAAAAATAAAATTTTTACCATATTAATAATATTTCTTGCAGGTTTAATTTTGATACAGGCAGTTTCTATAAGTATATTAATGGTTAAAAATGCGAAACTCAAACAGGCGTTAATAAGAAAAGGCGCAAGAAAAACTGTTCTGCCTAAGAAAGTGGTTCCTGTGCCTTCGACTCAAGCTCCAATAGGACAGGAAGCCGGTATAGTGGCTATAGTGCTGGATGATTGGGGGTATAATAAGAAAAATTTAGATGATTTATTTAGTTTGGATCAACCAGTTACAATATCTATTTTACCTAATTTGCCATTCTCAAAATTTATAGCGCAAGAGGCAGAAAAGAGAAATAAAGAAGTAATCCTGCACTTACCGCTTGAGGCGCATGATTCAAGCAAGAGGCCGGAAAAAGATGCCATATATACTAATATGAACAAAAAAGAGATTTTAACAAGGCTGCAATCTGCATTTGACAGCGTGCCCTATATTAAAGGCGTGAATAATCATATGGGTTCAAAGGCAACAGAAGATGAAGTGTTGATGAAATTTTTATTTTTACAATTCAAAAAGAAAAATTTATATTTTTTAGATAGCCTGGTTACAAATAAATCTATATGTTTAAACCTAGCTTCCGAGGTAGGCATAAAATTTGCAGAGAGGTCAGTTTTTTTAGATAACAACAATGACATTGAATATATAAAAGGGCAATTAAGGCAGCTTTTGTCAATAGCTGAGCAAAAAAAATCAGCTGTTGGGATAGGCCACGATAGGCCGCTTACCATAAAAGCTATAAAACAGATGCTGCCTGATTTCCAGCGCAAAGGCATCAGGCTTGTTTATTTATCTGAATTGGTGAAGTAAAATGTTGGTATTAGGTATAGAAACATCATGTGATGAAACATCAACATCTATAGTTGAAAACGGCAAAAAGATTTTGTCAAATGTTGTGCTTTCAAGTTTGCATTTGCATAAGCCTTATGGCGGCGTTGTCCCAGAGATAGCTTCGAGGCATCATGCCGAATTGATAGATTCAGTTATGAGGGAGGCGTTTTTAAAGACAGGATGCGGCATAAGGCAGATTAAATTAGTAGCTGTTACTAACGGCCCTGGTTTAATAGGTGCTCTTTTAGTTGGTATCTCAGCGGCAAAGGGATTGGCGGTTTCTAATAAGATACCCATAATAGGCGTTAATCATGTCTGGGCTCATATGTATGCGCCGCTGATGAATAATGAAAAGGTTAAATTTCCGTTTATGGGCCTTGTAGTTTCCGGAGGGCATACCAACCTGTTATTGGTAGAAGGTTATGATAAATATAAAAACCTTGGAAATACTACAGATGATGCTATAGGCGAGGCCTTTGATAAGGTTGCAAAGATTTTAGGGCTTGGATATCCTGGCGGGCCTATTATTGATAAGCTTGCAAAAAAGGGTAACCCAAGCGCAATAAAATTTCCAAAATCAACTTTGGACAAAAATAGTTTAGATTTTAGTTTTAGCGGCGTAAAAACAGCCGTGTTAAATTATGTGCAGAAGAAGTCTATGGATCGTGGACTTGTCAATGATATCTGCGCATCTTTTCAGGATTCTGTTGTAGATGTTGTAGTGGAAAAGACGATAATGGCGTGCGGCAAAACAAAATCGAAACATTTAGTAATAGGCGGAGGCGTTAGTTTAAATTCAAGGCTTAGGCAGAAACTTAGTGATGAGTGCAGGAGATTTAAAATAAATGTTTGTTTTCCTGCTGCGCAGTTATGTATGGATAATGCAGCGATGGTAGCAGGGCTGGGGTATCAGTTGTATAAAAAAGGGCATAGAGCAAGTTTGGATCTTGATGCGTTTACAGTTTTTTAACCGGGAGGTTTTTATGATAACTCATTTTGAAACTTTGTTCAGATTGGTGTTGGCATCTGTTTTAAGCGGTGTAATTGGTTTTGAACGCGAGGCCCACGGCAGGGCAGCAGGTTTAAGAACGCACATTTTAGTGTGCGTAGGTTCAACATTAATTATGTTGACATCTCTGTATATTTTTGATATTTATATCGGTAGGGCACCGTTAGATCCTACAAGGATAGCAGCCAATGTTGTAGCTGGCATAGGTTTTTTAGGAGCTGGTACTATAATTAGGTCAGGTTCTTCTGTGATTGGATTGACTACGGCTGCCAGTATATGGGCAGTCGCAGGTATAGGTTTAGCAGTAGGCTGCGGTTATTACTCAGGCGCTTTTTTAACAACGCTTATAATATTGGCAACATTATTGGTGCTTAGGAAAGTTGAAGGCGTTGTAGCTTATAAAAAAGACTAAGAAGTAGTTCCTCGTCCCTAGCCGTGCGCGGCTAGGGACTCGGGACGATTTTTCAAATCGGAATAGCTGGAAAAATCGGAGGTTTTAGATGTTTGGCAAGACAGATAGACACAGGGATTCTTTGGAGGAAAAAGTTTTAGATGTTAATGCATCTATGCAGGGTACGCTTTCTTTTAAGGAGCCTGTAAACCTAAAGATAAACGGCCATTTTGAAGGCAATTTGGATTTAAGGGGCACTTTAATTGTTGGCCCGCAGGCAGTTGTTAATGCAAATATTAAAGGCGATGATATTGTTATAGCCGGCAAGGTTCGTGGAGACATAATATCCAAAGTGCGGCTGAAACTTTTGTCAACTGCAAATCTTTTAGGCAATATTAAGACGCCGATTTTATCTATAGAAGAAGGCGCTTGTTTTCATGGAAATTGTCAAATGGTAGAAGGCCAGAGACATGTAGTTGTGGATTCAAATAATGCTTATTTAAGTATTGATGAATTGGCCCAATTTCTTGAAGTAGACACTGCTATAGTAAAAGACTGGGCTCGGGGCGGCAAGATCCCAGCTCTCAAAGAGGGTAGTTTGTGGAAGTTTGAGCGGGATAAAATTGAAAAATGGCTGGCAAGCGAGCAAATTAGGTAATGGATAAATTACTGAATGAGAAAGAGGCAGCAGAATATATAGGTATTTCTCAGGACAAGCTGAAGAAGCTTGTCCAGCAAAAGAAATTAACTGCGTATAAAATAGGCGGGCAGTTTTTACGTTTTCACCAATTTGACCTGGATAAAATAAAAAAATCTCCGTCGTATTCTTACCCTGCGGGAAAAAATGAAAAATATTCATTATTTAACAGGATAAAAGATTACCTTTATTATAACGATTTCTACATCATAATAGCTATACTCATAATAATTTTACTCGCCCTTGTTTTTAAGGCATCATTCTAGAAATGAATCTCTATCATAAATCAGTAAAAAAAACTATCAGTGCTTTGCGGTCAAAAAAAATATCTGCCAGGGCTGCATTTGACAGATTAAAAGAAATGCCATATTTAAATATGGGTTTTGCAAGGCTGGATACGCACAGGCCTATACGGAAAGGTTTTCCCGAAGTTATATTTGCGCAGGGCAAGGCGATTGAACATTTAGAAAAGATAGTCGGCAGCTGCCTTAAGCGTGATGCATCTGTTGTCTTGACCAAGATAGAAGCACCGGCCTACAACCGCCTTAAAATAAAATACCCGCAGTTAAATTATAATCATATTGCAAAGATTGCATACTTCCAAAAGAAAAACCCGCCGTTAAAAAAGGGTTTTGTTAGTGTAGTTACTGCAGGGACTTCTGATATCAGTGTGGCAGAGGAAGCGGTTGTTATCTTGAGGATCATGGGCAATCAAGTAAAATGTTTTTATGATGTTGGAGTGGCCGGCATACATAGGGTCCTGGATAAAAGCCGTGTTTTAAATAAATCAAGGGCGATAATAGTGATAGCAGGTATGGAAGGAGCCTTGACAAGCGTTATTGCGGGTTTGGTGGATAAGCCTGTAATAGCAGTTCCTACAAGCGTTGGTTATGGCGCAAGTTTTAAAGGGATTGCGCCGCTTCTTACAATGCTTAATTGCTGTGCGCCAGGCGTTGTCGTGGTAAATATTGACAATGGTTTTGGGGCGGCTTATTTTGCAAACATGGTAAGGTAAAATTGTATGAGAATAGCGTATTTTGATTGTTTTTCAGGGGTTAGCGGGAATATGATTTTAGGCGCATTTTTGGATGCAGGCCTTGATTGCGCATATCTTAAAAATCAGTTAAAAAAACTGGGCCTAAAAGGGTATGAGTTGAAAATAAAAAGTATTAAAAAATCAGAATTTCCTGTAACGGAATTTAATGTAGAACTTAATAATTCTAAAGGCATTGACCATTCCAGAAAAACACTTGCATATATTCAAGGAATAATAAATAGAAGCAGTCTCAATGATAATGTTAAAAATTTATCATGCACTATTTTTGAAAATCTGGCGGAAGCAGAAGCCAAGGCCCATGGTTGCAAAAAAAGTGAAATTCACTTTCATGAAATAGGCGATACGGATTCTATAATTGACATAGCCGGGGCTGCCATTGCTTTGGATTATTTTAAGATAGAAAATGTTTATAGCTCACCTATAAATATAGGATCAGGCATAATCAAGATGGCCCATGGTGTTTTAGCTGTTCCGGCTCCGGTAACAACCGTTATGCTTAAAGGCGTGCCTGTGTATTCAAGCGGCGAAGATTTTGAATTGGCTACTCCGACGGGCGTAGCCGTTTTAAAAACTATATGCGATAAATTTGGTCCCCTGCCTTTTATGAAAATAGAAAAAACCGGAGGCGGCTGGGGTAGTTTTAATACTGTTAAACATCCTAATATATTGAGAGTTTTTTTGGGTGATTCATCAGCCGGCAATAATTACGAAACAGACAAAATGGTGGTTGTTGAAACTAATATAGACGATATGAATATTGTTGGGACTGAAATGATTTTTGAGCGTATTTTTAAAGCGGGCGCAGTTGATGTTTATTTTGCGCCTGTTTACATGAAAAAGACAAGAATGGGTATACTTTTAACAGCCATAACAGAAATGAAAAATCTCGAAAAAGTACTGGAAACTATTTATAAAGAGACTACAACATTCGGAATAAGGACTTATGAGGTTGTTAGATACAAGTTGCCCAGATCTATTAATAAAACAGAAACAGGCTATGGGAAAACAAGGCTAAAAATAGGGGTCCTAAATAACGAAATAATAACTGCTTCCCCTGAATACGAAGACATTAAGAAGATATCTTTGGAAAAAAAATTGCCGTTTCGTAAAATATATAATAAAGTAACTGCAGATTTTTCAAAATAATTATAAAAAAAACTTGACATCCTTCATGTTTTTAGCAATAATATACTAAAATATATTAATATTATATAACGTATATAATAATACAAAATATCAAAACAGGAGATGATATGCATAATTATAATATTGGCAACAAGAAAGAATTGCCAAGGATTTTAATATTTTTGCTGATATTTATGTTTTGTGCAATAGGTGTTTCATTAGCTACAGAAGATGATGTAGTGGAAAGCGTCCAGTTTCGCGTAAAAGGTTATATGTATCAGCGCCAAGGCGAATTGGATAAGGCTATAGAAAATTATAAATTATCCATAGAAGCTAATCCATTTTATGCATGTGCCCACAATGATCTTGGTATTTTATATGAGCAAGTCGGCAAGCCAGAAAAAGCAGAAGCGGAATATTTACTTGCTGTAAAAGTAGATCCTACCTATGTAAATGTTTATACTAACTTAGCTATGTTTTACGAGAGGACCGGCCAGTTTGAAAAGGCATGTTATTATTGGCAGAAACGGGCCAATATGGGTGATCTTAATGATAAGTGGACGCAGTATGCAAAAGAAAAATATAAAGAATTATGTGCTGTATTGGCAGAGCAGGAAAGAGTAAAGCAAGAAAAAGCCAAAAAAGAAGCCGAGAGAAAACAAAGAAAAGAAGCAAGGAAAGCCAAAAGATTACATAAGCCAGTTGTTAAATCAGAAGAAATCCAGATGACAGAAACTAAGCAGGTGCCTGTTGAAACCATGAAGAGTGTGCAGACTTCTGTTGAGCCTTCTGACTTGGCGAAAAAATTGGCTTCTGAGGTGACTGCGGAAAGAGAGAAGAAACTTAAAGAATCACAGAAAATGCAGGAATATGCAAAAGTCTGCCAAAAATATTTAGATAAGGCAGATAAATATCTTGCCAAAGGCGATTATGATTCAGCAATTAGACAATACAGAAAAGTTCAGGCAGTAGTACCTTTTTATCCGCATATTGAAGAATTAATTAATGACGCGCAGAAAATGAAACTGGAAAGAGTAGAAGGAATAAAAAATAAGGCGGATCAACAGCGCCAGCTTAAAGAAGATATTAAGTCCAAAAAGAAAGAGATACGGGAAAGAGAAAAAATAGAAAAGAAGCAAGGTAAATACAGGCAAGAGATTGAAGAAGAACAGCAGGAATTAAAAAGTAAAAATGCTGATGTGGAACAAATAGAGCCCAAAAAGGTTTTAAGAGCTAAAACTAGAGAAAAAGTAAGCCAGCAGGCGCCTGAAGATTATAAGCAGAGCTTGCGGGAAAACTATTTGACTGATACGGTGTCAAAAGAAGAAACGCCGGAACAGTTGCGTATCGCAAGACAGATAGGTCAGTATCTAAAGAAAGCAGAAAGATATCTGGCTAACGGTAGATATAGTTCGGCGCGCAGGGAATATGAAAAGATTAAAAAGCTGGATCCTGACAATGAAATTGATGTAGAAACTATTATTGAACAGGAAAGAGACCAGGCCGAGGCCGATGCTAAAAAAGGTATTATAAGGATAAGCTGGTTTCCCGAGAAGGATAGAGATGTATATTTTAAAATAAAGGAAGCAGCGGAGAAAGAAAGAATAGAACAGTTAAAAGAATATCGCGCCAAGAAGATGAGGGAATATATAGGCCGTTATCAGAAATATCTGACTACCGGAAGGACTACCTTGGCTTTGGAACAGTATAATAAGATTCAGAAACTTGATCCTGAAAAACCAGTTGACATAGATACTATAAATGAAGAAGCGCAAAAATTGCAGCTAGAAAAAAAGGCCCAACAGTACTTTGATAAAGGTAAAAGATTTTATGATGACGGCAAATATAAAGAAGCCGAGTTGCAGTTAAAATTATCCTTGGATCTTAATCCGGATAACGGCGAAGCCTACAGGTTGTTGAAATATTGCCAGAGGCGTACCCAAAGGACTTATTATGGGCCCGGGGTTTCTCAACCTCAGATGGAAACAAGGCCTCCAGAGATTAGGCAGCAACAAATAGCCCCGGTTGTAGTTTCTGCAGCGCCAAAAGTAAATGTTGTTAAGCCTCAAGCAGTTTCGAGTTACAACGCGCCGGCACAAGAGGCGTCCAGTGATGTTGAAAAAAGAATATCTCAAGAAGTTCAGAATGAACAAAAAAGTTCACCGACTTTAACAACTGCCGAAATAGAGAAAAAATACCAGATTGTAGGCGTGGTGGCTTATCGTTCTCAGACAAATGATGTAGCTGCATTAAATGAAGAACTTTTGAAAAAGGCAAAGGCAATGGGTGCGGATGAAGTAATACAGGTGAAATATTTTCAACATGTTGATTCGGTTTATGGCTATGGCACAGCGGTAAAAAAGAAAAAATAGAAGCTTGCCTTCAGGATTTCATACCCTATTAAAATTCCTATTTATATATTCATAATAGATTTTTGCATAAACGCATGAAAAAACTTTTTTTAATTGATGGCAATTCATTCTGTTACAGGGCGTTCTATGCCATAAGGGAGTTGGCGACTTCAAAGGGGCAGCCTACAAACGCCGTGTATGGTTTTCTTCTGATGCTTAAGAAAATTTTGAAGTCAGAAAAACCTGATTATATAGCCGTATCATTTGATTTAAAAGAGCCTACATTCCGGCATAAAAAATTCCAGGAATACAAGATTCATAGGAAGCCAATGCCTGATAATTTGATAAGTCAGATGCCCATAATAAAAGAAGTTATGAGGGCATTTAATATACCTATTTTTGAAATGTCTGGTTTTGAGGCAGATGATGTGCTTGCTACCATTGTAAAAAAGTGCAGCAAGGAAGATGTAGAAATTTATATAGTTACTGGTGATAAAGATGCCTTGCAACTGGTTGATTCAAAGACAAAGGTTTATAGCCCGCATTTTAAAGAAGAGGTGATTTACGATTCGGTTATGGTCAGGGAAAAATTCGGCGTTGACCCGGATAAAATGGTTGAACTGATGTCTTTAATGGGTGATACATCTGATAATATACCGGGAGTGCCGGGCATAGGGCCGAAGACAGCAACGTTATTGATACAGGAGTTTTTCACGCTGGAAAATTTGTTATCCAACATTGACAAGGTTAAAAGAGAGCCTTTAAGGGAGTTGCTCAAAGATAATATTGAAACGGCGCGCATGTCGCATGAGCTGGCTATGCTTGACTGCAATGTGCCCATTGACGTTAAACTGGAAGATATGAGCTTAAAAGAGCCTGACGCGGAAAAACTTCAGGTTTTATATAGAGATTTAGAATTTAAAGCTTTCTTGAAAGAAATAACGCCTGCCCAGGAACAAGGCGCAGTTGATTATATATTAATAGATATCGAAGATAAATTTGAAAAACTTTTAGTTTCGTTGGGCAATCTTAAAGAATTTGTATTGGATTTTGAGACGACCAATGCCGATCCTATGCTGGCAGAGCCTGTAGGTGTTTCTTTTTCCTGGAAGGAAAACCAGGCGTATTATGTGCCTTTAAAAAGTATAAAAAATGCATTGAGCAGGTTGAAGCCTATATTTGAAAACAGCAAGATCGGCAAAATTGGGCAGAATATAAAATACGAAATAATTATTTTAGCAAATCAAGGAATACAGTTAAAAGGCATAATTTTTGATACGATGGTTGCATCATATTTGTTAAATCCGTCAAAGCCTAATCATAATCTGGAAGATATGGCTTTTGAATACCTTGATTATAGAATGAGCCCTACCATTGAAGATCTCCTGGGAAAGGGCAAGAATAAGATTACGATGGACCAGGTTGAGCTTGGCAAAATTTGCAGGTATTGTTGCCAGGATAGCGATATCACTCTGAGATTAAAGAATGTTTTAGAAAAACCATTGCATGAAAAAAGTTTGTATGATTTATTTTGTAACATAGAGTTGCCTTTGGTAGAGGTTTTAGCCGGTATTGAAAAAACAGGCGTTGCGTTAGACACAGAATATCTTAAACAGATGTCTTTAAAGCTGGAAAAGGAGTTAGCTAGGCTAACGCAGCAGATTTACGAAATTGCAGGCGAAGAGTTTAATATAAACTCGCCAAAGCAGTTAAGCCAGATTTTATTTGAAAAGTTAAAACTGCCTGTAGTAAAAAAGACAAAGACAGGTGCATCTACTAATGAAGAAGTTCTGCAGAAATTGGCAACTAAACATGCCTTGCCTGCGGCAATACTCGAATACAGATTATTATTTAAATTAAAATCTACCTATATAGATGCGTTGCCGGCGCTGGTGAACCCTAAAACAAAAAAGCTTCATGCGTCCTTTAACCAGACAGTTACGGCAACAGGCAGATTAAGTTCCAGCGAGCCGAATCTGCAGAATATACCTGTTAAGACTGAGCTTGGAAGGCAGGTAAGAAAGGCGTTTATTGCGTCTGGTAAAAATAATAAAATTTTATCAGCTGATTATTCTCAAGTTGAATTAAGAATATTGGCCCACATATCAGGCGATGATAATATGATTGAAGCCTTTAAAAATAACCGGGATATACATGCGCATACGGCTTCGTTGATATATGGCGTGGATGAAAAAGATGTTACGTCCGAGATGCGTTCTGCTGCAAAGACAGTTAATTTCGGCATTATATATGGCATGAGTCCGTATGGTTTATCTCAAGGGCTGGGCATAAGTCCCGACGAGGCAAAAAAATTTATTGACGAATATTTTCTTAGGTATCCGAAAGTTAATATATATATGCAGGATGTCATTGAACAGGCGAAAAGCAGGGGTTTTGTTACCACGCTTATGAACAGGCGGCGCTGGATACCCGAGATAAATAGCAGCAATGTCAATATAAGGCAATTTGCCGAGCGCACTGCTATAAATACTCCTATACAGGGTTCAGCAGCAGACTTAATAAAAATAGCAATGATAAATATAGATAAAAAACTTAAAGAACGTGGCATGAATACTAAAATGGTTTTGCAGGTGCATGATGAACTTGTGTTTGACGTGGATAAATCTGAATTAAAAGAAATAATAATTATCGTAAGGAACATGATGGAAGGCGCAGTTGAATTAAAAGTGCCTATCTTGGCTTCTTTGGAGATAGGCGATAATTGGTTGGATTTGGAGCCCCTCTTCGAGTAACTCGGGGCGAATTTTGCTCCATGGAGGAGCAGGCAAAATTCGGAGGTAAAATGAAAGTTTTGTTTTGCGCAAGCGAGGTAGTGCCTTTTGTAAAGACAGGCGGTTTGGCGGATGTGGCAGGGTCGTTGCCGCCGCATTTGAAGAAATTAAAAACCGACATAAGAATCGTTATGCCAAAATACGGCTCTATTAAAGAAAAGGGCCAGAAGGCAAAATTAGGCAGGAATATCCCCGTTTATTTTATAAAAAATGCGCAATACTTTGACAGACCGTACCTATATGGCACGGAAAAAGGAGACTACCTTGATAATCTTGACAGATTTTCTTTTTATTGCAAGTCTGTTTTAGAATTGTTAAAAAAAGAAAATTTTAAGCCCGACGTAATTCATTGCCACGATTGGCAGTCTGCTTTAGTGCCGGTTTACCTTAAGACGATTTATAAGGATGATCCATTTTATAAAAATATAAAGACCGTATTTACAATTCATAATATGGCGTATCAGGGTGTATTTCCCAAGGATCAATATCCGAAGATAGGCCTTGGTTGGGAATATTTTAATATAGAAGGTTTTGAATTCTACGGCATGGTTAATTTAATGAAGGCCGCGCTTATTTTTGCGGATTTTATAACCACGGTTAGCCCTACTTATTCAAATGAAATCCAAAGCCCGGAATTCGGGTGCAAGCTTGAAGGCGTTTTGTCAAAAAGAAAAGATTCTTTAGCGGGCATATTAAATGGCATAGATTATGACGAGTGGAATCCCAAGACTGACAAGGAATTGTTTAAGAAATATTCTTCTGGCCAGGCTGCCAGCAAGGTTTTTAATAAAACCGGGCTTCAAAAGGAATGTGGTTTGCTGGTAAATCCGGATGTCCCGCTTTTGGGTTTAGTGGGCAGGCTTGCGCATCAAAAGGGTTTAGACATATTGGCCGAAAAGATAGATCAGCTTTGCTCTATGAACCTGCAGTTTGTATTGCTTGGGACAGGTGATGAGGTTTACCATAAGATTATGCAGGATATAGCAAAGAAATATCCTAAAAATACATCAATAAATATAAGATTTGATAATATTCTTGCAAAAAAGATTTACGCCGGAAGCGACATGTTTCTCATGCCTTCCAGGTATGAGCCCTGCGGTTTAGGCCAGCTTATAAGTTTAAGATATGGCACTATACCAGTGGTTAGAAAAACTGGTGGGCTTGCTGATACAATATCAGAGTTTAATCCCAGCACGCACCAGGGTAACGGGTTTATATTTGAACAGTATTCTTCGGAAGAGCTTTTTAATACAATTAAAAGGGCGTTGGATGTGTATGGTGATAAGAAGTTATGGTTGAGCCTGGTGAAAAAAGCAATGGAAAATGATTTTTCCTGGGGTAATTCAGCAAAAGAGTATATAAAGCTTTATAAAAAAATAATTGGTTGATAAAAATGAAAATATTAGGTCTTACAGGACAATTTTGTGTTGGAAAGAGCACTGTGGCGCGCATGTTTTCCGGATTGGGCGCCAAGATTATAGATGCGGATAAAATCGGCCACAAGGCCCTTTTGGATAAAGATATTAAGCGGAAACTGATTAATTATTTTGGCAAGGATATAATTTCTGTTTCAGGCAATTTGGACAGGAAGAAATTAGCGGGTAAGGCATTTCTTAATAAAAAGAACCATAACCAGCTTTGCCGAATAGTGCATCCATGGCTTGTTAATTATATAAAGGATGAAATAAGGAAGATAAAATCAAGAAACCCAGAAGCAGTAGTTATTATTGACGCAGCAGTCCTTGTGGAGATGGGCTTGTTGAATACCGTCGATAAATTAATATTAGTCAAGGCAGATTATCCTAAGCAGGCCAAACGCGCAAGAGTAAAATGGTCTTTATCTGGAAAAGATTTTCAAAAGCGTATAAAATTACAAATCCCTTTGAGTCGCCTTATAAAAAAGGCAGATTTTATTATAGATAATAACGGAGATTTACAAAAGACAAAAGAACAAGTAAAAAAAGTATGGAGTAAATTAGTCCCTCGTCGTATCTTGTAATAGTTGGTGACTCGGGACAAAATTTTCAAAAAGCAAAAATTTTGGAGGCAGTATGGGAACTGAAAGGCTAGAAATAGCAAAGTTAAAAGAAATGAAAATACCGGAGCTAAATAAGCTTGCTAAAGGGCTGAATTTGAACGGGGTTAGCGGCATGAAAAAACAGGATCTGATATTTAAGATACTTCAGGCGCAGGCTGAAAAAGAAGGATATTTGTTTGGCGTCGGTGTGCTTGAAATACTTGAAGACGGGTTTGGTTTTTTAAGATCAACAAACTATAATTATCTGCCGTGTCCTGATGATATTTATATATCTCCGAGCCAGATACGAAAATTTGACCTGCGCACAGGCGATACTGTAAGCGGCCAGATTAGGCCTCCAAAGGAAGGCGAAAGATATTTTGCCCTTTTAAAGGTTGAGGCGGTAAATTTTGAAAACCCGGAAGAGGCAAAAGAAAAAATTTTATTTGATAACCTGACGCCACTTTATCCGCATCAGCGTTATATGCTTGAGACTAATCCTGAGGAACTTTCTACAAGGATTATGGATCTCCTTACTCCTATAGGCAAAGGCCAGAGGGGCCTTATAGTTGCTCCTCCATATAGTGGAAAAACAGTGCTTTTGCAGAAAACAGCCAACGCCATAGTTACCAATAATCCGGATGTTTTTATGATTATCCTGCTTATTGATGAGCGTCCGGAAGAAGTGACTGACATGCAGCGTTCTGTAAAGGCGGAGGTTATAAGTTCAACTTTTGATGAACCTGCTGAAAGGCACATACAGGTTGCAGAGATTGTTTTGGAAAAGGCAAAACGCCTTGTAGAATATAAAAAAGACGTCGTGATATTGCTTGACAGTATAACGCGCCTTGCAAGGGCGTATAATGCAGTTGCTCCTCATAGTGGAAAGGTGCTTTCAGGCGGCCTTGATTCAAGTGCGTTGCATAAGCCTAAAAGGTTTTTTGGCGCAGCCAGAAATATTGAAGAGGGTGGAAGCTTGACTATTATAGCTACTGCTTTGGTTGATACGGGCAGCCGCATGGATGATGTTATATTTGAAGAATTTAAGGGCACAGGCAATATGGAAATTCAGCTGGATAGAAATTTATTTCAGAGAAGAATATATCCTGCCATAGATATCAAGCGTTCTAATACCAGGAAAGAAGAGCTTCTTTTACATCCGGATGAACTTCCAAGGGTATGGGCCTTGCGCAAGGTGTTAAATGAGTTGAATAGCGTCGAGGCAATGGAATTATTAACAGAGAAATTAAGAAAGACAAAATCAAACGCAGAATTTTTATTGTCAATAAACAGTAAATAATACAACGAAAGGAAAGGGTACTGAAAATGAAAAAAGGCATACATCCTCAATATAAAGAAACAACCATAAGCTGCGCGTGCGGAGAGGTTATACATACGCGTTCAACAAAACAGAATATAAAGGCAGATATATGTTCAAAGTGCCACCCGTTTTTTACAGGCAAGCAGAAATTTGTAGATATAGCTGGCAGGGTGGAAAAGTTTGAAAAGAAATACGGGAAGAAGAAATAATAATGTTCGAAAAATTAGATGCATTAAAAAAGCGATACGATGAATTGCATCAGTTGCTTGCTGAGCAGACTGTAGCCCAGGATAGGGCCTTGTCGCAGAAATACGCGAAGGAGCTCGCAGGGCTGAATGATGTTATAAAAAAATATCAGGCATATCAAAAGGTATGCAATCATATCAGCCAGACGGAATCCATGCTTAAGGAGCCGGGCCATCCTGAGGAGTTAGTGCTTTTGGCTGAAGAGGAGCTTTCTGATTTAAAAAAACAAAAGCAAGAGCTCAAAGCAGGGCTGGAAGACATGCTGTTGGATGAAGACCCTGATGCAAATAAAAATATTATAATGGAAATAAGGGCAGGCACAGGCGGGGTTGAGGCGAGTTTGTTTGCAGCTGAGCTTTATAGGATGTATACTAAATATGCCGCAAATAGAGGATGGTCTGCTGATATAATGAGCACCAGCACTAACGAAGCAGGCGGTTTTAAAGAAATAATATTTTCCATAGGTGGAAATGGTGTTTATAAGCGTTTTAAATTTGAAAGTGGCGTTCATAGAGTGCAACGTGTTCCGGTTACAGAGGCATCAGGTAGAATTCACACATCAGCTGTTTCAGTGGTTGTTCTGCCTGAAATTGAAGAGGTTGAATTGAATATTGATCCAAAGGATCTAAGGATAGATGTCTTCAGGGCTACTGGCCCGGGAGGCCAGGGGGTAAATACTACGGATTCAGCTGTCCGCATCACGCATTTACCTACTAATACAGTAGTTAGCTGCCAGGATGAGCGGTCTCAGATAAAAAATAGGTCCAAGGCAATGAAGGTGTTGCGCGCCCGTCTTGCAGACAGAATAAAAAGCGAACAGATAAATAATATATCCAAACAGCGCAGGACACAGATAGGTACAGGCGACAGAAGCGAAAAGATAAGGAGTTATAATTTTCCTGACAGGCGAGTGACTGACCATAGAATTGGCCTTACACTACATAGCCTGCCTGAAATACTTGAAGGCGACTTAGACGAAATAATAAACGCATTGCTTAAAACAGAGAAGGAAATGCTTCTTAAGGAAAAAAATGCGAAGTGAACAAAGTGAACGAAGTCCCGAGCTAGTCGAGGGATATACGACAGAAAAGGATAATTCGGTTTTAGGTATAGTTGCCGCTGCAAAAAATAAATTAAAATCGGCAGGGATAGTTTCTTACGATTGCGAGGCCGAATTGTTGCTTTGCCATTTATTAAATAGTACTAAGTTGGACCTTTATACATCTGATTTAGTTGTTAGTGAACACGAGAAAACACAATTTGAGGATTTGTTGAATGAAAGAATAGGCGGAATGCCTATGCAGTATTTAATGGGCAAGATTGAGTTTTTCGGGTTGCCTTTTTTTATCAGCCCAGGAGTTTTAATACCGCGCCCTGAAACAGAAATATTGGTTCAGGCCGTAATAGGCCTGTTATCAGCCAGTGCGAAAGAAGGGGTTTCGCGTATTAACCCGTATCGTATACTGGATTTATGTACTGGAAGCGGCAATATTGCAATTAGCTTGGCAAAACATGCAAAATATGCTAAAATAACCGCCATTGACATTGACGATGTTTGCTTAAATATTGCTAGAAAAAACGCCGTAGTCAATGAAATAAACAACATAGAATTTATAAAAAGTAACTTATTCAGCAAATTAGGCCCAAATGACAAGTTTGATATAATCGTATCCAATCCTCCGTATATTAAACAATCAGATTTAAAGCGTCTTCCTTTGGAGGTTAAAAGTGAGCCGATTATTGCACTTGATGGCGGCGAGGATGGTTTTGATTTTTACAGAAAGATTATTTCAGAAGCGCGCAAATTTTTAAAACCAGGCGGTTTTTTGGCTTTAGAATCAGGCGACGGCCAGGCCTATAACATAAAAGAAATTTTAGAAGAGGAAAACAGATTCAGCTCAATAAAAATCATTAATGATTATAATAATATACCAAGGGTTGTTATAGGGGTGCGGACATAATATGGATAAGATAATTATAGAAGGTGGCCAACAGTTAAAAGGGACTATTACTTTAAGCGGTGCAAAAAATGCAGTTTTGCCCATATTGGCGGCAACATTGCTTACAGAAGAAAAATGTACAATAAAAAACGTCCCGCCGCTTAATGATTGTTTTACAATGGTCAAGATTTTAAAGGAGATAGGCGCAAGGGTACATCATTGTGAAACAGACAGGTATATTATCGTAGAACCAAAAAAGTCTATTAATCATGTAGCTCCGTATAAATTAGTAAGCAAAATGAGGGCATCTTTTTGCGTTTTGGGCCCGCTTTTGGGCAAATTAAAAATGGCTCAGGTTTCTTTGCCCGGCGGATGCGTTATAGGGCCAAGGCCTGTTGACCTGCATCTGAAAGGTATCAAGGCTTTAGGCGCAGATATTAAAATAGATCATGGTTATGTGTTTGCCAATGCCAAAAATCTTACAGGCGGACGCGTTTATCTGGGAGGCGCATTTGGTTCATCTGTATTGGCAACTGCCAATGTTATGATGGCGGCTACGCTTGCCAAAGGTAAGACATTAATAGAAAATGCTGCATGCGAGCCGGAGGTAATTGATCTAGCAGAATTTTTAATAAAGATGGGCGCTAAGATAAAAGGCCATAGGACTCATACTATAGAGATAGAGGGCGTTAAGAAGTTATCAGGCGCAGAACATACTGTTATACCGGACAGAATAGAGGCAGGCACTTATATGTTGGCAGCCGCTGTTACCAGGGGCGACGTTACAATTAAAAATGTGATAGCCGAACATCTGGGCGCTGTTATTGATAAAATGCAGGAGGCGGGGATACATGTAACAAGAGGTGCTAACTCAATAAGAGTTAAAGGCACGTCCAGGCTTAGGCCGGTTGATGTTACTACTTTGCCTTATCCTGGTTTTCCTACTGATATGCAGGCACAGATGATGACTTTGATGAGCGTTACAGACGGTATAAGCGTTATTACTGAAAAAATATATCCTGACAGGTTTATGCATATAAGCGAATTAAACAGGATGGGCGCTCAGATAATGCTTGAAGGCTCAAGCGGCATAGTTAAAGGCGTAAAACAATTAAGCGGCGCACCTGTTATGGCGTCGGATTTAAGGGCATCTGCCGCGTTGGTTTTGGCAGGGCTTGTTGCAAAAGGCAAGACAGAAGTTTTCAGGGTATATCACCTTGATAGGGGCTATGAACGTATGGAAGAAAAACTTTCTGCGTTAGGCGCCAAAATCTGGAGAGAAAAAGAATAACTCGCGGAATACTCGTATAAAGGTGGCCATCTCCGGGTGGGCTGCTCGTTCGCTTCGCTCACTGTGCTGTCCACCCGTCGTGGCCGCCATACTAGAGCAAACCGGTTCGTAAAACAGAAAAACAAAACAATAATAATATGACAGGGGGAAAATTTAAATGGCAACGGTAATTAGATTAAAACGATTAGGAATGTTAAAAAAGGCATTCTACAGAATAGTGGTTACAGACCATAAGGCTCCGCGTGATGGAAAGCCAAAAGAAGAATTAGGCTACTATGACCCGGGTACAAATCCTGCCAAGGTAGAGGTCAAAAAGGAGCGCGCTCAATACTGGTTAAATGTTGGCGCCCAGCCATCCACCACAGTAAAATCAATTTTTAAGAAACTGGGAATCGTTAAAACGAAAAAATAAATGTAGGGGCAGGGCTTGTCCCTGCCCAAGAAGGGCAACCACAAGGGTTGCCCCTACAAATAATATTGATATTCAATTATGCAGATAGATATATTAACTTTATTTCCGGGCATATTTAAGGGTGTTTTTGACGAATCTATTATTAAGCGGGCTCTTGCCGCAAAAAAATTATCAATAAATATCTATAATATACGTGACTGGTCTAAAGACAAGCACAAAAAAGTGGACGATAAACCATATGGCGGTGGGCCTGGCATGGTTATGGCGGCACAGCCGATCTTTGACGCGGTAAAAGAGCTGAGTACGCAGTCCACAGTCCACAGTCCACGGCAAAAAATAATACTGCTTTCGCCGCAAGGAAAAAAACTAAATCATAAAATAGCGAAAAGATTGGCAAGCTATAGGCGATTAATATTGATATGCGGGCATTATGAAGGCATAGATGAAAGAGTAAGGCAGCATCTGGTTGACGAAGAGATTTCCATAGGCGATTATGTTTTAACGGGCGGTGAAATACCCGCTATGGTTTTGGTTGATACAGTAGCAAGGTTATTACCGGGCGTTTTAGGCCATAAGGATTCAAATAAAAACGAGTCATTTTCATCGGATTTATTGGAATATCCGCAGTACACAAGGCCCGCAGTGTATAAGAAATACAAGGTTCCGCAGATACTTTTGTCAGGCAACCATTGTGAGATAGAAAAATGGCGTAAAGAACAGGCAAAGAAAATAACTTGCAAAAAAAGGCCTGATTTGATAAAATAATACCTCACAGATTGCTCGCAGCTGGCGGCCATCTCCGGGTGGGCTGCTCGTTCGCTTCGCTCACTGTGCTGCCCACCCGTCGTGGCCGCCACACTAGAGTAAACGTGTTCGGAAAGCGGGCTAAAAAAAGAAGAATGGAGTGTTTTAAACTATGGCAAACAAAATAGACTTAATCGAAAAATCGTTTTTAAAAACAGGCGTGCCGAAATTTAGCGTTGGCGATACCGTAAAGGTTTATGCTAAAATAAAAGAAGAAGACAAGATTCGTATACAGGCCTTTGAGGGCATTGTAATCAGCGAACACGGCAGAGGCATAAGCAAGACCTTTACAGTAAGAAGGATTTCCTACGGAGAAGGCACGGAAAGAACATTTCCCGTAAATTCGCCTTCTATTGATAAAATAGAATTGGTTAAAAAAGGAAAAGTTAAAAAAGCAAAGATTTTTTACCTCAGAGAAAAAATAGGCAAAAAGACAAAGGTTGAAGAAGAGCTAAAAGAGGAAAATGCGCCTGAAAATCCTGTTAAAGAATAATAAAATATCTTTAGCGATTTACAATAACCCCGTTTTTATTTAAAAACGGGGTTTTATTTTTTCTGAAAAATATGGCAAAATTACAGTACGAAGAAACAGCCTGGCAGGAAAATTTTAGCCTTGTTGCCGGAATAGACGAGGCCGGCCGCGGGCCATTGGCAGGGCCTGTGGTTGCGGCAGCAGTTATACTAAAAACAATAGATTTTGACGAAAGGATAGACGATTCTAAAAAACTTACAGAGAAGCAGAGAGAGCGTGCGTTTTCTGAAATAATAACAAAGGCCGTTATAGGCGTTGGAATTATAGACAATTATTTAATAGATAAAATTAATATCGCCAATGCAACTATTATGGCTATGAAACGCGCCTTGTTTAATTTGATTATCAAGCCTGATTTTGTCCTTATTGATGGAAATCTGAACATAGGTGTAAAAGATATTCCTTGCAGATATATAGTTTCAGGCGATGCAAAAAGTTTATCCATAGCAGCCGCGTCAATAGTCGCAAAGGTTACCAGAGACCACATAATGCTCAAGTATCATAAGAAATACCCTATGTATAATTTTATAAATAACAAAGGCTACGGCACCAAACACCATATTTACATCCTTCAAAAGTCCGGCCCGTGTTCAATCCATCGAAAAAGCTTCAGGCCAAATCC
>Ga0172370_10003597_pt1 | contig 21321 bp, 15 predicted proteins | sample LakKiv5m_FD_114538 | JGI IMG/M metagenome (GOLD analysis project Ga0172370, IMG submission 114538) | Freshwater microbial communities from Kabuno Bay, South-Kivu, Congo - kab_022012_11.5m | ecosystem: Environmental > Aquatic > Freshwater > Lake | place: Democratic Republic of the Congo...
GGAGGATCGATGATGCCAATGATGTGGTCAATCCTGCCACCGGCAAGACCGGCGGAGTGATTCACGGAAACGCACCATGCCTGGGAAGCGAATGGGGCAGGCAGTACATGGACAAGCTGTACAATTGGTACAAAGCTACGGGGATGAACCTGCTGGAGCACGACGGATCCTATCCCGGCCATATCTGCGCATCAGAAACGCATCCGGGGCACCGGGGGACGGAAGATTCGCAATGGAACCAGTGGAGGATCATCACAGATTTCTATAAATGGTGTCTGGCCCAGGGAATTTACCTCAACATCCCCGACTGGTATTACCTCAACGGTGGTACCAAATGCGGAATGGGATACCGGGAGGTCAACTGGTCGCTGCCCAGGGAGCAGCAGCTGATCCATACCCGGCAGAACATTTATGACGGAACCCGCGAAAAGACCCCCTCCATGGGCTGGATGTTCGTGCCCCTCACCGAATATCATGGGGGTGGCGCAGCTGCAACCATTGAGCCGCTCAAAGATCACCTTTCGCATTATGGCAGCATGCTGGCTGCCAACCTGGGAAGCGGTGTGCAGGCCTGCTACCGGGGCCCCAGGCTTTATGATACCGACTCAACCAAAGCTGTGGTAAAACATTGGGTCGATTTTTACAAAAGGCATCGCGATATCCTCGAAAGCGATGTGGTCCATTCTGCCAGCCGGCGGGCCGATGGCAGGGACCTCGACTGGCTTTTTCATGCGAATCCCGGGTTGAAGGAGAAAGGGTGCATGCTGATTTTCAATCCGACCGGTCAGACCATAAGGAAAACCATCCGGGTGAATGTGTATTATACTGGCCTGAAGGATCAGGCCCTGGTTAGGGTTGATGAGGATGTGCCGCAAAAACTGAAAGTTTCGAGGGATTATTTTGTTGAAATTGAAATTGCTGTTGAACCAAACTCCACCCGGTTTATCACTTTTGAATGATTACAAATAGTAATTTTGGGCATGGCTATTTCCTTAAAACCGGCCGTTAAAACTCCTTTTCTCCTGTTCTTATCCGGGTTCCTCTGGATCGGTGTTGCCGTCATGCTCGACACCTTCGCTGCCGGCTGGCTTATCCATTTCCAGGGTAAGGCTGTATGGATCTATCCCACTGCTGGCTTCCTCGCCGCGCTGGTTATTCATCACTTCGGATTTCTCAGGGTGGTCGACAAAAACCTCAGGCGTATCTCCAAGATGGAAGCAAAGACCTGCGTGTTTGCATTCATGTCATGGAAAAGCTACCTGATCGTGCTTATCATGGTAGGAATGGGCATCGGCCTCAGGCACTCCGCCATCCCCAAACAGTACCTGTCAATATTGTATATCGGAATCGGCCTGGCGCTGTTTCTTTCGAGCATCAGGTATTTTCGAACATTTATACAAAATACGTAGAGACGCATATATGCGTCTCTACCAGGAAATTACATCATTGCGCATCGTAGAGACGCATATATGCGTCTCTACAGGTACCCTGGCCATCAAACACACGTAGAGACGCATATATGCGTCTCTACAGGTACCCCTATTATCGTCAATGTTTGGCGGCAATATGTTATTTTCCAACAATCATTTTCCGGTACACGGTCTCCCCTTCAGTCTCAATCCTCACCAGATACAGGCCTTTTGCGAGGTTGCCGGTTTCAATGGTTTCGCCATTGCGCACGGTTCTCTGCATCAGGGTTTTGCCTTCGAAGGTTGTGACTGACATCCGGGCGGTAGTGATTCCGGTAATGGTGAAATGGTCCTTCACCGGGTTGGGGAAGAGGGAGATTGCATCGATCTCCGACGGATCCTCAATACCCGAGGTGTTATAATTTAGTTCAAAAACGATTCGGTTGGTTTCATAATCCACGTCATCCATCGTAAAGGTGACAGATCCGGTTTTTACCACCTGGCCCTTGTACAGCAATGAATAGTCATACGTACCGGGATCGGTATCCCTGAAGGTGGAAAATCCGTGATCATTTACGCTGATGGTTTTACCATTAAACAGGATCTCTGAATTGCCCAACACATTGCCCGACTGGTCGGTGACATGGAAGGAGGCTTTGGCGCCCGGAACCTCTTCAATGATGGTAACCATGTCGAAATAGGCATAATCGTCGAGATCAGAAATGAATTTAAAGGCCGGCAGTTTATTTCCAAAACCCTGTGTCAGCCTGAAATTCACGTTTGAATAGTTTTCAGGGGGAAGGGTTACGCGTCCGATCTCTTCAAATCCGGTTACCTGGAAATCGTTGGTTCCGTCGGGACCGGGTATGTAGGTGCCGGTTACGGTACCAAAAGCAAGAACAGGTGATCCCCCGGATTGACCTGCACGGACAACCATGGTTCCCGACTGGTTCAGTCCTACCTGGGGCATAATCAGATAAGAATCACTGGTTTGACCTGAGTTATACAGGTAGAAGGTTCCGTCGAGATTCCAGTTGGCGCTGGTTCCGGCAGCCAGATTGAAGTTCCAGCCATCGGGAATGCGGTTCTGACCAAAATTCTCGTAAAAGAACACATCAGGTTTGGAAACGATAATATCTCCTTTATAATCAGCGGCAGGAAAGGTAACCGTGCCGTCTCCGTCTTCATACCCGGGGCCTGTATATTCGTAGGTATAGGTGCCGGCGCCATAGCCTGTGAATGCTGCCTGGCCGTTAACCACATGATTCATTGAATTTTGCAGGATCAGAAGATCTCCGCCGGTGACCGGGTTATAGTCGTCATCAAGTACCGTCAGCGTCGCATTGTACATCGGGAACGGGTGGGTTACCGGTGCCATTTCCGATTGGAGTACGCTCTTGTCAGTGTCATTCTGAATAAAGGCTGCAACCCACAGGTCATTGGCGGTTTCCATGTGGGTGCCCACCATGTTTTTGGTCAGGGTAATGTTGACCGGTGTTCCCGGAACCAGCGCATTCAATGAGGTTCCGCCTGCATTTGGCAGAATGGCCTGGGTTACATAGTCGAAGATTTTTTCACCATTGGTGGTTGCATTGTTGAAGGTGTTTCTCTCCATTACAACGATCTGGACCTTAAGGCCAGCCGCATAGGCAATCTCAGGGGTTATGACCACGTTAACGGTTACTTCCTTGCCCTCATTGATGGACCCCGTAATAGTCATGCCCACACCGGTTTTTTCGGCCAGGAAGTTGTTCATCTGGTCGGCATTGAACAGCATCGGGTGCTGTTTGGTGGTGCCATTGGTCACCAGGGAGGGAACCCCGGTAACACCGTAGTAGGTTTTACGGGTCCGCCCGTCGTCGATGCAGTAAGGATCACCAACTCCCGGCCAGTACATCTGGTATTTGATCATGGTGTATGTTCCGGGGAATGCTTCAAGTACCTGCTTGGCCCAGCGGTTCCCAAAAACGCATGGGGGGCAGCTGGAGGAGGTGAAGAATTCAAATACGGGTTTCTTCGGGATTGTTTGGCTAACCGTGGGTTCTGTTGTCAGAAGCATCAAAGACAGCAACAAAACCATGGTCAGACCAGCCTGGTTGTAAAGTTTTCTCATTGGATAGCAGATTAGTTTGTTTTAGCTTAACAATTTTACGAAATCTATTCGAGGCTTATCATTACGGATCTCAATTTTTGGTAAATGGGAGCGGTAGCTATAGAGATGTGGTTAACTTTGAATCATCAGTAAAATAATTGAATATGTCAGATTCACATTCCTCCAAAATTGCTGCATCCGCAATCCTTGCCCTCGGTCTGATCATTACAGGCTGGGTGTTAGGCAGCTCGGTGATCCGGTTCAAAAAACTCGACCGTTCAGTGGTGGTCAAAGGCCTTGCCGAAATGGAAGTGGGAGCCAACCTTGCGGTTTGGCCGATCACATTCAATGAGGCCAGTAATAATCTCTCAGAGCTGCAGGCAACCCTGGAGCGGAAGCAGAAGATTATCCTCACTTTTTTGCAGGATCTGGGATTCACTGAAAAGGAGATCACCATCGGGATGATCAGTATCAGCGACCAGAAAGCCAATATGTATGGGGGTAACGACCAGTACCATGAGTTCAGGTACATCGGCAGGGCACAGCTGACGGTGAGGACTGAGCAGATTGACCGCATGACGCAGGCGATCAACAAACTGACCGACCTGGTGGGACAGGGCATTGTGCTCAATCAGGATCAGTACATGGGCCAGGTCCAGTACCTGTATACCGATCTGAATTCCATCAAGCCGGCTATGATCGAGTCGGCGACCAAAAATGCCCGGGAAGCGGCCGATAAGTTTGCCTCCGATTCCAAATCCAAGGTGGGAAAGATCAAAAAGGCTACCCAGGGTCTGTTCACTATTGAGGATCGCGACATGAACACCCAGAATATCAAGATAATCCGGGTGGTTACAACCGTTGAATATTATCTCGTCGACAGATGACAAAACCATTGCTCGAAGTGTGTGCCGGATCCCTGGCGTCGGCCCTGGCTGCGCAGGAGGGAGGTGCCGGCAGGATTGAACTTTGCGATAACCTGTATGAGGGCGGAACCACCCCCAGCATCGGGACCATTGAACTGGCGAGGATGAAACTCTCCATCAAACTGAATGTGATTATCCGGCCCAGAGGCGGGGATTTCCTTTATACCGATCTTGAATATGTGATCATCAAACGCGATATCCAACGGTGCAAGGATGCCGGTGTTGATGGTGTAGTCATCGGGTTTCTTACACCGGATGGCAGGATCGACCAGGAGCGTACCCGTGAGATCGTGGAGCTGGCAAGGCCTCTCAGTGTCACCTTTCACCGGGCTTTCGATATGACCCGCGATCCGTTTGAGGCATTGGAGGATCTGATATCCACAGGCGTCGACCGGGTGCTTACCTCCGGACAGGAAAACAATGTCATACAGGCTGTTCCGCTTATCCAGAGACTGATGAGGCAGGCGGGCGACCGCCTGATCATTATGCCAGGCGCTGGTTTGGATGAACATAATATCCGTGAGTTCCATAAAAAGGTGAAAGCATGGGAGTACCATGCCACCCTTCGGTCGGTGGTTGAAAGCCAGATGGAGTTCAGGAGGGTGGGTGTTTATATGGGAGGCCTGCCTGAGATCCCGGAGTTTTCGAACAAGGAGACGGATAAGGAGAGGGTGGGGGCTTTTATTAAACAGATTTGTTGATGTGGGGATGTGATGATGTGGGGATGTGAAGATGTGGGGATGTGAAGATGTGGGGATGTGATGATTTGATAATATGATGATGAAAGAGATGATTACATATAGGGAGAGGTTCAGGGGGGAGTTGGTGGAGGATATATTGGCGTTTTGGGTTAAGTACGGGCTGAAGCCGGGCAGGGATGGGTTTTACGGTGCGGCGGATCTGGAGGGGAGACCGGTGGAGGCGAATCTTTCGTGCGTGCTGGTTTCGAGGATCCTTTGGACCTATTCAGCTGCGGCGATGGAGTATCCTGATCCGGTATATGCGGAGATGGCCGACCTGGCATACAGCGTGCTTCAGAATCAATTCAGGGATCCGGTGAACGATGGATATTTCATGGAAATCGGGCCCGATGGAAACGTGGCAGCGGACATAAAGCATACGTATGCCCAGGCGTTTGTAATATATAGTTTATCAAAGTATTACGAGTTCAGAAAGAGGCCTGAGACTCTCATTGAGATGCAGGAGTTCTTTAGTTTGCTCGAACGGATCGCAAAGGATCCGGAACATCCGGGATATTTCGAGGCATTCACACGCGACTGGCAACTGTACGAAGTGAACCGGATGGCCGACAATAATGAGCCCCGGTCGATGAATACGCATCTGCATGTGATGGAGGCCTACGCGGCACTCTGTCATGTATGGCCCGATGAACGGGTGAGGATGCGGCTGCGGGAACTTCTGTTGCTTTTTCTCGATAAGATCATCCGACCGTCAGGTCATTTGGGAATATTCTTTACTGTTGATTTTGATGAGGTGGAGGCATCGCGCGGAACCTGCTCCTTCGGTCATGATATCGAGGCCAGCTGGCTTCTGCTGGAAGCCGCCGGGATTCTGGGGGATCCGGAGATCCTTTCCAGGATGAGACTGGTTTCCATACAGATGGCGGATGCGGTGGCACGCGAGGGGGTGGATCAGGATGGAGGGCTGTTTCTGGAATCGACCCGCTTCGGGAGTCATCTCCGGACCAACAAACATTGGTGGCCTCAGGCCGAGAATCTGGTCGGATTCATGAATGCCTTTGAGATCACGGGCGACCCAAAATACTGGATGATCGTCAAGAAAGCCTGGAATTTTATTGATACCTGTGTGATCGACCATGAGCACGGGGAGTGGTTCACTAAAGTGAGCCGGCTTGGAGTCCCCTATAAGATTGAACCAGTGGACGATCCTTCTCCTTATTACCGCAACGACTGGAAAATTGATCCCTGGAAATGCCCTTACCATAACGGTCGGGCCATGATGGAACTGATAAAACGAATTGACCGCATAACCCGATGAAAAAGAGCCTCTACCTTTACACTTTTGTGGCCGCGCTAGGCGGCCTTCTTTTTGGTTTTGACACAGCCGTGATCAACGGTGCCATCCCCTTCTTTACAGAACATTTCGGACTCAACGATGCCATGAAGGGATGGGCGGTAAGCTCCGCACTTCTCGGCTGCGTGGCAGGTGCCCTGGCGGTGGGCTGGCCGGGCGACCGGTATGGACGCAGAAGCGTACTCCGGTGGCTGGCGCTGATGTTCCTTGTTTCGGCGATAGGTTCAGCTTTTGCCTGGAGCTTCTCCTCCTTCGTGATCTTCAGGATCATCGGCGGTCTCGCCATTGGGGGTGCCTCGGTTCTTTCCCCCATGTACATCTCCGAGATGGCGCCGGCAGCCTACCGGGGCCGGCTTGCCGTGACGTTCCAGCTGGCTATTGTTACCGGGATTCTGGTTGCTTTTTTTTCCGATTACCTCCTGCTCAACACCGGCGACAGCAACTGGCGCTGGATGTTCCTGGCCGGAGCCCTGCCGGCAGCCCTCTTTTTCGGACTCCTGTTCGCCGTGAATGAGAGTCCCAGGTGGCTGGTGATGAAAAGCCGGATCGATCAGGCCCGGATGGTGCTGGTAAAGGTCAATCCTGTTGAGAATATCGACCTGATGCTGAAAGAGATCCGGGAATCGGTCAACACGGAAGCGCTGGGGAAAAAGGTCAGACTGTTTGCTCCTCCATACCTTAGGCTGGTATTCGTGGGATTTATGGTCGGGATGTTTAACCAGTTCACCGGGATCAACATCATCATGTATTATACTACCGAAATTTTCAGGCAAGCCGGATTTTCCACGGATTCATCCATCGGCCAGACTGTCCTCATCGGGGTTACCAATCTCATTTTCACCTTATTGGCCATGCGGGTGATCGATCATATCGGCCGGCGGAAAATGCTGCTGATCGGATCACTCGGCATGACCGTTTTCCTCATGCTCTTCGCCATTGCCTGGCTCACCGAGGCTTTCGGCGGATGGATGCTCGTATCCATGCTCATCTGCTTTGTCGGCTTCTTTGCCTTCTCGCAGGGGGCCGTGATCTGGGTCCTTCTCTCAGAGATGTTCCCAAACACCATCCGAGCCCGCGGCAGCTCCATCGGATCCTTCTCCCACTGGGCCTGGAACGCCATCACCGTTTTTCTCTTTCCCACCCTGGCATCCCTCTTCACCAACGGCCGTGGCATCGGCTACATTTTCATCTTTTACGCCCTCGCCACCTTCGCCAGCTTCTTCTTCTTCAAAGCCTTCCTCAAGGAAACCAAGGGGAGGAGGCTGGAGGAGATGGGATGATGTGATGATGTGATGATGTGATGATGTGGGGATGTGGGGATTTGATGATTTGGGGATGTGATGATTTGATGATTTGATGATTTTAAGTAGAAAGTAATAAGGGAAAAGTGAAAAAGAATGAATTATTAGAGTTGACGTTTGAGTTTGCGGTCAACATCATTAAATATTCCGACCTTTTGGAGGAAAACAGGAAGTTCGTGCTTGCCAGGCAGATTTTAAAATCCGGTACTTCCATAGGCGCAAATGCAAGGGAGGCGCAATCCTCCGAAAGCATTAGCGATTTCATTCATAAACTTAAAATTGCCGATAAGGAGGCTCTTGAGACGGAATATTGGCTACAACTCAGCAAAGCCTCCCCCGGTTATCCTGATCCCGGAGAATTATTGAACGATCTAATCCGCATTCGAAAAATCCTTTGCGCCATCATAAAAACCTCAAAATCCAAGCTATAATCCCCACATCATCACATCCCCACATCATCAAATCCCCACATCGCCACATCATCACATCCCCACATCATCACATCCCCACATCATCACATCCCCACATCATCACATCCCCACATCATCACATCCCCACATCATCAAATCCCCACATCAACATGAATAGTCTCGCAAGAATAATCAATAGCCTAAAAGCTCTCCCCACCGACCGAACCCCTGTTATGCTTCACAATTTTATGATGGCGGCGAGGGAGGCGGGCTTTACGATGCATGAGTTCCGGGAGGAGCCGGAGAAGATGGCGGAGGCTATGGTAAAGTCGGTGGAGAAGTACCGGTTCGATGGGATCCTGGTGGATCTGGATACGGTTACGCTGGCGGGTGCGCTGGGGGTTCCGGTGGATTTTCCGGTGCATGAGCCGGCCCGGAGTACAGGCGGCAGATTGGGAGATTTATCTGAAGTGTTTTCACTGCCGAAAATTGATCTCCTTCAGTATAAATATGTGCGGAACTGGCTGGAGGCAGTGAGGCTGATTAAACAGCATCTGAGGGATTCGCTGTGCGTGAGGGGGAACTGCGACCAGGCTCCGTTTTCACTGGCAGGAATGGTCCGCGGCTCGGCCGAGTGGATGATGGACCTATATCTTGCCCCTGAAGAACAGAAGACTGCTTTACTTGAATACTGCACCGAAGCTACCTGTCAGTTTATCAGACTGATGGCAGAAACCGGATGCGACATGGTCTCCAATGGCGACAGTCCGGCCGGTCCCGACCTGATCCCTCCTGAATTGTATGTTCAGTATGCCCTGCCCTATGAAAAAAAGGTGGTGGAGGAGGCACATAAAGCCCACCTCCCTTATGTTCTTCATATATGCGGAAATACCGAACTGATCCTTGGTCAGATGCTTGAGACCGGCGCGGATGCCTTTGAACTGGATTATAAAACGGACGAAAGGAAGATTGCAGAAGCGTTTGCCGGTAAGGCAACCCTGATCGGAACAATCGACCCGAGCGGAGTGCTGGCACTGGGAACTCCGGAGCTGGTAAGGGCAAAAACGCGGGAGCTGATAGAAATAATGGGACCGGGCAACCGTTTTATCCTTAATGCCGGATGCGCAATCCCGGCAGAAACCCCTGAAGCCAACCTGAGAGCCATGCTCGAAGAGGCCGGAATAAAGTAAAAGATATGAAGCAATGTAAATATAAGCTCGGACTGGTTCTCGGAGGCGGCGGCGCCCGGGGATTCGCGCATCTGGGAGTGGCCAAGGCCCTGTATGAAAAGGAAATCAGGCCCGATATCATATCAGGCGTGAGTGCCGGCTCGATCGCAGGCGCTTTTCTGGCAGCCGGTCTCGATCCGGTTGATGTGATGAACCTGCTTAAAGTTCAGGATATACTGAAGATATCGAGGATCAAACTTCCTAAGGACGGACTGCTCCGGCTCGACGGCCTCAGAAAACAGCTTCATGAATATATCCCTTATAACCGACTTGAGGATCTGCCGGTTCCGCTGGTGATATCAGTCTGTAATCTGAATACGGCTAAGGTTGAGTACCTCTGGGAGGGCTCATTGCCCGACCTGGTGATGGCCTCCTCCAGCATTCCGGTCCTGTTTGCACCCTACCGTACCGAACATGCCGTGTATGTCGACGGCGGAATGCTGGATAATCTGCCGGTGAAGCCGATCCGGAATATCTGCGAAAAGGTGATTGCAGTGAATATCAGTCCGGTTCACGAAACCAACAATCTGGAGAATCTGATCCAGATCGCGGTACGAACCTTTCATATCAGTGTCGACAAATATGCCCAGCACTGGGGAAAGAAGGCCGACCTGCTGATTGAGCCGCCCGGGGTGGAGCATTTTGATATTCTGAGAACCAAACGTGCTGAAGAACTGTTCGATATTGCGTATAATTACACAAAAGAACTGCTCGGATGATCATTAAGGACAGCTACTTCACTCCTCCCGAAACCCGCAGGCACCTGCTCGACAGGCTCCTGCCGTTCCTGGCTTATTTCAGGATCAGGCTGCTGATCATCACCCGGAAGGCGAGCAAAATCGCCCTGCAGGGCAAATATACCGATGAGGAGTGGGTGCGTTCATCCGACGAGATGCTCCACCTGATGGAACGGGCGGGAGGGAAATTCCGGATCACCGGACTGGAAAACCTCCACAAGGCCAAAAAACCCCTGGTAATCGTGAGCAACCATATGAGCACGGTTGAGACGCTGGTGTTCCCCGGACTGATCAGGCCCATTACGCCGGTTACCTTTGTGGTGAAGGACAGCCTGGTGAAGGGAAATTTCTTTGGCCCGGTGATGCGCTCCAGAAATCCGATCGTGGTAAGCAGGAAAAACTCACGCGAGGACCTCATTCATGTACTCACAAAAGGCAGGGAATTCCTGGAGAAAGGCCTTACCATCGTGATATTCCCGCAAAGCACCCGGCAGGTGATTTTCAACCCCGAAGAGTTCAACTCGCTCGGTGTAAAGCTGGCTGCAAAGGCAGGTGTACAGGTCCTGCCGGTAGCCATTAAAACTGATTTCTGGAAGAATGGAAAGCCGATCAAGGAGTTCGGCCGTCTCGACCGCAAACAGCCGGTCTGCATCAAGTTCGGTGAGCCGATGGATATAATTGGCAATGGCAAAGAGGCGAATGAGGCGGTGATCCGTTTCATCCAGACAAACCTGGATGCCTGGAACAGCGAAACCCGGGACTAAACCCGAATAACATACAGTATATGAGACGATTGTTGCTCCTCCTGCTGCTGCAGGCAGGATTTCTGCCCATGCTCCATGGTCAGGCTCCCCAGGCGCTGTTCAAAATTCATCCGCAGCCTGAAAATCAAAAACCTTCCAGTCCCCTCATCTTCGGAAACTTCATCGAACTCGGTTTTGCCCGCCAGATCGAGATGCTTTGGGCTGAGAAACTGTACAATGCAAGTTTTGAGGAGGTTCCACCTATCAGCGAGAATGTCTACGGATGGCTCGGTAAGGGAAGGGATGCGGATTTCAGCCGGGAGAAATGGTGGCATAACGGGTATGAGGTCAAGGATTGGTATGCCTGGCCGAAGGATCCCAAGGTGATAATCGGTAAGAACCGTTACTGGAACTTTCATCACGGATTGCAGGCGGCTGTCCTGGAGAACAGGCAACCATCCGGAGAGGCCTGTCTGGCTCAGGATATGATCAGACTGGACGCAGGCGTGAAATGCCTGTTCCGCGGATATCTAAGCAATAATTCCACAGCTGATTCACGAAAAAATCCCGTTACGGTGAAAGTGGGGATATACAGGGAAGGAAGCCTCGACAAGCCTCTGGATGTTAAGGAGATAATCGTGCCTGACGGAATCTTCAGGGAGTATTCCGTGGTGCTGGATCCGGGCATGTTCAGCGGGCTCGCCACTTTTGCTGTTTCTGTTGGTCAGGGCAAAACGTTGGCAGCCGACGGATTCAGCCTGATGCCGGTGAATTCCCTTAAAGGCTGGCGGCCCGAGGTGGTGGAGGCCTTAAAGAAGATCCACGTACCGATCATCCGGTATCCTGGGGGCTGTTTTGCCTCCTTTTACGACTGGCGCGAAGGGGTTGGGCCGCGGCTCGATAGGCAGCCGGTGGTGAGCGAATATTGGGGCGGGATCGAGGAGAACCAGGCAGGAACCGTCGAATTTGTTGAGCTGTGCCGGATGGTGGATGCCGAACCCTTTTTATGTGTCAACATGCTCACAGGCACTGCCGACCGGGCAGCGCAATGGGTAGAATATTGCAACGGAGGTGTGGAAACCCCGATGGGCATGCTGAGGAAACAGCATGGCTACCCCGATCCTTTGGGCGTGAAATATTGGGAGCTCGATAATGAAACGTACCGCCGGTTCGGGTGGGAAGAGTATGCACGGAAGTGCGTGGAATACGCCAAAGCCATGAAGGCCGTGGATCCGCGCATCCGGCTGGTGATGATCGGATACTGGCGTTTCAACGATCATCTGGCCGAAATGCTGGAGATAGCCGGCAACTATATCGATGTGATAACCGACCGGGCAACCGGTGAGAAGGAGCTCGGCAAGGACCTGAATATCATCAGGGAGTATAACCGGAAGAACGGTACCGCCATCACCCTCTGCAACACGGAATGGCTGGCGCCGCTAGATTTCGGGAACAGCGGTGTGGATGCCCTGAATTTCCCGGCGGCCCTTTCAAAAATGAGTCTCCAGGAGCATGAGATATCATGGAATTATGCCATGAAGACTGCGCGGCAGCTCCTTCTGTTCCAGAAACTCGGAGGCGATTTTGAGTTCGCGAATTTTAACAACCTGGCCAATACGTGGGGCCAGAATATCATAGAATGCACGCGGGATACTGTATTTATTTCCGCTGCCGGGAAGGTGTTTGAACTGATGAGCCGTTCACCGGTCAGCCAAGTGCTGCGGACAGATACCCTGGCAGGGCTGCCGGGCCTGTTCATTCAGCCCGGCATGACAGGAAACCTGACAACGGCACCGGATACGCTTGTCGTTTATTCCCTCAATTACCGCTCTGACCGGCCAACCCTGATGCTCGATCTTACCAGCCTGAAAATGGGTCCGGTCAGGGTTGTTACAAGGGCGGTCCATGCGGCTGATCCGCTGGTGTACAACTCATTCGGGGCTCCGAACGAGGTTAAGACCAGCAGCGGGAACTTTTCGCTGAAAAAATCAGGGAAAGTGACCATCAGGATAGAGCCCTGGTCGGTCACGGAAATCAACATAATCCGGCCGGTTGGGTTGTAACAATACTATTTCAGGAACGTCTAACTTGCACAACCAAAATTCTTCCAGATGAAATTCAATCCGATCCGCAAATTGCCGGTAATCATTGTGTTACTGGCCCTATCCATCGCCTGGCAAGGTCAGGCTCAGAACGTTACCGGAGACTGGTACTCACTGGCTAAAATACAGGGGATGTACCTCCGGCTGAATCTCCATATCACTGAAGAGAACGGCACATTAAAGGGAACCTTCGACAGTCCCGAGCAGGGAGCCCTCTCCATTCCGCTTACCTCGATCACCCTGAAGGATCAGGAATTTGAGTTTTCATTTGCTCCGGCAGGTCTCTCCTACAGCGGGATGGTGGATCCGGGTGCAACGATGATCATCGGGAATTTCCGGCAGGGCAACCTGAATGAAAAACTGAATTTCACCCGTAAGCCGGTGGATATGCCGGAAGAGAGCACTGCAAAAATCAAGGAGATCTATCAAAAGGAGGAAGTGTACATTGAGATGCGGGACGGGGTGAAGCTGTTCACATCGATCTATTCCCCAAAAAACCTGACGGCTTCCGCACCGATGATCATGATGCGTTCTCCCTATAACTCTGAACCCGGCGGGGAATCTGAATTCAACTTTTTCGTCGCTGCCTATTACCGGTTCATCAAAGAAGGGTACATTCTGGTGTTTCAGGATGTGAGGGGAAGGTATATGAGCTATGGCAAATATGTGAATGTGAGGCCGTTCAATCCGGAGAAAAAGGGAACCGATATTGATGAAGCTTCTGATACTTACGATACAGCCGAGTGGCTCGTAAAAAATGTCAAAAACAATAACGGCAGGATCGGGGTGATGGGGATCTCTTATCCCGGTTTCTATTCCACCATGGCCATCCTGGCAAACCATCCGGCCATCAAAGCGGTTTCGCCGCAAGCCCCCGTGACCAACTGGTTTATCGGCGACGACTGGCATCACAACGGTGCATTCATGATGCTTGATGCATTCAGCTTTTACAAGAATTTCGGAGATCCGATGGCAGTTCCCACCCGCGAAAACAATAGTTTCATGCGTTGGGGTGTTCAGGACAGCTATGAGTTTTTCATGCGGCTTGGACCGATTAAAAACACGTTCCAGTATTATCCCGACAGTATCAGGTACTGGCATGAGATTTTTGCCCATCCAGACTATGATGCATGGTGGAAGGCCACGGATCCCAGACCTTACCTGAAAAAAGTGCAGCCCGCCGTGATGACGGTGGGAGGCTGGTTCGATGCCGAAGATTTGTGGGGGACACTGCATACCTATCAGGCCATTGAAACCCAGAATTCCAAAAATACCCGCAACACCCTTGTGATGGGACCCTGGTCTCATGGCCAGTGGGCAATGGGTGAGACTGAAAACCTCGGCAATGCATACTGGGGTCAGAATGCCGCCAAGGCTTACCATGAACTGGAGGTGAAATTCTTCAATTATTACCTGAAAGACCAGGGCGATGGTATGTTCCCCGAAGCCACCATTTTTGTTACGGGTCAGAACCAGTGGGAGAGTTTTGAAACCTGGCCGCCGAAGAATGTGGAGGAGCAGGTGATCTATTTCCAGCCCGGTGGCGCACTTTCGTTCACGAAACCCTCGGCGGACCTGAATTTTGTGGAATACATCTCAGATCCGTCCAAACCGGTACCTTACCGCGAGGATGTGCACCTTCAGCGTGATGCCGCCTATATGACAGATGATCAGCGATTTGCTGCCAGGAGACCGGATGTGATGGTGTACCAGACTGAGCCTCTTGCCGAGAGCATGACCTTCACCGGGCCACTCACGGCCGAGTTATTCGTAACGACCACCGGAACCGATGCTGATTTTGTGGTGAAGTTGATCGATGTGTATCCCGATATGACCCCCGCTCCGGCCGAAAAGGATGTGAAAGTGCCGCTCGGCGGGTACCAGCAGCTGGTGAGGGGCGAGATCATGCGCGGAAAATACCGGAACAGCTATGAAAAGCCGGAACCTTTCAAACCAGGTGAGATCACACGGGTGAAAGTTGAGCTTCCTGATGTTGCCCATCAGTTCAAGAAAGGCCACCGGATCATGATCCAGGTCCAGAACAGCTGGTTCCCGCTGGTCGACAGGAATCCGCAGAAGTTCGTAAATATCTATTCCTGTGAGGCTTCAGATTTCCAAAAAGCCACCATCAGGATTTACCAGGATAAGAAGAACGCGTCCAGTCTGAAGGCAACCGTTCTTAAGAAATAGAGGAGCGATTTCGATTGCCGGAAAGGGATTCTCAGTTCAAACGGAATCCCTTTCTTAGTTCAATGGCCATGGATTTCAGTGTGCTGGCCTGTGACGGATCACCTGCCACGTTCACATTTTCCTCAGGATCGGAGGTGTGATCATAAAGCTCCCGCGCTGCAAGCTGTTTGGTGTCCTGGTTGAACCATTCGACATAGCGATAGCGGTCGGTCCTGACGGTATAGCCCATGTAGGTGATTCCGTCGGGCCCGCGCCAGCCGCCCTCCCTGAGGTACTGGCTGTAGGCGGGCTTATCCCATGTTGCCTTAGGATTTTCGGTCAGCGGAACCATGCTTTGTCCTGCCAGGCCCTTGGGTACCGGCACTCCGGCGAGTTCGCACAGGGTGGGGTAGATATCCACAAATTCAACCAGGCGGTCGGTCTGCTTTCCTTTGGATTTCATGCCAGGGGCTGAGAGGATCAGCGGCGACCGCGTATCGATCTCGAAGTTGGTCATCTTGGCCCAGCTCCTGTGTTCGCCCAGTTTCCAGCCATGGTCGCCCCAGAGGATCACGATGGTATTTTCGAGCAGGCCGTTCTCCCGGAGGGCATCGAGCAGCCTTCCCACCTGGGCGTCCATGTAGCTGACCGAGGCGTAATATCCGTGCTTGAGGAGTCGGGCGGTATCCTCTGAGACCGCGCCTTCAAGGGCGGTGGGCAGGTTTTTGCAGTCGAAATAGCCCCTTACCTCCTGATTATTGCTGATCGCCATCGGCGGCATGTTGGCAGGCAGGAAGGGGTTGGTTGCCAGGGGTATGGCCGATCTGTCATACAGATCCCAATATTTTTTGGGCGCATTGAACGGAAGGTGGGGGCGATAATAGCCCACGCCGAAGAAGAAGGGCTTTCCATTCTTTTTAAGTTCCCTGAGTTTGGCAACGGCGTAGTCGGTCTGGGCGCCGTCATAATAGGCATTGTCGGGCACATCGATGCATTCGGTTGCCCTGGCCTTCACATACCATTCGCCCAGCTGGTCGATGAATTTGGATTCATTATGATTTGCCTTGATCTGCCGTTTCCGCATCTCTATATGTGCCAGGTTTTCGTCGCTGAAATAGACGGCATCGGGATCGAAGGGGAATCCTTTCAGGTGCATTTCGGGCTCGCTCCACGAGAGGCTGTCGGGGAAGATATTGTGGAAGATCTTACCCACCGCGGTGGTAATATATCCCTGCTGCATAAGGTATTGCGGCAGGGTGGTCACCTGGGGCGAAACGCTGCGCATTTCCGTTTTCAGGTCCCACACCTTCAGGGAGTCGGGCCGGAGGCCGGTCATCAGGCTGGCCCGCGAGGGATTGCTGACGGCCGACTGGCAATAGGCACGCTGGAAGACCAATCCCGAGCGGGCCAGACGGTCGATATTCGGACTTTTGACATACTCGTTCCCGTAACAGCCTAATTCGGGACGAAGATCATCCACCGCAATGAACAGAATGTAAGGATGTTTTTTTTCAACGGGGGCGGATGACGAGGTGACCAGTGCGGCAGCCGGCAGGAGCACTGAAGCGGTTAATATCCGGGATCTCATTGGAATATTGGTGTATCGGTAAATTGATCCTAAATTTAATAACTAAAAACTCAAAACCCTTTCATGCAAACCATTGATACGAGCCTGGAAAAATGCCTTCTCCTCGTAGCTGAAAAATCCGGTCTTGGTGAAATGGAACATTGGACCAAACGGGATTTCGAGCAGCTCGGGATCCTGATCGAGGAGTCCACAGGGATCAGGTTAAGCGCATCCACCCTCATCCGCCTCTATCACCAGTCGTTCGCCAACCGCCCGCAAAAAAGCACACTCGATGCTCTGGCAAGATTTATCGGATATTCCGGCTGGCACGAATTCTCCATAGCGGTGAGCCCTTCAGGGGAGATGCCGGCCTCCGAAGCTGTGGCTGATCCTCCTGGCAGGCTGGCCCGGTTGATGTTCATTTTCGTCATCCTCTTGGTGGTCCTGACGGTAGGGACAGCCGTCAGCATGCTGATCCGGCACCGGGGAATTGACCCTGATAAGGTGACTTTCAGGGTGGTTACCCGCGAAACCACCGGACTTCCGGCAACCGTTCAGGTTGCCTACGACCTGGGAGGCAGCAGGCCCGACAGCCTATGGCTTCAGCTGAATGAGGATCCGGATTCCAGAATGCTCCTGAGTGCCGAAAGCGAAAGAGCCTCTGCGGTTTACTGCTATCCCGGAGTGTTCAATTGCCGGCTGATCGCTGACGGTCATCTCGTGGGAGTTTATCCGGTTTTCATTAAAACCTCGGGGTGGACGGTGCTGATCAGAAACCGTGAAAACCAGCCGGTTCCGCTGTATCTGAAAAACAGCTCCCTGATTCATGACGGCGGACTGCAGGTGAGGGAGCAGCAGATCAATCCGATGAACCTGGAGAGGAACAGTCCGGTCCTCACCAGCTATTATTACGTGAATGATCTCGGGTCACTGGGAAGCAACGATTATTTTGTCTCAGGATCGGTCATCAATCCTCCCACCTCTCTCGGCACCCAACCCTGCGGATATTGCACAGTGTATATTATCTGCGAAAAGGGCTCACATTATTTTACCATAGGTGATCTCGGATGTTCGGGATTTTTTAAACTGGATTTCACTAATGGAGAGGGCAGGCACGGGAAGGCCAACCCCGCCGATTTTGAATTTCTGATGGATCAATGGATTGATTTTAAGTTAACCGTGAAGGGCTCACTCGTGGAAATATTTACGGGGAAATCCCGGATCTATCAGGCCGGCAATGCAACTGATCTCGGACTCGTGCGGGGAGTCCATTTTATGTTCTCCGGACTTGGCGGAATCCGGGATATACAAATGGGTAATTCCCTGGGAGCGGTTATTTCTGCCGGCCAAGCACTTCCTCATTGATCCAGTTGATCGTCAGGTAATCAAACCTGACCATCCTCCTTGTGTCCACGTCCACCGGTGAGTGCCCGCAGCGCGGGAGAATGGCGATGTGGTAATCCTGATTGCCGCTCTTTTCCATGTATTTGAGGATATTCCTTACACTCGCATCGGTGGGTACCACCCGGTCAATCTCACCGAAAATGGCCAGCCAGGGTTTGGTAAAGTGTTCCATTTCAGTCAGGTAATCATAGCCCAGGGAGTTCCAGGTCGGCAAAACCGTGCGGAAGTCCGGTATCGAGTCCATTTCTTTTTTGGTAAACGGGAGCCAGAGCCGGTTGTATCTGGTTCTCCAGAGAGAGATTTCCTGGTCGGCCTCCTCATGTTTTTTGGGGTCACCACTGGCCCAGGCCTCAAAGGATATAATCCATAAAGGTTTGACGGTTTCAACCATGGAGTCAGGAAGTATTTGCTGGTCCATCATCCCGTTAAGCTGGGCATTGAGACGGTCGTCGATCGCACTGACCACGGTTCCGGCCTGACTGATTACAAATTTGATCTGCGGGTAGCGGCTGGCCGCGATAATGGCCACACGGCCCCCTTCGCTGCCGCCCATCACCCCTACAAATGAGGTGTCGATCCGGGGATCCTTCGCTAACCGGATCGCGCAGGCACCTGCATCCCGGATATAATCTTCATAGGTGGTCTTTGCATAATCCCCCTCCGATTCGCCCGTGCCCCGCTTGTCATGGACAAAGGCGGCAATACCACAGTGTGCAAGTACCGGGGCCATAAAATCAGAAAGGGACTTGATTCGGGCAACTACGTCCCCACCGCCATTTGTCAGGACCACAAGCGGCCAGGGCTCCCCGCTTAGCGGAAGATAGAGCCAGCCGTTGATCAGCAGGCTGTCGCTGCGGATCTTCATCTTTTCCACGGTGAAGGTAGGCTCCGTTATCTCCTTACCTGCTGAGTCCAGCCGTGAGAGAGGGCCCGACTGGTTCGACCGGTAGCCCTCCAGCGCCTTGGGTTGTTTCATCAGCCCTTCAAGTTCCTCTGTGGTGTAAATCCGGGTCTGTCCGCTGATAAGGGCGCTATTCTCCTGTATTCCCTGCTCCGCCCGGATATAGGAGGCAATGAACAGAATACAGAACAGGCAGTCTGATAGGATTTTGCAAATGGTGATCTTCATGGCGTTCGAATTTCAATATGAAGTTATCCCATAGTTTCCTGCGTCTGGCGCACCTTATCTGTTCAAATCCGGTTCAAAACGGGGTCAAATCGTAAGCGGGTCGGTTCGCCCGGTGAATGCCTCTTTTCTATATTTGAGGATCAAAACCAATTGCTTAGTGATGAAACGATTTTTCCTGTCAATGATGTGGCTGGTGATAGCTTCTCAGATCACCCTGACGGCCGGCGCTAAAGTAAAATCCTTCGAATTACTTTCTCCCGATCAGACCCTGAAAGTCCTGATCACTTTCGACTCGGTTATCCGGTATGATCTGTTCCTTGAAAACAGAAAGCTGCTCTCCGGGGATCCGATCGGTCTGGAATTGTCCGACGGCAGAATCATAGGCAGAGAGCCTCAGCTCAGTAAGGCCATAACGGGAAAAACGGAACAGCTGATCAGACCTGAAATCAGGGAAAAGACGGCGGAGATCAGGGATCATTTCAACTCGCTGACACTCCGGTTCAAACAAAACTTCAGTGTGGAATTCAGAATGTACGACGAGGGACTGGCCTACCATCTGGTCCTGGATCTTCCGGAAACCGTGACGATCCTGAGGGAGCAAGCCGGATTTGTGTTTGATCACTCGGATTCAGTAGCACTGGCTTTTGATAAGTCTTTCTACTCATCCTATGAAACCCCTACGGAGTATAAAACCATCGCCACGGTGGCCGACGGGAGCCGATGCTATCTGCCGGTTCTGGTTCACAAACCCGACGGAACAGGGATCTGGCTCGGGGAGTCGAATGTGAGGGATTATCCGGGATTGTGGCTCGAAAAGAACGGGAGCCGGGGATTCCGGGGAATTCATCCGGGATACCCGCTGAAAACAAAAACGGATGCCAGTCCTTACGGTCAGACGGAAGTGACGGAATATGCGCCTTTCATTGCCAAAACCAAAGGATCCAGAACCTTCCCCTGGAGAATAGCCGGCGTGTCCCGGACCGACCGTGACCTGATCAGCAATCAGCTGGTGTATCAGCTTGCGGATCCCTGCGAAATAGCGGATCCTTCCTGGATTAAGCCGGGATGGGTGATCCTCGACTGGTGGGCACGGAGGAACCTGTTTGGGGTGGATTTCAAGGCAGGAATCAACACCGTTACCGCCAAACATTTCATTGATTTCTGCTCGCGGTACGGTATTACCTATTTTCTGTTCGATGACGGTTGGTCGGATCTTGGCAACATTCTCAAAATCAGGCCCGGACTTGACATGGATCAGGTAATGGAATATGCCAAGGCTAAACAGGTGAGCATCATGCTTTGGTTACCGGCGTCAACACTCGAACGCCAGATGACAGAAGCCCTTGATCTGTATGAACGATGGGGCGTGGCCGGGATCAAGGTCGATTTTATGAACCGGGATGATCAGGTGATGATGAACTTCTATGAAAAGGTGCTGGAGGAAACTTCCAAAAGGCACATGGTGGTCAATTTTCACGGAACCTGCAAGTCGACCGGATTAAGGCGAACCTATCCCAACCTGCTGACCCAGGAGGGACTGATTGAATTCGAGTATTCCGGCTGTTCCGACTGGGATACGCCGGATCATCACAATACCCTGCCGTTTCTGAGAAATGTGGCCGGTCCGATGGATTATATTCCCGGAACCTTCAACAATGTGGTGAAAAAGGACTTCCGGATAGTCGGAGATTATCCGGCCGGCATGGGCACCCGGGCGCATTACGTGGCCATGGCCATCACCACCACCAGTCCGATGCAGATGATCCCGGATTCGCCCTCGGATTATGAACGTGAGCCCGGATGTGCTTATTTTCTGCTGGATATCCCCGTGGTTTGGGATGATACCAGGGTGCTTGAGGCCAAAATGGGCGACTATGTTGTGATGACCAGGAAGCATGGCGGGGATTGGTTTATCGGTGCCACCACTGACTGGACCCCAAGGGATTTTACCCTGGATCTGGGTTTTTTGCCGGAGGGAAATTTTACTGCTGAGATTGTCCGCGACGGACCGAATGCCGATATCCGGGCTATCGACCATGTGATTGAAA
>Ga0172370_10003599_pt1 | contig 21309 bp, 22 predicted proteins | sample LakKiv5m_FD_114538 | JGI IMG/M metagenome (GOLD analysis project Ga0172370, IMG submission 114538) | Freshwater microbial communities from Kabuno Bay, South-Kivu, Congo - kab_022012_11.5m | ecosystem: Environmental > Aquatic > Freshwater > Lake | place: Democratic Republic of the Congo...
ATAGAATGGGTTTCAACGGCTAATTTGGTTTTACTTATTTCAGTTTTGTACTTTATGTTTAGATTTAATCATAAGGCTTAGTTATTAAATGGCACGAATACTATCGTTATCTTATGTAACTAATTTGTAGCATTGGATTACTATATCTTATTAATATGAAATGATTTATTCTCTTTTGTTCTATAGATAGACTATTCTACTATTGTTTATTACTATAACTTCTTCAATTGTTCGATTTCTTCGAAAGAGACAGAGGAGCCGTGGAATTTTGTCGCATACAATAATGCTTCTAATGCTTCTTTTCCTTTTATGTTTACATACCCTTTTTTGAATGCAACATATACTAATTCTGTTGAACGGATAAATTTGAAATCTTTTGGAGAGTAGTTTCTTGCAGCTAATTTTATCTTCTGATGCATTTTGTTGCTCATTATATCTGTTAACTTTTTAGGGTCTTCGCATAACATTCTTGTTGTTCTTTCATCTATCGCAATCATACATTCAACATCTTTTTTTCCGAGTTCTCTACTTAATGCCAAACAGGACATCTCAGCATCACTAACTACTTGCATCCAATTTCCTTTGTATGAAAGAGAGTGATTTGCTTTTTGCATAAATTCCTTTGTACCTATTTCAATTGTCTCATCTGAAATTCCCGATGAGCTGGACATTTCTATAACTCCGGAGTCTATAAGGTTTCTAACCATTAATGCTCCCAGTTCAAATTTTTGTATTCCTAATGGTCTGTCTACAACTTCATATTTTACTTGTTTTGTAATCAGAAATTTTCCAGGGAAATTTTTCTTTAATGGTTCTAGAATATAAAGCAAACCATTCATGGATAGATTGATTAGTGCTCCTGAATCGAATATGAGCGCTTTCATGAGAAGAACTCCAGAGCCATTTTGGCTCTCTTTTTAGTGTCCATTGTATCGGAATCCTCTTGCTCTCTTTGTCCTGTGTAATCTGCTAATTCCCATTGAGAAACGCCGAGTAATAGAGCAGTTTTTCCTAAAGATATCCCATGCTCATAAAGTTTAGATGCCTTGTTGATGGATGCTTTTCTTAAGACTTCCTGAATGTATGGTTTTAAGTTAACCGAAATAGAAGTTAGGGAATTACGTGCCATAATCAAGTAGGACTCGTATTTATCATTCCTATTATCTTTTAATGCTTTTATTGCTAAATCAAAGAAGGAGTTTATCCTTCTCACGAATTCATCCCAGTTTTTTATTTTAATTGACTCTTTTCTTTCCACTATTTTAGATAATGAATAAACTAAAACTGCGATGGTTAAACTCCCGGGGTCTTGGATTGCACATGCTGAATGAATTGTTTGATTTGAAAGATTTTTTAGAGAGACAGAATCTTCATTTCTTAAAGATTCCTCTGTGCTTTCTAATACTTGAATTGTGTGTAATGATTCTTCATCCATCTTTTTATACTAAAATATAGAAGGAGAGGTATAAAAACTTAGTTATTGAGCAAGTTGAAAAAGAATTCTTTTGGTTTTTGTTCACCATAATATCTGTAAAAATAGGGTTTTTTGTTTATCTTTTCTTTTATTCTTTTTATTATTATTTCAAAGTCTTCTTTTTTTGGTATCCAATTGTTTATTAGCTCTTCTGGGAAATATTTAAGATTTATTGTTTTATTTGTCTTAAAATTCCTCATATTCATTTCTTTTTTTATTATTTTGTGTCTGTTCTCTAAATATTTCAGTTTGTTTTTGAAGAATTTAATATGTCCCTTCCCTAAAACATAATTATCTGGTATGTTTTTATTTTCAGGGTAGTTCTTTACATAGCCGAGAAGCATGAGAATTTCATTATATTCTGCTATGAGGTGCTGGTCAGCAAGTTTCTTTGGATTTATTATATTTACTCTCACCATTATTTTCAGCAATATCCCAGACTTTTAAGTCTTCCGAAGAGTTTATCTGTTTCTTTGCTGCCCTAAGGGTTTTAAGACAATGTTGATAAACCTCCCAAGTAAATCCAATATAATCTTTTATTTCACTAGAGGTTGTTATATCTCCATCTTTTTCTCCAAAACCAATGGTTAAATGAGGAGCAGTATAAGGGGCATGAATGGTTACAAATCTTTCTGGAGAGTCATCAAAGTGAACAGCAATTCTTTTATCCCGTGGATAATAATTAACTCTCGCCCCTTGAGGAAAACTCTTTTGTGCAATCTCTCTTACATCTTCTAAAGTTAATAAATAAAATGCATTTTTTTCAAAAGCCCTATCCTTCCTAAAATCCAACTCTATTCCCTCTCTTGTTCTTAATACTCTTTGATGTCCATTTGAAGGAAATTTTTCTTCTAGTCTTAAGAATAAGCTCGGTTTGCCTCTTTCCATTTATCTTTTTTGAAAATTAAGTATTTAAACAAATGTTTACGAGAAAATATATTATGCAAAGAGGGTTATTTACTGGTTTTCTGCCAAACCTTTTCTGGTTCTAATCTTTCTTATAACTTCTGCTTGTAATTCGGTTGGAAGTCTTTGGAATTCCTGATCCATCAAACTGCTGACACCACGGCCTTCAGTTGAAGAACGTAAGTCATTACTCCATCCAATCATTTCTGCTACTGGGATTTTAGCTTTGATAACTGTGTCTATTCCTTCTTGCTGAACATCAATTAATATTCCTCTTTTGCTTCCTACCAATGTTGTAACTGCACCCATGAAATCAACAGGGGCTTCAATCATGTGCGTCTGAACAGGTTCGAACATTGAAGCTCCACCTTTCTTCATGCAATTAAACATTCCTTCTCTTACTGCTGGATAAATTTGTGCTGGTCCTCTATGCATATGGTCTACGTGCAATTTTGCATCATGAAGAACTATTTTTGTTTTCATTAATGGTTCTTTTGATAATGGTCCTCCGTCAACAACCATTCTCCACCCATCAATTATAGATTCAATTACTTCAGGTAAAAGAACAAGTCCTCTTGTTCTATCTTCAAAGACATTTCCTTTGTATATCTCTTGATATTGTCTTGCTTCTTCATTGCTAATTCCTAATTCGTTGAGTTTTTTCCATAAGTCTTCTGCTTTCTTCTTGAATCTGACTTCAGGAAGTTCTCCCATTTCTATTGCTCTATGAACTTCTTCTTCTAAGGGTTCCATACTAAACCAGAAAATGTTATGCCCGTTAGGGGTTCTGACTTCAACTTCTCCAGAATCTCTAATTAACGTTTCTCTATAAACAACGATTGGAGGGCCCGTTTTAACTTCTAATCCCTTTTCATTCTTTATTCTTCCTTCAATAATTTCTAAGTGTAATTCTCCCATTCCTGAAAGAAGATTTTCTCCTGTTTCTTCATTGATTTCAATCTTAATTGAGGGGTCTTCTTTTCCTACTTTTCTAAGGATTTCAATAAGTTTTGGTAAGTCTGAGGATTTAGTTACTTCTATAGACTTTGTGATAACTGGCTTGAATATGTGCTTAATTTCTTCAAATGGTGTTTGCTCTCCAACAGTAATTGTGTCTCCAACATCTGCGTTTAATCCAACCATAGCTAAGACGTTTCCTGCTGGAACACTTTCTAGCTGTTCTGGCTTTATACCATTGTAAACTAAAACTTGCTGAACTCTGGATTTCTTTTTAGCGTTATTCGCATAAATTTCCATTCCATTATGAATTGTTCCCGAATAGAGTCTTCCTGCCGCAACTTCTTTTCCTGAACGCTTATCAATTATAATATTGGTAATAACGAATGCAACTTCTCCTTTTGGATTACAATTTATTAAATCCTTACCGAATTGACTTTCAACGTCTCCTCTCCAGATTTAGGAATTCTATATTTTTGTGCTTCCAATGGGTTAGGTAGATGTCTAACTGCCATGTCAAGAATAACTTCATTCAATGGAGCGTTATCCCAGACCCACTTCTTTCTTTGCTCTTCTTCCATTTGATAAATATTGTATATATCTTTGAAGTTAATGTTTTTCTTCTTCATGAACGGTACTGAAAGCGCCCAGTTTTCTCTTGCTGAACCGAAGGCTACTGAACCATCTGTAACGGAAACTTTCCATTTTTCTTTATATTCTGGTTCTGCAATCTGCATAATAAGATTGTTGAAATCAGCAATTAATTTCATAAAACGAGCTTGCATTTGTTCAGGTGTTACTTTAAGTTCTTTGATTAATCTATCAACTTTGTTGATGAATAGTACCGGTTTTACTCTTTCTCTTAATGCTTGTTTAAGAACTGTTTCTGTTTGAGGCATTATTCCTTCAACTGCACAAATAAGGACGAATGTACCGTCAATTGCTCTCATTGCTCTTGTAACGTTTCCTCCGAAGTCTACGTGTCCTGGAGTGTCGATTAAATTGATAAGATACTCCTTTCCTTGATATTCGTGAGCCATAGAAACGTTTGCTGCGTCAACAGTCATTAATCTTTCTTGTTCGTCTGTATGTTGCCAGGTTGTCATTCCTTCTTCTAGGTCTCCCGCGTTTTTTGCAGCCATCATTCCTGCCGCTGCTAAAAGATTGTCTGTAAAAGCAGTCTTACCGTGGTGGATGTGCGCACTAGTTGCGACATTTCTGATTGCCTCTTGTTTGCTTGTTAATCTTTGGATTTTACTTAAACTTGTTTCTTTCTCTACCATGTTGAAAATTATCTCGCGCCGTCTGCTTGTTTCTCAGCGTCGTTTGCCTTGTTTTTAGCAAAACTTTCGTTTGAGTTTTCAGATGCTTTAATTATTTCGTTTGCTAATGTTTCTGCCATCTTGCTCTTTTTACCGAATGCTTTTGTATATGCTCCTGTAACAAACCATCTTATTGCTAAGTCTACTCTTCTTATTGGAGAGGTGTCTACTGCCTGAGGATATCTTGCTCCTCCATGTTCAATGACTGTGATTTCGTCTCTTGGAGAGCCATTTTCTATTGCAGTTACTAAAACTTGAACTGGATTCTTGTTTGTCTTTTTCTGAATTATTTCCAATGTATCTACAATTATAGACATCGTTTTATTATATTTTCCTGATGCCCAGTTTGTAATTATCTTATGTTTCTTTCCTACGTGTCCTGGAACTTGTAATCTTGCTGCCAATCTTTCTATTACATTTACTTTTGTTTTAGCGAATTTTTCTCCAACTCTTCCATGACTCTTAAGAAGTAATTTAGGAGTTATGTTAATGTAAGGTTTTAATGCGACATCTTTTATTTCTATTGCTGAAACGTCGTATAAGTCGAATAGTTTGAATTGAACTAAATTTTGTTCTGCCATTTTACTTTGAACTCCTTTGTACATGTGTTGGAATATTTACCTGTGCTGGTTGAGAAGATGAAAAATATTTTATTGCAACTTGATATAATATTGCCCCCCCCAAAATCAGACCTGCCCCTAAAGCAATTCCTCTTGCTACTCTTCTGCCATTACCAAATCGAGTACCTGCTTCATTCTCCCTAACTCCTGCATGTCCAGGTTCATCATAATCGTGTCCTATTACTTCTTCACTATCTCTAACAGGAGAATTTGGTCCATTATAATGTGCAAGTGAAGCTCCGGAACTAACTATTGGAGGTACTGTGAATGTTCTATCATTATCAGATCTTCCAACTCCACATCTAGCACAACCGTATACCATTATCTTCTTCCCTTCTCGATTTTACCTTTCCATAACAAATGGAGAGGTTGGTCGTTTACTTTAATTACTGCGAATCTGATTCCTGGAATGTCTCCTGGAGAACGTCCCATTCTTCCTCCGATTCTTTCGATTATAACTTCATCGTGTTCATCAATAAATTTTTGAGCGAGATTTCCTGGAATAAATGCTCCTACAGATATTCCATTTTTAATAAGCTGAACTTTGCAACATTTTCTCATAGCGGAGTTAGGCTGTCTTGCTTCTTTTTGGAATTTGCTTACTACAATTCCTTTTGCTTGAGAAGCGCCCTCTAAAGGATCAACTTTAACTCTTAGATTAAGGGTTCTTTTCTTATAAGCTTTCTGGCTCCATCTATGCTTTTTCCTGTTCTTCATTAATTTTCTTGCTGACATTAATCCCATATACACGACACCTCGCGGTTTCTTCTATGAAATCTTCCCTGTTTAGCTATTGTTCTATGTTCCATTTTTATCTTTAATACTAGTGGTTTTTAAAGCTAACTGTTTAAATTATCTTTAAATCCAAGTTGAATGTATCTTTGACGATAAGACTTAATTCGTCAAGCCTTTTCTTATTTCTACCCAATAACGAGGCTTTATTTTGCATATTTCCCGCGACTATTATTATTTCTGGAGCTTTTATTTCTAAAGATTTGAATTTCACCGGAGCAACTATGTCTTCTATAAATTCTTGAGCACTATCAATGCCCTGTGGTTCCTTTATTATTTTAACTTTCTTTCCTAACTGATCTTGAATATTTTTTATATTGTTTGCATTTGGTCCAATTGCTTGTGAAATCATATGTGCAGGAACTGCAAATATTATCATATTATTATAATTAAAACATTTTGTGGTTTTTACTCTTGTGGCTCTATCAAGCAAATTAATATATCTCATAGTCTGCATATTTATGACTGCCATAAAATTACTTATCCCCTTTCGTTTTGGCTAAAGAACCCGTGACTTTAACTAGTAGCCCTGGAAGACCTGTTCCAACTGGAATTGCCTGATTTAATAATATATTTTCTATTACTGACTTAAGTTCATCTCTTCCGCCTTGTATTGTCGCGTTAATAAATTGCTTGTCTGGTGTTTCGAATGTTGCTCTTGCTAAGATAGATGCTTTCTCAGAGATTATACCCATTCTTGTTACTCCCTTGACAACTCCTGATGATGTCATTGCGTCTGCAACTAATTTAAGATGTCTTTCATTTATGTCTAATCCTTGTGAGTCTATAACTTTTACTATTTCATTTATTATTGTTTGTCTTGCTGCTTCTATTCCTATCGTGTTGGCTACGTCATGGATATCATTAGATGTTATTTTTTCTGGATCAACTCCTTTTACTTCTGAAACTTCTTTTATATTCGAACCAGCAGTCAAAATTATGAAATCTCTGTCTCTTTTTGCTATAACTACTTGTGAGATTCCCTTAACACCAGAGATTATTGTGTCTTTAAGTTTTTCTTTAAGTTTGTACATTGCTTTAAAGTCCATATCACTTACATTGAGGGAGATTTTATTGTCAGAACCTTTTACTGTAAACCCTTTTTCATTTAATCTATCGACTATTGTTGGTACTCCTACGTGAGTTGTCTTTAAACCTTTAGGATCAATCAATATTTCTATCTTCTTTCCTCCGAAGTCTATTTTTATTTCTGAAACTATTTCTTTAAGCTTTACTTCTTTTATTTTTTCGGCAACTACTTTTGCATCTTTCTCATTATTATGTTCTTTATCAAGGCAGACTTCCATTAATGGAGTTGAAGGTTGTTTTCTTGCATCAAGAATTTCAATTAGTCTTGGCAATCCTAATGTAATCTGCATTTGAGAGACTCCAGCATAGTGGAAAACGTTTAAGACCATCTGAGTTGAGGCTTCTCCAAATGATTGAGCAGTTATGACTCCTGCAGCTTCTCCAGGCGAAATTTTATCTTCTTTTAGGTGTAACTTAGAAACGTCTTTATTGTCATCTCCATATACAAACTGGATTATATTTTCGGATGCATCTCTTACCGTTCCGTCGTATTCTATCTTTAAATCTTGCAATGCAGAGACTAATCTTCTATATAAGTATCCTGACTTTGGTGTTCTAAGTGCTGTGTCCATCAAGGAATCCCTACCAGTTATTGCTCCAAAGAAGAATTCGCTTGGCTTTAGTCCAGATAAGTATGATGATTTAACGAATCCTCTTGATTCAGGCGTTAAGTCATTCTTTTTAAAGAATGAAAGAGTTCTGTCGTTGTAACCAAAGTTGATTCTCTGGTTCCATAACGATTGTTGTCCAACCACACAACCGATTTGTGTTATGTTAAGCATAGATCCTGCAGCTTTCGCGCTAATCATCTTGTTGACATTTCCATCATGAGGGAAATGCGTCTGAACAACTTTAGCCACTTCTGTTCTTACTTCGTTAAGTATCTGAAGAATCTTTGTTTCTCTTGTTTCTTCTGTAGTCTTTCCTGGAAGGTGTTCTAATGTTCCAGATTCATATTCTTTAATTATATTTGATGTTTTCTTTTCTGCTTGTTCGATTATTTCATGTGTTATTTGTCTAACTTTTTCTGATACATTCAAGTCCTGTAATGCCAAGGTATATCCTTTTCTTGAAAGATGAATTGCTCCCAATGTGAATGCTTTGTTTATAGAGTCAACTGTTGCTGCTCTTCCTTTTTCTGCGTCGATTATCCTTACCATCTTTCCATCTTCTGCTCCAAATGTGTTTGGTCCTGTTAACTCTTCAGGCATTTTTATGTCTATTCCCTTAGGAATGACTTGTGCGAAAACATCCTTTCCAGATATTTTCTTTGACTTTGAATTATTAATTATTCCTGCTGAGAATAATATTTCATCTGCATCACTTTTATCCAGATTATCTTTTCCTAAAAGATATGCTCCTGTAACTGAATCTGCTATTGTTCCGCAAAGATTCATGTTATTCTTTGACGAAATAATGTTTTGGTTTATGTCTAATAATATCCTTGATTCTGCTCTTGCTTCTTCTGTCTGAGGGGAGTGGATGTTCATTTCGTCTCCATCATAGTCTGCGTTATATGGTGCTGCTGCTGCTGGATGAAGTCTGAACGTTCTAAATGGAAGAACTTTTACATGATGTGCCATAAGTCCTTGTTTATGTAATGTTGGGTGTCTGTTGAATAATACTATGTCTCCATCTCTTAGGTGTCTCTCAACTTTATATCCTGGTTGTATTTCATTACATAGTTCTTCTTTTAATTCTGCAGTAATCTTCTTTCTCTTTCCATCAGGTCTTATAACGTAATTAGCTCCAGGATAAATTTCCCCCTGTTTTATTAATTCTTTCATTGCTTCTAAATTAGTAGAGTTTACAGTTTCTGCAACAGTTATGACTTTTGCTACTTCGTAAGGTACTCCCACTTCATTTAATCTTATGAATGGGTCTGGAGAAACTACGGTTCTTGCAGAATAGTTGACTCTTTTTCCGGCAAGGTTATGTCTTATTCTTCCTTCTTTTCCTTTTATTCTTTCAGTAATTGTCTTTAATGGTTGTCCTGATCTGTGTCTTGCTGGAGGAATTCTTGTAACATTGTTATCAAAGAAAGTTGTTACGTGATATTGTAATAAGTCCCAAAGGTCTTCAATAATAACTTCTGGTGCTCCTGCATTAAGGTTTTCCCATAGTCTTTGATTTGCCCTGATTATGTCTGATAACTTGTGCGTTAAGTCGTCTTCAGATCTTTCTCCCGAGTCTAAGGTAATTGAAGGTCTGACTGTTACTGAAGGAACTAATAATAATGCGAGAACTGCCCATTCTGGTCTTGCTGTTTTTGCATTTATTCCTATTTTCTTAAGTTCTTCGTCTTTAATATGAACTAATCTTTCTCTTACTTCTATTGGGGAGAATCTCTTCTTTCCTATCATGAACGTACTTGGTTTTTCTAATTTGACTTTTTCTATTTGTTCGCTGCAGTGAGGGCATTTCTTGGCGTCTCTTGCTTTCTTTGCTCTCTCGCTTGGAGTATAAATTTTCTGCTTTTCATCAGATAATGTTAACTTACCACAAGCAGGACAGAAGCTTCTCAAACATAACTCAATTAGTGGAATATATTTTATATGGAAGACAGGTCTTGCTAACTCAATGCTTCCAGGATGTCCAGGACATTCTTTGACTCTTTTACCACAAGTTCTACATCTTACTCCAGGATCTATTGCTCCTAATCTTAAATCCATTAAACCTCCATCAACTGGGAATCCATCTATATCATACAATTCAGGCGTTACTATTTTTGCAGTGCTCAATTTCTTAATCTTCTCAGGACTAAGCAAACTGAATTTCAATGCTCTTACTTGTTTTGTGTAATGGTTTATCATCTTTCGAATTTGTTCTTTAGTTCAAAGTTTGTCTGAATTCCTAAACCTAGGAGTTCATCAACTAAGAGTTTGAATGCGTATGATATTTCTAATGGGTCTGCTTCATTATGCCCGCAAACGTCGCATGAGACTTTATTTCTTATGACATCTTCATAAGTCATGTGTCCGCACTCTTTGCAGATATATATAATTGTTTTATCTGAGTCATATCTTTCTTTCAATAATAATGCTGCTCCATGTCCAGCTAATGCTTGCTGCTCCATTTCTCCCAATCTTAATCCTCCTCCTCTTGCTCTTCCTTCAATTGGTTGTCTTGTCAATAATGCAACTTTACCTGAAGCTCTTGCGTGCATCTTATTCTTTACCATGTACTTCAACTTTAGATAATACATGTTTCCGATATAGATTTTTGCTTCCATCTTCTTTCCAGTAATTCCGTTATACATAGTTTCTTTTCCGTCATAGCTAAACCCTAATTCTTTCAACTGCGATTCTAGTTCTTCAACTGTTGAACCTGAAAATGATGTTCCATCCATTATTTGTCCAGAGTTTGATGCAACTTTACCTGCAAGCAATTCAATTAAATATCCTACCGTCATTCTTGACGGGATACCGTGAGGATTGAACATCAAATCTGGTTTGACTCCTCTCGATGTGAATGGAATATCTTCTGAATCTACAATTAATCCAACGACTCCTTTCTGTCCGTGTGGTGTTGAGAATTTGTCTCCAGGTTCTGGAAGTCTCAAGTCTCTTGTTCTTACTTGTGCAATCTTATTTCCTTCTGCGTCAACTGTAACGAAAACAGCGTCTACTGTTCCTTTTTCTTCTTGTCTTATTGCAATAGAAGCTTCCTTCTTTGCTTGTATAGAAATATCTTTTGCTTCAGATAAGAACTTTGGAGGAGTTATTTTACCTATAATTACTTCTCCTTCATTCATACTTGCTTCAGGATATGCAATTCCGTCGTCTTCCAAGAATCTATATGATGCTTCTGTTCTGTACCCTGAGACGTCTTTTTCAGGGATAACTATTTCATCTGAAAGACCTCCAGCATACTGCAATTCTGTTGCACCATATGGTCTGAAGTATGTTGAACGTCCCATTCCTCTGTCAACTGAAGCTTTATTTAATACAACTGCGTCTTCCATGTTATATCCTTCAAATGGCATTATTGCTACGATAATGTTTTGTCCAGATGGATAAACTTCTAAGGTATCATATACAAAACTTCTTACTAATGGCTTTTGTGGATAATGAAGAACTGAAACATCAGTGTCTAATCTTGTTAGATAGTCTGCTGCATAAATTCCTAATGATTGTTTCAATGTCTTTGAACCTCTGTTTAATCTGGATGACTGGTCATGGTTACCGAATGGAACAAGACTTGTTATTAATCCAAATAAGTCTATAGGATCAATTTCTAAATGGGTGTGTTCGGAAGTTATCTTTTCAGAGGAGGAGGCTACTAATGCGTTTTCTTCTTCTGCAGCGTCGATATACTCTATAATTCCATCATTTATCAAGTCTTTCCAGTTTATTTTATTCTCTTCTAAAAGAACAAGATGTTCATGATTTAACTTAGGAGAACCATTTTCTATTACAATTATTGGTCTTAGAACTCTTCCTACTTCTGTCGACATTAAAATTTGTCCTATTGATTCGTCATATCTTACGCTTAATTCTTTTGGTAATTCTGATCTTCTTCTTATCTCTCTTACCTTTTTCACGAAGTCTTTTGCATCCGATACAAAACCTATAAATCTTCCATTGAAGAACACGTCTTTTCCTGATTCTTTGTTTAATCCAAGTTCGTTGAATTTCTTTATTATATTGGATTCATTTAATTCTATGAAGGTTGATACCTTACTTAATATTGCTAAGTTTTTTCTTAATCCGATTTCTGTTCCTTCTGGTGTTTCTGTTGGACAGAATCTTCCATAGTGTGTTGGATGAAGTGTTCTTGCTAAGAAGTTTTCTTGTTCTCCTGGGAGCATAGAAGAAACTCTTTGCAACTGAGACAACATTGCTAAGTAATTTGTTTTGTCCATATTTTGTGTTACTCCCGAACGTTCTCCAATCCAAGAACCTGTCGCAATTGCAGATTCAATTCTGTGCGTGAATAATGTTGATTTTGCTATTGTCTTTAATGAATAGAACTTCTTTCTTCTTGCTATTTTTTGTAATGAGTATTCTATATCTCTGATAAGGATGTTCATGTTTACTCTGAATAAGTCAGACATTAAATCTCCTGAAAGCTTGACTCTTTTGTTTGCATAATGGTCTTTGTCTGTTCTCAGTCCAGGATTATCTTTTGCTTTCAAATATAATCTAAGTAATCTGCATAATGTCAATGCTTTTTCTTGCCTTGATTGTTTGTCTAATCCTATATGTGGGAGGAAGAAAGAGTCAATTCTTTGTTTTACTCTGTCAAGAATTTCTTTCTTTGTTCCTTGTATTCCAGATTTCTCTGCAATGTGCAACATTGCTTCTTCTGCGTCTTGTATTTTTGCATACTCGTATAAATTAACTATTAAACAGTCTGTTTCATAATCTACATTCTTGGCAATATCTGCTTCTTTTGTCATTCCTAATGCTTTTAGAATAACTATTGCTGGAATGTTCTTTAATCTTGAGAATGTTACATCTAGTATTCCTTCATTCGTCTCAGATATTGTTGTTGGAATTCTGTATGAACTTCTTTGTGAGAATAATCTTAATGTTAAACCTAATCTGCCATCGTCGATAAAAGGTTGGTTTGCTGCTAAATCCTCAGACATGACTATTACTTTTTCGTTTCCGTTAATTATGAAGTATCCTCCAGGGTCTAGGGGATCCATGTAGTTATCTATTAATTCTTCTTTTGAGAATCCGTTTGTGTTGCAGGCTGTGCTTCTTACAAGAACCGGAATTCTTCCTATTTCTACTTCTGCACTGTCACTTTGGTCCGCATATTTTACGCTTAATTCAACGTAAACTGGTGCTGAATATGTTAAATTTCTTAATCTTGCAACTGATGGTGTTATTTGTGTTGTTGAACCGTCTGCTTCAATTATGTTTGGCTTTTCTATTCTTACTTTTCCTAATTTTATTTCGACTTCTTCACTTTTTATCGAATCGTTTATTTCGTTGACAATTTGTTGCATTTTATTTTGCACGAAATCGTTGAATGAAATAATGTTAGACTCAACTAAAGAATGTTGTTCAAGATATTTTTTAACTAGAATGTGTTTTTGTTTTTGCATGTTTTTAGGCGACAACTCTGAAATAGAGTCTTATTTTGTCTCCCTCCTTTCTTTCTAATTTTAGAACGTCTCCTGGAACGCAGCCTTCTGGTGCTCCAAGATCAGTTGACTTAATTTTCGGTAATTGAGAAACAGAAATATTATATTTTTCCAATAATTCTTTAACCTCTTGCGGCTTCAGTTTTGTGTGTTTTGGCTGTAATATGTGCATGATTTTTACTAAGCTATTTTAATTTTAATAAACGGGGCACTATGATATTAGCTTGTAAATAATGAGTATAAAAATGGCTTTTTAAACTTTTCTACGAAAAGTTTAATCGGGGTTTTTAGGCTTTAATGACGCGAAAAACGTCATTTTATACAGTTATAACTGGGTTAAATCTGTCACAATTCACCTTATTGTTTTCTGAGGGCTAGGAAGTATTTATATATTTGTATCTTTCAGGGTTATAACTGTAAATTGTTATCTTATGTAACGTTTGAGGTAAGAATGTAAAGTTATAAGTTAAGGTAAAATAATTTCGTTATCAGTTATAATGTTAATCTTCCAAGGTATATTTGAGGTTTAATTTTTTACTAGAGGTATTATTTATAAACTATCTAATTTGTCTTTTTCTATCACAAATCATATTCATCCCGCTTAAGGCTGGGATGAAAGGGTCCGGCGCACGCGGCGTGTCCGGGCCCACTCATTTTCAATGAGTGGGGTTTTTAGTGCCTGCAATAACATTTAAAGATTACTATCTTTAACCCATTCCGCATCAAAATCCAGATGCGGAAGTTTTAAAAACCAATTTTCTCTCTGAAATGAATGGCAAAAGTTAGAATAAAGTTGGCAAGTATTGACATAGGACATTTGAATAATGTAATTAGTTCTATAAAAGAAGTTGTCGATAGATCGGGGGTTGTTATGAGAGGACCTATTCCATTACCAACAAGAAAGCTTAAGGTTACCACAAGGAAATCTCCATGCGGAAATGGTACCGCAACATTCGACAGATTTGAGATGAGAGTTCATAGAAGAGTTATTGATATTCCTGCAGAAGACAGAATTTTGCATCCAATAATGAAATTGAATATTCCAAGACAAGTTCAGATAAAGATTGAGATGAAGGAATAACTTCATTATTCCTAGTATCTTCGTTTCTCACGAAACTTCAGATGAAAGAGTGATAAAAGTTATCTAATGTTAATTGTTGATATTATAATTTGATTTAATGATGGTTACAAACTTTAAGATTGTTTTTTATCTTTGTCTACAAATCCGCCTGCAACGGTTAACTCTCCTTTGATTGGAGGATGAGAATTATAGTTTTCTAATATTACTTGTTCTGGTTTGAAATCATCAATTTCTTTTATATCTCCTTCTATTTTAATTGTTGGAAATTGAAAAGGGGTTCTTGATAACTGTTCTTTTACTTGTTCAATATGATTTTCATAAATGTGCACGTCTCCGAAGCTATGAATAAATTCTCCTGGCTCGTAACCTGTTACTTTTGCAAGCACATACACTAATAATGCATAACTCGCAATATTAAATGGCACTCCTAAGAAGATGTCTGCGCTTCTTTGATACAAATGTAATGAGATTTTACCGTCGATAATATTAACTTGATACATATTATGGCATATTGGGAAATAAGAAGTGTCCTCCCTTGTTGCCATTGTGTAAAGATATTCGGGGTTCCAAGAATTGACTATCAAATTGTGTGCTCCAGGGTCTTCTCGTATTTCGTCAACAACCCATTTAACTTGGTCTATTGTTCTTCCAGTTCTGGTAGGCCAACGCCTCCACATTTCTCCATAACATCTTGGAAGATTTCCCCATTTTTCTGCAAATTCTTTATCTTCAACAATTTTTTTTATGAATTCTTCTTTTGTCATTAAGGTTTCATTTGATGCATCCATCTTCTTTTTGTATATTTTATATGGATAATCGTCCCAGATGTGAACGTTATTATCTACAAGATATTTTATGTTTGTGTTTCCTGATAAGAACCAATATAATTCATGAAGGATTCCTTTCCAGTATGTTTTTTTTGTTGTTAATAATGGGAAACCTTTAGATAAATCAAAGCGCATTTGTTTTCCGAATAAGCTATATGATGCAACTCCTGTTCCTCTGTCAACTTTTCTATATCCTTTTTCTAAAATTTCTTTTAGCAAATCAAGGTATTGATATTCTGGATGTTTTTCCTCTTTTTCGGACATAGTCTTTATTAAATTAGAGGGTATTTTAATATTGTTGTTCTGATAAGAAATATATTTATTTTATGATGTTATTAAAGTCGAGAATCTTTCTTTGTTTCTTTTGGATAACGGTTTTTCCATTCCTTCTTCTTCATATTTTAAGGATAAATTATAACCTTCTTTTACTTTTCTCTCGGCATCTTTAAATACTGCGTCGACATTTCCTACGCCGCACGCTATTACTCTGTCTCCTTCAAGGTAGGCAAAACGTACTCCCCCATGTAATAAATCTGCCCATACTTGCATTGTTTTAGTTATCATGCTTTTTTGCGCTTTGAGTGCTTTATTAATCTTTTGGTAACTATAGTTGAGATTTTTTGCAATTAAATTTATATAATCCTTATTTGAATTATTTTTATGAAATGTTGGTTAGAAAATGCCGTATTGACTGCTATTGGTGCTGCATCTGCGGTAGCAGTTATTGATCTTGTTGGGGGATTTGGAACTTTTGGTTCTTGGGGAGAAAAAGAAGTTTATAGATTTATGAATCAAGGTATGAAAATGGCAGTGGTTGAGCAAGATCTGAGATTTACCCGTTTCGATAGGTACGATATTCATTTAGATGGAAAAAGAATTGATCAAAGAGAAATGATTGATGATGATGGGAGAAAAGTAGTAGTATCATGGTCTAGGGCAGGTTATTCTGTCGATGGAAAGGCAGGACAATAACTTTTATATAATCTTATTTTAGTGGATTTATATGGATAAAATAAAAGTTAAGGTGAAAAGATTGCATGAGGATGCTAGAATCCCTATGCATATGAGCGAACAGGCTGCGGGTTTTGATTTTTATTCTGTTGAGGACGTTGAAATTATTCCCGGACAAACACTATTGGTTAGAACGGGATTGAGTTTTGAGATTCCTGAGGGATATTGTTATCAGATTTGGGATAGAAGTGGAATGGGCGTAAAAGGAATACATCATTTTGCTGGATTGATAGATTCGGATTATAGGGGAGAGATAAAAATTGTTTTACATAATTCTACTTCTAATTCTTATAAAATAATTAAAGGTGATAGAATTGCACAAGGCATTTTCTTACCTTATTTCCAGGGAGAATTTGAAGAAGTGCAGGAATTGAATGATACTAAAAGAGGACAAGGTGGGTTTCATTCGACGGGGAAATAGGATTATTTTTTAGAATTAATAGTTATCTGCTAAGGGAGAGATTATCTAATTTATTGGGCGGTAATTATTGAGGGATTAAATTTTTTATTGTCGTTTATGGTTACATTATTGGTTATGTTAAGTTGCAATTATCTTTATATATGAAAATTAATAGCTTTGGGAATGGAAGTGATATTGATTTCTGCGATAGCAAAGAATAATGTTATTGGGAGAAATGGAAAGTTAGCTTGGAATTTGCCTTCTGATTTGAAGAGATTTAAACAATTAACTCTAGGAAGTCCAGTGATAATGGGGAGGACGACATTTGATTCTATTGTTGATGCTCTTGGAGGACCTCTTCCTGGAAGATTAAATATTGTTCTCACAAGAAATATTAGTTTGCAAAGTTTTCCAGGTGTTGCTTTTTGTGATGGTGTTGATAAGGCATTGGAGATTGCTTCAAGGTATCCTAAAGTATTCATAATCGGAGGACAGAAAATATATGAACAATTCTTGGAAGAAGATTTAGTTGATAGATTGGAGTTAACATTATTGGATAAGGAAATTGAAGGAGATTCGTATTTTCCTGATATTAATTTTGATAAATGGAAACTTGAAAAGAAAGAAGAAACAACAGATAATAATTTTAGACTTTCATTTAATAGTTATGTGAGAAATAAAGAATATCAAGAAAAGAAAGTTGAAGCTAAGGAAGAAAGGAAAAAAACTGAAGAGGTGATGCAGATGATTAAAGAAGTTAAGCCTATTGAAACAAAGAAGAAGAGAAAGGCATTGTTTATCGCATTTGAGGGAATTGACGGTTCTGGGAAATCAACACAGATAAGAAAACTTGCTGAGCATTTGTTCAAGGAAGATAAATATAATCATGTCGTTATTACAAGAGAGCCTTATAAGGATGTGAGTATAAGGGGAATAATAAAAAAGGATTCTAATCCCCTCGATAATGCCGAGAAACTGGCAGAGTTGTTTATTGCGGATAGAAAGAGACATGTTGAAGAATTGATTAATCCTTCTCTTGATAGGGGGTGCCACGTTCTTACAGATAGGTATAGATTAGCAACAATCGCATATCAGTCTGCTCAGGGATTGCCTATAAATGAATTAATTGATAAGCATTTGGGGTTACCAGTACCAGACATTACTTTTATCGTTGATGTTTCTGCTAAAACCGCGATGGAAAGATTGAGAAAAGAGCCAACTGGGGAACATAAGTTTGAGAAAAACTTAGAATTTTTAGATAAAATAAGAGAGCAGATGCTTAAGGCTGTAAAGATAATGAATGAAGACCATATATACATTATTAACGGGGAAAGAGGAATTGATGAAATATTTGAAGAGATAAAAGTTATCCTAAATAGGGAGCTTTTGGAAGAAAAAGGTAACTTGGAGAGTGAGGATAGAGAGATATTTGATATTATAAGGAAGGAAACGGATAGACAGGAGAGAACAATTAATTTAATTCCTAGTGAGAATTATGCGAGCAAGGCAGTTATGGAAGCATGTGGAACTTCTTTGATTAATAAATATGCAGAAGGGTATCCATTAAAAAGATATTATCAGGGGAATAAGTTTGTTGATTCATCTGAGTTAATTGCAATTGAAAGAGCTAAAAAGATTTTTGGAGCTGAGCATGTGAATGTGCAACCATATTCTGGAAGTCCTGCCAATCTTGCAATATTACTTGCTTTCTTGAAGCCCGGAGAGACATTTATGGGATTAGATTTAGCTTGTGGAGGGCATTTAACACATGGAAGCCCAGTAAATGCTTCTGGGTTGATTTATAATGTTGCTTCTTACGGAGTTGATAAAAATACAGGACTGATTAATATGGAAGAGGTTAGAAGAGTTGCGTTAGAAAAGAAACCTAAACTAATTATTTCTGGATTGACTGCATATCCAAGACAAATTGATTTCAAGAGATTCCAAGAAATAGCGGAAGAAGTTGGAGCAATTCACGTTGCCGATATTTCTCATATCGCCGGATTAGTTGCTGCAGGAGTTCATCCAAGTCCATTTCCATTTACGGATGTTGTTATGACTACTACTCATAAAACTCTTAGAGGACCAAGAGGGGCTATTATAATGTGCAAGGAGAAATATGCAAAGCAGATTGATAAGGCAGTATTTCCCGGAATGCAGGGAGGACCGCATGAAAATATTATTGCTGGAAAGGCGGTAGCGTTTAAAGAAGCTTTATCACAAGAATTTAAGGAATATGGGAAACAAATAGTAAAGAATGCTAAAGTTCTTGCAGATACTTTAATTGGTGCGGGGATAAAGTTGATGACAAATGGAACCGATAATCATTTAATTTTAGTTGATTTAACTCCTTTAGGAATTGGAAAAGGGAAGGAGATTGCTATTGCATTAGAAGAAGCAGGGATTATTACAAACTGCAATAGTATTCCGTATGATCCTTCTACTCCTTTCAAACCTTCAGGATTGAGAATTGGAACTCCAATGGTTACAACGAGAGGAATGAAAGAACCAGAAATGATTTTAATTGGAAAGTGGATTGCTTCTGTGATTAAGAATCCTCAGGATTCTTTATTGAAGTCTGCTATAAAACAAGATGTGGAAGCGCTTTGTAATAAGTTTCCAGTTTATAGGGATTAATCCCTATAAAGATTGTGAATAAACCAATAATTCTCGGTATCTAAGGTACTAAGGGTTAACGTAATCTAAGATAATTATATTTTGATTTGATTACAAATCTTTAAAAGTCTAGTAAATTAGCTTATTTTGAGCTCGTGAGCCCACTCGTGTAAAACGAGATGATGTGCTTGTGAACTCACTCGGCCCACGTGGGACAGTGGTACTCCGCACGCTTGGAGAGCGTGTTTCCTCACGGATTCCCAGGTTCGAATCCTGGCGTGGGCGTTTTGTTTCAAATATGGAAAATAAAAAAATTAAGGAAATTGTAAAAGAAGGTTATTCGAAGATTGCAAAATCTGATGAAGGTTGCTGTAGTTGTTCATGCAGGGCTAAAAAGGAAGTGGATGAGGAGATTGCTAAGCAAATAGGGTATTCTGATGATGAGATTAAAACAGTTCCCGAAGCCAATTTAGGGCTTGGATGTGGAAATCCTCTCGCGCTTGCTAATATTAAAGAGGGAGATAGTGTTTTGGATTTAGGGAGTGGTGCAGGATTTGATTGTTTTCTTGCCTCAAAAAGAGTTGGAAAATTGGGAAAAGTCGTCGGTATTGATATGACTGAGGAGATGATTGAGAAAGCAAAGAGTAATGCTAAAAGATATAAATTTGGTAATGTTGAATTTGTTCTTGGGGATATTGAAGAATTGCCATTCAAAAAAGAGAGTTTTGATGTAGTTATAAGTAATTGCGTTATTAATCTCGCCCCAGATAAGTTAAAAGTATTCAAAGAAGCGTATAGAGTTTTGAAGAAAAATGGGAAGATGTATGTTTCTGATATTGTTTTATTAAAGCATCTTGACAACGATAAGAAAAATAATCCTTATCTTCTGACGGGATGTGTTGCTGGTGCTTTGCTCAAAGACGAATATCTTGATTTAATTAAGAAAGCAGGATTTAAAGTTAATATTCTTGGAGAAGATAAAGAAATAAGTAAAAAACAATATAATAATATTCCCTTAGAAAGTTTGAAGGTTGAAGCCTTAAAGAGTTAGTATTTATAAACTTCTCTTCCGTTTGTTTTATTATGAAAAAGCAGATAGCGTTAAAGAGTGTGTTTGGGATTTCTATTCTAGGCATGCTTTTCTCTGGATATCTGAGTTATACTGAATTGTTTGCTGGTTTTTGTGGAGCTACACAATTGGGCATGGGAAGTTGTACAAATGTGTTTCAAATTCCTGCTTGTGTTTATGGGTTTGTTATGTATTTGGTTGTTGCGGTTATAAGTTGGATGGGAATGAGAGATTAGAAGATGGGAGTAGTTATATTTGATATGCAGGGGACTGTTTATTCTCATGACTCTGATTGTAACAATGATAAGAGTAATAATGTATACGAATCCAAAATAAAGGGAAATCCTAAGGACGCTATGAAGAGGGAGAGGGAAGTTATTCTTAAGAGTTTATCTGGAGATAAGAATGAACTTCAGGTATATGAGATTCCGAACGCGATAAAAACAATAATGAAATATGTTAAAAATGGAAGTAAATTGGTATTTGTTTCTTTCTCAGAGGTTAATACTACTAGAGCTATTCTAGAGTATTTGCTCAGAAAAAATAATATTGATTTGAAAATTATGAACTCTTTTGATATTATTAGTACTGGACTTATCGGAAGCAAGAAAGAGGAAAGTACTTGGAGGAAAGTATTGGGATATTATGAATGGGTAGACGCTATTTATGATGATAATCCTGTTAATCTAGAGGTTGCAGGTAAGGTGGCTAGGGAATTGGGTTCTAAACCGCGATTACATAAGAGTGTTTAATGACTCTCAAGAATTTTCTTAATTATATTTGTTGTTGATAATCCCTGCTCGAGAGGAAGTTGAATGAATTTGCCTTTCCATTTTGATAAGAGGGATTGTTCATCGCTGATTCGAGATTGTTCTACAGAACCGCCTTTGACATGGATATTTGGTTTTATTTTTTCAAGGATTTTTAATGGGGTGTCTTCGTTGAATATGACAACGTAATCGACAGATTGCAATCCTGCTAATAGATGGGCTCTCTCGTTTTCAGGAATTATTGGACGTTTAGGACCTTTGTTCTTTTTTATTGAAGA
>Ga0172370_10003608_pt1 | contig 21283 bp, 21 predicted proteins | sample LakKiv5m_FD_114538 | JGI IMG/M metagenome (GOLD analysis project Ga0172370, IMG submission 114538) | Freshwater microbial communities from Kabuno Bay, South-Kivu, Congo - kab_022012_11.5m | ecosystem: Environmental > Aquatic > Freshwater > Lake | place: Democratic Republic of the Congo...
CATACGCACGCAACACTCGTCCCAGCGAACCGCCCGACACAATTGAAGCGCCGTTTTCCCAACCAGCATGGCCCACCAGTCCCAGCCATTTAAAATCCGGCGAACTTTGCATTACAAATTGCCAAATACCAAGCAAACCGGGAATAATCGCGCCTGCCAACAACCATTTGATTAAAGATTTTTTTTCAAAAGGACCAATATAAATTACAATAAATAACAATATCGCTTCCATGACGCGCAATGATTGTTGAAGCGCCAAGGATTTGTCTATGGCCCAAACGATAGATAATAAGTGGTAAGTGATAAGTGACAAACACGCTAACAAAAATATCCTATCTTTCGTAAAATGATATCTGCTATCTGCTATTTGATTTCTGACTTGCCGCCAATACCAAATTATAAATAGAAAAAAAATCACCCACAACAAAATTTCTGTGCCATAAAAACCCAAAGTCAATGGTTCAACCTTTGTTCCATTAATAAAAGTCTCACGGTAGATGTAGATGGTTTGCCAAGGGAGTAAAAATAAAAAGACTTTGATAAGAAAAGATAGAATCTTTTGCAGATCAATTTGAAATTTGAAATTTGAAATTTGAAATTTCATTAGAAATTAGGTTCACCTTGTTAAATAAATTTACCAAAGGTAAATTTAGAGCAAAGCTCTATTTAACAGAGTAAATTAGGTGAATTAGAAATTTTTACACCGTTCTTTCCATCTCTCTCTATACTCCTCTCTCCTATCATTCTCATGCAACTTCAACATACTGTCACTAATTATAACATTTTTATTTTGCTCAGTACCAATTTCCGAAAAACGCTTTTTTAATTTCGACAACTGAATACCCTTAGCTTGCGTTTCAATTAAATCGCCATATCCACCACCCCACATTTTCTCAAAAATTCTTTTAACAACTCGCCCAATCACTCGATCACAATTGTTACATGATATATGATACATGATACATGAAAAATTCTGTAAAAACTTTCCAACCCATTTGTTTGCACCTAACATACTCTTGTGCAATCCGCTCGGATCATATACCGACACCAGTTGTGCCAACCAATACATCAAATATACATCCCTCTCAAGCGCAATACTCTCTAAATTTAAATTATCATCACTTACAAAAAAACTTAAACAAATACGATTTTTTATTTTTTCCCCATAGGTGCGTAAACCAAACAAACGCAATATAAAATTAGCCAACAATCTCACCAGCCAAATCCTGCCCTTTTTGGCAATAATAAAAAAATCAATGTCACTCTCCTCATCAGCAGTCCAGCCGGCCACAGTATTGCAAATAAAAATTGCCCGCAAAAACGGCACCCAAGAAATTTTTTTTATTGCCCTTTTGGCAATTTTTAATTTTTGTTCAACAATTTTTACTTTTCTCTGCCGTTCATCAACAATTTCTTCCCTTCCCTGAAGAAAATAAAACCCCGTCTCCGTCCCTAAAGGGACTACACCGGGTAAACTCATAATTCTGTCTAACTCGACTACAAACTCGCCATATGTGATCCGTAAATCAGGATTATCAGTAGTCCGTAAGTACCTAAATAACTCCTCCCTTGTCAAAGGCTGGCTAAATAAATCAAAATAAGCAAGGGTAGCTAAAACGCTTTTTTCAAAATTCATATTAATATTAGTTTACCTTATTCGACGACAAATGAAAAGAACGCCCCGCAAATGCGGCGCGTTCCTACAGTAATTTCAAAATTTCCTAATTTCTTAATTTCCAATTTCATCCATCATTGCCCCACCTGGTTCTATCATTATCTTCCCGCTTTCCATAATTTCCCCATTTTTTAAAACAATCACATTATCCTCCACAATCATTTTTTTCTCATCAAAACTAATTACTTGTTCTCGCCCAACCAAATATTTCTTACCCAAGAGCCCACCAACCTCATACTGCATCACATTCTGCGCTTCGGTTTCCAAAATTATATTCTTAACATGACCCAAGGCCATACCAGACTTAGTCTCAACCATCAAACTTCTCAATTTTTTCAAATCAATCCGCATAAGATAACCGAACCCCGAACTCCAATAACCAAACCCCCCAAATATTATGGTGTTAGGTTATTGGTGTTAGGAGTTTGGAAAAATTATTTACTCTCACTAACGATTGCTCCATTCCGTTTAAACACAACCAACTGTTGCAAGGCAGTGAGTAGTGTTGACACAAACCAATACAAAGTTAACCCGGCTGGCAAAGAAAAACCAATCACTACTGTCATCACTGGCATCATGTAAACCATTTGCTTGTTCATTGTGGCCATCATACTCTCATCTTTGGCTCCTTCACCTGCATTTTTAGGCGGTTGCTTGGTGGCCATCATTTTGGCCTGCCAAAACTGCGCGGCACCGGCCAAAATTGCCAAAACAGCATTGGACTTGCCCAACTCAATTAGACCCAACGATATAGTATTGATATGCGTGGGTGCCTGCACAAACAGATAAAGCCAAGAATAATCGCCGGTATTGGCCAAAGCTGTACGCAACACATAATACAAAGCAATTAAAATTGGCAATTGAATTAAAAGTGGCAAGCAAGAAGAAAACGGGCTAACTTTATTTTCTTTATATAATTTCATGGTCTCAGCCGCAATTGCCTGCTGATTTCCCTTGTGTTCCTTTTTTATTGCTTCCAATTTGGGTTGCAAATCTGTCAAAGCTTTTTGCGACTTTATGGAAGATTTGGTTAGGGGGTATAAGACTAATTTTAACAGCACGGTTATCACCAAAATCACCACACCAACATCGGGAATTAAATTATATAATCCGACAAAAATGTTAAATAATGGTTGATAGAGAATTATTTGAAAAAAGTGAGTCATAACGAATTATATTGTTAAATTGTTATATTGTTAAATTGCTTGAAGAGTATAACATGAGACTGGGAGGAAATCAAGACACTCAAGTTCGTCAAGTTCATAAAGTTTCTAAAGTTTATAATGTGGCAACTTTACAAACTTTATGAACTTTACAAACTTTCTAACTCTTATCCCACAAATGTTCAAACATAGCACGCTCCATATCTGCCAATTCTTTGCTTTCAATTACCACTGCCACCAAATCGCCAACAAACGAAAATAAAGCAATTTTATTTTTCCAAATCCACTTATTGGCATGGTACTTATAAATGTTGGGAACAATTTTTACGGTACGCAATTCTTTCATGCCCAATTTCTGACGCTCTTTAGCTTTGGGAGAATCAGTGGCAATTAAACGCACTGGTACTTTTTGCTTTATTCTTCTTTTTACAAAATTTAAATACCAATCACCTAGTTCCCTAAACATATCTTCAGGCGCCGCAAAACTTAAAAGCATATCTGCCTCGGCCAACATTTCTTCCAAAACAATCTTCATTTCCTCTTTGCCTTGATAAAAACGCACGGCTGGGCGTTTTCTGCCTTCGCCTGCCAACGCATTTAACTGAGGCAAAGCATCTTTTAAAGTATTTACTTTGCTTTCAGCCAAACGAATTACTTGCCCCGGATCTTCGGCAGAAAAATATTTGATTTTCTTTTTATTAAAAGTATTTACAAAACCCAGGTGTGCTAAGTGTTCCAACACTTCGTAAACAGTAGAGCGCGACATTTGCGCTTTGCCCGCAATTTTAACCACTGGTGCCGAGCCCAATTCCAAAGTAGCCAAATATACTTGGGCTTGCTTATCTGTTAAGCCGTAGGATTGGAGGATTTTTGAGAGGTTCATAATTTTAGTCTATGGTCTATAGTCTATTGTCTATAGTCCAATACGTCGGCAAAACCGACGTTTTTTTTTATATTGTTATTTTAGCATATTTAAGCTAATTTGTCAAGAGTATGGATAAAAATTATTCGTAATTAATGACATAATTTGTGAATAATAATATACTGCCCTATTGAAGCATTAATTATTAATTTAACTCTATGACCAAAAAAATCTTTTGGTGGGGGCTAAGTCTATTAACCTTGGCAACACTAGTTTTTATTATTGTCTATAAACCACTAGTCCAGCCAAAAACCATAAATATTGGTGTTATCTTACCTTTAACTGGCAAGCTATCACTCTATGCTGAAGAAGCAAAGCGTGGCATTGAACTGGCTTTGTCAGAAAACAAATCTCCCATAAAAATTATCTATGAAGACAGCCAGTCTGAACCAAAACAAGGTATAAACGCCCTGCAAAAACTTTTAACTAGCCCCATGCCAATCATCATTACTGGGGGAAGCAATATTTCACTGGCAATTTCTCCCCTTGCTAACGAAAACAAAATTTTGCAAATGGCTATTTTTACTTCAGTAAATAAGTATACTTCGCCCAATGATTATACTTTTAGATTAACTACTCGCTCTGAAGTAGAAAACCAAATACTTATTGATTGGATGGTAGCAAAAAAATTAAAAAATGTAGCTTTAATTTACTCAAATGACGACTGGGGGGTAGGTCACTTTAATTTTATTAAACAAAAACTGCAAGAAAACCAAATCAACATCGCTGCCCAAGAAAATTTTGCCGGTAGCGATACGGATTTCCGCACCTCCTTAATTAAAATCAAAACTCAAAATCCCGAAGCAATATTCTTAATTGCTCAAGGAAAAGCTGCTGGCTTGATTTTAAAACAAACTAAGGAATTAAATTTAAATAGCCAATTTTTAGGTGTAAGAGCCATTGAAACTAATGAATTAATCCCCATTGCCGGACAAGCCGTCGAAGGAATAATTTATCCTTATTCTTTTGACCTAACCTCTAACCAGCCACAAATCGAAAATTTTATTAGTGCCTACCAAGAAAAATATCACGAACTACCAACTGCTTATGCTGCCGAAGGCTATGATGCAATAAAAATAATTGCCACCAATCTGCAAAAATGCCATTTAATTGATACTAATTGCTTGCGTAATTTACTTAGCCAAACCAAAAACTATTCCGGAATCCTGGGAAATATCAGTTTTGACAACAATGGCGATGTACTTATACAGTATTTCCTAAAAACAGTAAGAGACGGACAATTTGTAAAGTATTAAAAAGACGCCCAGCATTTTGCGAGGCGTCTCTATAATAATATTTGGTTAGTATTTCTATCCACCACAACCCCTCCGTCCTACCGCCTGTGGGCGGAAGGCGGCTCCCCTATTAGGGGAGCGTTGCACCCAATCACAACTTTACAAACTTTATAACTTTATGAACTTTACAAACTAATTACTATTCTTCGCTCTTCCCTTCTTTATCCTGAGCGACCTCGGCCTCAGCCGAGGGAGCCGAAGGATCCGTGCTCTCCTTTTCTTCCGTATTCTCCGTGTCCGTGTTCTCCGTCTTTTCCGTAACTTCCGTGTCCTCACTCGACACAGCTTTTTCTTCTCCACCCTTCTCCACAACTTTAATAGTCCAACCAGTTAAGTTGGCGGCCAGACGAACATTGACTCCGCCTCTGCCAATAGCCAAAGAAAATTGATCAGCCGGCACATTTACCACTGCTTCTTTGGTTTCGTCGTTCAATTCCACAGACTCAACTTTGGCCGGGGATAGTGCATGTTTTAAATATGTGGCCGCATCCTCATTATATTGAATAACATCAATTTTCTCTCCGCCCAACTCAGTAATAATGGTATTAATGCGGCTGCCACGCTGGCCAATGCAAGCACCAATCGGATCAATGGCTTCGTCGCTAGTAAAGACCGCCACTTTGGCGCGCGCCCCCGGTTCGCGAGCAATACCCTTAATTTCCACCGCGCCAGAACCAATTTCCGGCACTTCTTGAGCAAAAATTTCCTCCACCATTTTGTTATTGGCGCGCGATAAAATAATTTCTACACCGCGTACGCCCATGGCAATCGATTGTAAATAAAAACGCATGCGCGCACCCGGACGATATTGTTCACCGCGAATTTGCTCGTTAACCGGCACCAAACCGGTCACTTTTCCCAAATCAATAATAATGGAACCAATTTTATCGCGACGTTGTACCACACCCTGAATTATTTGCCCTTCTTGTTCTTTTAATTCATCAAAAACCGTACTGCGTTCGGCCTCGCGCAAGCGTTGAATAATTACTTGCTTGGCGGTTTGCGCAGCCATACGGCCAAACTCTCCTGGCACTGGCAACACAATTTCTAAAGTCTCGCCCACTTTGGCTTTTTTCACTACTTCCTTGGCTGCAGTAATCATTAATTGGGTCTTGGGATTAAAATGAGAGAGATCTGCGGTTTCTTCTTCGGTCAATTCTCGGCCTTCGGCCAAAGCGGCCTCGCGGCGTTTGGTTAATTCTTCTTGATCAGCCAATAATTTTTCTTCGGGAATATCTTCTACTACTTCTTTTACGTCCCAAGCTTGAATATTGGCGGTTTCAGGATCAAATTTTACTTTTATGTTTTGTTGGCGATTGCCAAAATCCTTGCGATAGGCAGCGGCCAAAGCAGCCTCAATAGACTCAAGAACTGCGTTAAATTCTAAGCCTTTTTCATCGCAAATAGCTTGAATGGCTTTAGTGATGTCGGACATAATATTATACGTTAAAATTAATAATAACTTACTGATTACTGATAATCCTGATTTACTGATAACAATCATCATCTGTAAATCAGTGTTATCCGTAATCCGTAAGTATAAAAAAGGCAGCATTATTGTCAATGCTACCTTATTTATATAATAACAAATTTTTCAATTTCTGTCAAGTCTTAGCCATTACAGGGCTTCCAACTAACCAAATATTGATAAGTAGTTTGCAAACTGGAAGTTATATTGCGATAAACCTGGGTCTTGGGCATGCAGGTATAAGTGTAGTTTCTCATGCCATGGCCAGTATCTTTACAGCCATTGGTAAAAGTTACTAAACCAGATTTACCAGTAACATACCAAGGAATTAATTGAATGCCATTGCCGGTTTGTTGGCAGTAAGTGGCATTTACCATGTTTGAACCAGCTTCGGCAGCGGCTACTTGGCTTAAATTAGCCAAAAAAACTACTGCGCCAATAATTACCAAGACTATTGCCAAAGCAATAATAGCTTGGATTTTGCTGATTTTCTTAACCAAATTTGACATAAGGTTAGCGGGTTAATGATTAAATTTCATTTTTAGTCCCCTAACCTTAGCATAATTAGGATAATTTGTCAATAGCGTGTACCCAAGCCCCATACCCCAATAACCAAACCCCGGATGGTGGAGCCGGGTTATTGGAGTTTGGAGTCTGGATAAACTATTCGACTGGCAACACATACTTGCGGATTACTTGTGCCGGATGCACGGCATCCCCAATCACACTCACCTGCTCAAATTGAATGGGCGTACGGTCTATATCAAGATTATTTTGCAAGCAATAATATTGCGCAGCGCGAAAAATTTTTTTTTGCTTTTCCGGATCAACTGCCCGCTCGGCCGAACCATCATCATAACCACGCGCCTTAACTTCTATAAATGACAAAACTTTTTTCTTTTGCCAATCTGTAAACTCGGCAATAATATCAATCTCACGGTGTTCATTTTGATAATTTCTAAAAATAATCTTATAACCCTCTTTAATTAAAAAAAGGGCTGCTTGTTCCTCGCCCCACGCGCCTAAGAGTTGCTTGTCGGTCTTTGGCATACTAAATACTTAACACACAGAATATGCAGATTACTATGCAGATGTCGCAGACAACGCAGATGTGACGTTATTATCTGCATGGTCAGCGTCATCTGCATAGACATCTGCGTCATCTGTGTTTTCAGTCATGTTTATAAAACACCACGCCCTGTAAATAGTTTCCCATATTAAACCCTTCTTGCACTGCATAACCGCGGTTGCGCCCCCAAGTTTCTATTTCAGAAAAATTTACAAATCTTTCAGGCTTGGGCCCAAACGGTAAATTATTTTTTTGCCAATCCACAATTACCAAGCGGGCTTTATCTTTTAACAAGCGGTCAACCTCGGCCAAAACCGCAAAGTGATCGGCTGTTTGCCAAAGCATATTAATTACAAAACCCACATCCAAACTTTTTACGGGAATAGCGGTTTTGCCAAAACTTTCCAAATTAGACCACACGGTTTGCACATTTAACAAATTTTCCAAAGCCGCGCGTTTTTTAATATTTTCTAAAACCTCTTTCATAATGTCTACCGCATATATCAAACCAGTTTCACCAATATATCTAACTGCCGGAAACACAATATGGCCGGTGCGGCCGCAACCCAAATCCGCAATATGCATTCCTTCATGCAATTGCGCTTTGGCAAACAATAGTTCTGGATCAATCATTTGGTTTTCAGACATACAATTATTTCAAATTGCAGATTTCAAAATGGCCAATTGGTATTTTGCAATTTGAAATTTGAAATTTGAAATTTTATTGAAAATTAGGTGAATTGGGTGAATTGAAAATTAACCGGACTAAATCCTTCTTATCTGGGTAAAAATAGCTTCCCTACTGTCCCCATCACAAATCCACCCAACAATCCCGTCGCTCCCATCATGGCAATAAAAATAATAGCAATGCCAATTAATTTATATAATAACCGCGTGCCACCCGAAGTGCCTAGGTGTTCTTCTGCCCAAGAACTGGTGCCAAAATTTTCAACCAGCCATTCGGTTTTAATTACCATTAACGCGCCCAAGGCTACACCCACCAAACCCCAAATAAGTTTACTCATAATTTTTTTAAATTAAGATATGGATATTATACAACTTTATCTAATAAAACAAAAGACGCCCTTTCGGACGTCATTATTTCGTTTGCAATTATTGCCCCTTCTTTTTTAATATTTCACCCACTTCACCTGGCTTAAAAATCTTTACATCCAAGTCTTCATCGGGCATTGGTTTAATCGTGCCTTTACGAACCGGCCTTTCACTCAAATTCATCTTATGCAATTTTTTTCTGGCATCTTCATTGCCTGCCGCAGCCATTTCTTTCAGTTTTTTCCTCACTAATCTTTCGGCCTCAACTAAATCCACCACACGCACATTTTGATCTTCTTCATTCGGGGTTACCGGCTGATTATCACCTTTTCTAATCGGTTTCTCTAGTAACTCAGGTGGAATAACTTTTGTATTATCCGGATCAAAAGTCATATAATTAATATTTAATAATTAACACATATATTATAGCACACTTCGGCCTTTTTGTCAATACCTTTTTTCGCTTAACAAAGCCAAATATTATTTTTTTAATATTTTGTTAGTATTTGAATAATATTTGTTTAATATTCGTTTAATATATTTCAAGGTACCGTTCACGTTCCCACTCTGTCACATTAAGACGAAAATCATCCCACTCACTCATTTTAATTTCGTAGTAACGTTTAGCAGTTTCTGCACCCAAAACTTCGCTAATCATTTTATCGCCTTTCATAGCCAAAAGCGCGCTATACAAATCGCGCGAGACTGTGTCTATGCCACGGTTAGAAATTTCTTCGGGCGTCATTTCATAAGTACTCTCTTCAATTGGCTCTGGCGCTGACAGTTGTTTTTCCAAACCATCCAAGCCGGCAGCAAGCATTATGGCATAAGCCAAATACGGATTGCAGGTTGGATCTGGACAACGCAATTCACAACGCGTGGTTTGCGGCTTGTCTGGATTAACGCGCGGAATGCGCATTAGAGCCGAACGATTGGTTTGACCCCAAGAAATATACACCGGCGCCTCATAACCCACTACCAAACGCTTATAAGAATTTACAGTCGGGTTAATAATGGCATTCATACCTTTAATATGCTCTAATTGGCCGGCAATAAAATGTAAAGCAGTGTCTGACAAATGATATTTTTTATCCTCAGCATAAAAAGCATTTTGTCCTTCAGCAAACAAACTTTGATTGGTGTGCATGCCGGACCCATTAATACCAAAAAACGGTTTGGCCATAAACGTGGCGTGTAAGCCCATTTTTTTAGCCACCATTTTTAAAGCATATTTAAAAGTAATGGTATTGTCAGCCGCGCGCAAAGCATCGCCATATTTAAAATTTATTTCATGTTGACCATTGGCCACTTCGTGATGTAAGGCTTCTACTTCCATGCCAAAACCCGAAAGCGCCGTGCTCATCGCCTGCCGTATGGGAGTGGCACCATCAATAGTTTGATCAAAATAACTAGCATGATCATGTGGTAATGGTTCTATAGTGCCATCATCACGGCGCTTCATTAAAAAAAATTCCAGTTCTGGTGCCACATAATAATCAAAACCCAATTTTTTGGCGCGTGCAATTTGCTTTTTTAAAATAAATCGCGGATCTCCGGCAAACGGCTGGCCATCGGGAGTAAATACATCGCAAATCACTCTGGCCTCAGTAGAACCATTGCCACGGCTCCAAGGAATAACCGCAAAAGTTTCCAAGTCTGGCTTTAAAAACATATCACTTTCGGAAATACGCGCAAAACCCTCGATTGATGAACCATCAAACCACTTGCCATGCTTAATTACTTCCCCTAATTGGTTTACCGGAATGGTGACGGCCTTTAACACCCCCAATAAATCTGAAAATTGCAGATGCACAAATTTCACTTTGTGTTTAACGATCTCCTCCCTGATTTGTTCTGTGGTCATAGTATTGAATTAAGAATTATGAATTATGAATTGCTGCCAGGGGAGGAGTCGAACCTCCAGTAACTGCATTAACAGTGCAGCGTTTTACCATTAAACTACCTGGCAATACAAAAGTTAAACCCGCCAGAGAGGCGGGTTTGTTTAGTGATGTTTTAGATGCACAAACTTAGACCCGTCTCTTGGCTTTATTATTATTGTTATTATTGATTGTCAGAAACAGCTTTTGCATATGTATATAGATTATCACAAACTAATTTTTACGCAAGTGGTTTATCCACAACACACCAAAATCTAAAAATTATAATGTTAAACGTTACAAAATCGCCAAACACTACTTTATAAACTTTATAACTTTAAACTTTATAACTTCACTCTCCACTCATTTCCAGTAGTGCGACAGAAATTAAACCCAAAACAATTCCCAAAAAACCCACTAAATTAATTTTATCTTTATAATAAAACACGCTCACCAACAACAAGGTCAAAGCATTCACAATCACCATTATCATATTGGCAATGGCAAAATTACGATACTTAAAACAAATGCCCAAAAGAATCACCCCCAAAATATAAAAGCCAATGGCGCCAACAAACAACCACCATTTATCTTTCATTGACCAAGTTTTTAACATGATATCCCCGCAGGTCAATAAAATTCCGCCAAAAATTAACATTGATAAAGTATAACGAAGCATAAAATAAATTATCTAATCCCTACCATCTCTCTCACCTTCTTCATGGTAGCTTGCGCCACTGGTCTCGCTCTATTAGCTCCTTCTGACAAAATTTGATTTAATTTATCCGGATTAGCCAAAAGCTCTTTACGCTGTTTTCTAAATTCAGCAAAATATCCACCAATCGTTTTGGCCAATTCACTTTTTAAATCGCCATAGCGGATAGTACCATCTTTTTCAGCTTTCACAAATTCATTATATACTTTTCCTTCTCCAAATTCTTTTAACAACATTAATAAATTTTTCACTCCTGGCGCTTCGCCACCGCCTGTCGTGGCCGTTACTGCCCGTTTCAATTTTTTCTCAATCATTTCCGGCTCATCACACAGCTCAACTACATGCCCCTCGCCCAAACTCTTGCTCATTTTCTTTTCTGGCTCTAACAAACTCATTACTTTTGGTATTGGTGTTAACAAATGTTTAGTTTCAGCAAAGTATTCTCCATATCTTTTATTAAATTTTTCTGCTACCACGCGCGTCAATTCCACGTGTTGAATTTGATCCTGCCCTACTGGCACTAAATTACCCTGATAAAGCAGAATATCCGCAGCTTGTAACACCGGATAATCAAACAACCCAACATTAATATTTCTTGCTTGGCGGGCCGATTTATCTTTGTACTGTGTCATGCGTTCCAATTCAGCAATCGGTGTCACGCAATTAAAAATCCAAGCCAGTTCCGCGTGTTCAGACAAGTGCGACTGCACAAAAAAAGTAGTTTTGGTCGGATCAATTCCCGCTGCCAAAAGTTCTGCCGCTGTTTTTAAAATTTGTGTTTTTCTCTCCTCAGCACTTTGATTGCCAGTCAAAGAATGTAGATCAGCAATGAAAATATACATTTCATATTTGCCAGAATTTTGCAATTCCGCCCAATTTTTTACTGCACCCAAATAATTGCCAATGTGCAAATTACCAGTTGGTTGAATTCCCGAAACAATAATTGATTTTTTTGTCATAAAATTATCTATTAACTTTTGGTTTAAAAATTTCATTCCCCACAAAAACTTCTGAAATCATTGGACTAGCATCTACCGTACCAAAACCACTAATTGGCCCATGTCCATTGTCCGCCTCCATCAATTCAACTGACATTGCACCCATGCATAGTTTAACCTGTAATTCTGCCCTATATTTTTTCTGCCCACCAAATTTATCAGGTAAAACTTTTAAAAAATTGGCAATATCTTTTTTAATTGAGTCTTCCCAATTTTCGATGGTACAATAACCCCCAGTAAACTGTTCGTCTAACTCGCAAAAAGTATTATATAATAAATTTATGGTCTCTTCTTGTCTACCTGGAGTGCGCGACTTAAGAAAATGATGCAAATTCCAACCCAAACGCTCTATTTCAGCAATCCTTTTTTCTTTTTCACTACCTACAACAACCAAATCTGGCTGTGATCTTAACTCTTGTTTTTCATTCATAAAATATTTACACTAATTCAATTTTACCCGAATTGTTAGAAAAAAACAAGCACAACCAAGTATATAGTAAAAAGTATAAAGCCATATAACAAACCCCGTCCCTTTCTACTTTATACTTTATACTTCTTGTTTATACTTTATACTTCTTGCTTTTACTATCCACAATACTCATTTGACACAAAATCTTGTCTGTTGTAAACTAAAAATAAGTATGAAATACGGAGTCCAAAATTCATTTTACTTTTATTTTTACCGTCTTGTAAGCTAGGACTGTATTTTTTGTATTATCACAGCCGTCCTAGCCCAGGACGGTTTTTTATTTACCCTGAGCGAACGAAGTGAGTCGAAGGGTTTCTCAAAGCTCGATAAAAATTCTGCAATCTGTATTTTTTAAATTTTCAATTAAAGAATTTCTATCGCTCTTGGAGCGAGGTCGCTACAAACCGCAAACTGGGAGGGTGCCATGGGGATTCCGATGAATCGTCAGGTGAAACGGGCAGTGAGCTTCGTCCGGCAGTTGGACGACGCGGGGTTCAGGAACTTTGAAAGCGACCTGGTGGAACGCCAGGGACTGATTGGCGACTCACGGCGCGCCAAGGCCCTGCGCGCCTTCTCCACCCTGGACGAGGCCTGCTGGGGGCAGTACCTGCGATTCGCTCGCAGCCTCCCCCGGCGAAACGAGGACTGCCACAACCCGGCCTGAAGTCGGCTACAGGTTCTTTCAAGGAGGGCACAAGGGGACAGAGATCTTTCTGCGCTTGCCGTCCCCTCCTTGATTATTTTGTTAATTTTATTGACGAAGTTGAGAGGCAATATTTATTTACCCCCCTTAGAGGGGGGCTGGGGGGGTGGACAAAATTAAAATCAATTTAACTTTAACCACCAACACCCCCTTTATCCCCCTCAAGGGGGAAATTACACCAAACTCATTCTCAATAATGGCGCGTTGTCTTCCTCGGTAATTGAATATTTCTACTCGCCAAATACAACACCATCTCCTTAATAATTCTGTCTGGCAAATTTTTATGGCGCAGGCTAACGCTAATATTTTTATAATCAACTAATCGCGCTGGTATCCTTTTCTCTCCCATTTTCTTCATAGCCTCCACCCGATGATGACCATCTAATATTACTTTAGATTTCTTCTCTACCAAAATCGGCACCGTAAACTTGCCGGCTCGTTTTATCATCATCATAACCTCATTAACACGCTTGGGTGATATTTTTTCGTGAGGTTTTAGTGTATGAATATTCATTAATTTAAAAACAGACATATACTTTTATTACTTAAAGGCAAGTAACCAAACTCCCAACCCCGATAACCAGACTCCATAAACACCGGAGTCAGGTTATTGGTGTTTGGGGTCAGGATAATTTACCACTCAGATAGTCCTCATATCCTTTTAAATCCAACAACCCATGTCCAGACAAATTAAACAAAATAGTTTTACTTTCTCCACTCTCCTTGCATTTTAAGGCCTCGTCAATCGCCGCTTTAATAGCATGTGAGGATTCGGGTGCCGGGATGATTCCTTCTTGGCGCGCGAAATCAACACCAGCTTGAAAAACCTCATTTTGTTCATAAGCCCGTGCTTCCATTAAACCTTCGTGATGAATAAACGAAACCAAGGGCGCCATACCGTGATAGCGAAGTCCCCCGGCATGGATGGGTGAAGGGATAAAATCTGCACCCAAAGTATACATTTTTAAGAGCGGTGTCATTTGCGCTGTATCGCCAAAGTCATACCGATATTCACCTTTGGTAAGCGAAGGGCAAGAAGCCGGCTCCACGCCAATAATTTTTAGAACTTTAGCTTTGCCAGAAAGTTTGTCTGCCAAAAAAGGAAAGACAATCCCGGCAAAATTACTACCTCCACCACAACAACCAATTATCACGTCTGGATAATCACCTGCCTTGGCCATTTGCTTTTGGGCTTCCAAACCAATAACAGTTTGATGAAGTAAAACATGATTTAACACACTGCCCAAAGCATATTTGGCACTACCACCAGCTTTAACCACACATTCCAACGCTTCAGAAATGGCAATGCCCAGACTGCCGGGTGTATGGGGATGTTCCAACAAAGTTTTAGTGCCGAAATCAGTTTTAGTAGAGGGGCTGGCAGAAACTTGTCCGCCAAACATTTTCATAATGGTTTTGCGATAGGGCTTATTTTCATAAGAAGTTTTAACCATAAATACCTCACACTCCAAGCCAAACAAATGACAGGCAATACTTAAAGCCGAACCCCATTGGCCTGCCCCAGTTTCTGTGTAAAGTTTTTTCACACCCGCTTCCCGATTATAATAAGCCTGCGCCAAAGCCGTATTTAGTTTATGGCTGCCCGTGGCATTACCACCCTCATATTTATAATAAATTTTAGCCGGCGTACCCAAAAATTTTTCCAGTTTATAAGCGCGATGCAAAGGAGAAGGCCTAAACATTTTGTAATACTCGCGCACTTCCTCCGGAATTTCCACAAATTCATCCAAACAAACTTCTTGTTGAATTATATTCATGGGAAAAATCGGTGCCAAAGCCTCAGGTCCAATTGGCTCACGCGTTGCCGGATGCAATGGCGGTTCGGGTAATTTGCCCAAATACTTTTGAAAATAATACATGATATTTAAATAATGTGTTGGTATTTCTTTTTCCTCCAAAATAATTTTATAGTTGTCCATATTGTTTAAGGATTAAAGAATAAAAAAACTGTCAGCAGAACCGACAGTTTTAATTTGTTAAAAAATAAAAACTTGGCCCTGCATTAACTATCGAGCCACCACCAAGCATTTAATTGAAAAAATCTATTTTTCATATTTTTTTAAAATCTTTTTAAACCCGCCCTGCTCATTCAGCATTTCCCGGGCCCCGCGCTCTACTTTGGAAATGCTTACTTTTAATTTTTTGGCTACTTCGCGTTGAGTTAAACCCAAATTAAGTAATTTTACTATTTGCCAGCGCGCCACAATATCCTTGGTCTCGGCCGGCGTTAACAAATCCGCCAAAAAATCTTCCAATAATTCTGCTTTTTTAATTTCCAAAAAAATTCTTAATAATTCTTTCTTATTTTGAGTAAAACTCATGCACTCACACTTTAGAACTTAGAACTTGTTAGTACCGATGTACCAGTACAACGATATTATACCAAATTAAAAAACCTTGTCAACGATGGGGTGTGGATAAATACCCAAAAAACTATGCCCAAACTAAAAAATCACCCCTAAAAGTGATTTTTTAGTGCCAAATCCGCACTCGACATAATTATTATATTATCTTATTCTTTCTTTAATCTATCAATCTCTTTTTTAATATCCTCAACTATCTCCAGATTATGAATAACCTTATTTTTGCCATCAGCAACAGAAATGATGTAAAAAACGCTACCGCCATACTTTGCTTTAAATTTTTCGTGTGTTTTCTTTTGCTGTTCCCGTTCATTAATTATTTGTGTAATGTACTCAAATCCTGCGGGTTTTATCTGTAAACCAATATACTTTTCCTTAATTTTTATAAAATAATCAACGTTATATCCACGATCCCATCGGTCAGGCGCCGGTTCAATCTTCACACCCAAAATCTTTTCGAGCTGACCATAAATTGTTTGGACCTCTGATTGATAACCATCAAAAGTTCTATTAATGACAAGATTGTAGATAAAATCAATACAATCTTTCTCCGAAATATCCTCAATTTCGGCTTTACAAACATCAGTAACCTTTATAAATAGTACTTTACCAAGTTGTTCGAGATGTTCTCTTGAAAAAACTTTTTCCAGATAAAAACTTTTCCACTCTTCTGTAGTCTTAGGTGAGCATTTTCTAATCAACTCTGCCACTGGACCAACTTTACTTTTTCTGGTCAAACCCCACCTCATATTAGCTTGATTTAAAATCCATTCTTTTGGCATAGTTATTGTTTTAACATTAAAAATTTTGATTTGTATTTGTAATCCTTACTATTATCAACATCTACCAAACCTGCCTTAATTAAGTGGGCATTGATAAAGGTTTTGTTTTGGAGATACAAATAACACAACAAATTATTGCTTTCATCATACTTCAACTCATCAAACTTTAAAAAAACTCTCTGTCTTTTTACTTTGTCAGATAAAAATTCCTTAGCTTCAAGAATTTTTTCAGGATTAATTTTAATTCCCAATAATTTAATAATCAAACCTGTGCTGAGTTCAACTTTGTCAGGTTCTATAATCTCTTTTACAGTGTAAAATTCATCCTTTTTAACTCCATTTCCATCTATCTTTGAACCAAACTGCATCTTTTTAGGATCTATTTTTTTATCCAATTTTATTGGGTCTTCAAAAATGTAAGATAACTTATCTATTTCTTTTTTGTAATTAATGTTTTCAACGCCTTGATCAATAAAACTAAAATTAGAATTATCAAACATCCTATTAACATCCGCACCCAGTTTTTGTTTAATCATTGGCAAAAATTTAGGATTGATTTCATAGCCAACTGAATTTCTATTTAAATTTTTTGCCGCCAATGCGGTAGTACCACTACCTACAAAAGGATCAAGAACTGTGTCATCAACAAAAGAAAACATTTTTATCAATCTTTTAGGTAATTCTTCAGGAAACATGGCAATATGCCCATCTTGTTTTACTCCATTAAAATTCCAATGACCTTGAAAATAAGTATTCCATTCTTCTTTGGTTAATTTGGAAAGCTCTTTAAATTTGTAGTCAGGCTTCGGGGCTACCCCATTCTTTTTAAATATTAAAATAAACTCATAATCAAGCTTGATTATTCCATTTCTCGGATAAGGAAACGAACCCATGATGGTGGCACCGCCTGTTGTATTCATGGTCGTTGATTTCTGCCAAATAATGGCACCCATATAATCAAAGCCAATAGTCTCACAAAACTTTATAATTTCAGTTCTAATGGGTATTATTTTATAACGTCCATAATAAACCGAGCGAGCAAACTGGTCTCCAATATTAATGCACAGGCGACAGCCATCCTGTAAAACTCGATAACACTCTTGCCAAACCAAATTCAAATTATTTATATAATTCTCATAAGTGTCGTTATAACCTATTTGATCTTCTGTTCCATAATCCTTTAATTGCCAATAGGGGGGTGAGGTAATAACCAAATGCACAGATTTATCTTCCAATTCTTTCATGCTCCTTGAATCGCCTCTGATTATCTGGTGATGAGTTTTAATATCACTATTATTCATAGTTAAATTAACCAAATGAAATGACGGCTACATTATAACATAATATCACAACCAACAAAAATACCTAATTATTTTAAATTTATGGCGAGTCTTTCTTTAAACTTCTATTACAACCGGCAACACCATCGGACGTTTTTCTGTTTTAGTAAACAAAAACTGACCTACTTTATCACGAATATTATTTCTAATTTCATTAGTGTCAGCCCAAGAAAGCGGATTGGAATCTGTTACCCACTTGCGCACTTTGTGGCGCAAATCTTCAATTAAATCTTTGTTGTCTTTTAAAAATACAAACCCGCGGGAAATAATGTCTGGATTTTGGATTAATCTGCCGGTTTTGGAATCTACGGTCGCGATCACTACCACCATGCCATCTTCAGCCAATACTTGCCGATCGCGCAACACCACATGCTGAGAATCAGACACTCCCAAACCATCCACAAACACATAGTCGCTGGGTACTTTTTTGGGCAAAATTTTTGCTTCCTTTTTATTCGCCTCAATTACCGAGCCATTGTCAGGTACAAAAATCTTTTCTGCCGGAAAACCGTGCGCTATGGCCAGCTTGCGCGCTTCTTTTAAAAAGTAATGATTGGCATAAACTGGTATAAAATATGTAGGGCGTATTTGTTTGATCATTTCCCAAATATCTTCGCGTGTGGCATGGCCAGACACATGCACATCCATAATATCGCCATGAATAACATTATCACATTGGCGGTAAATATTATCTTTCAGCCTTTGAATACTGCGCTCATTGCCCGGAATTACTGATGAGGAAAAAATTACTGTATCTTCTTTTTTCAATTTCAATTGTTTATGTTCGCCAGTAACAATGCGCACCAAAACCGCATTTTCCTCTCCCTGGGCGCCGGTGCACACCACTACCACGTCTTTGTCATGATAACGACCGATTTGTTTAATTTCAATTAAAACATTTTTCTTAATTTTAATATAGCCCAATTCTTTGGCAATTTCTATATTCATGCGCATAGAGTAGCCATCCAACGCCACTTTTTTATTCAATTTTTCCGCAGCCTCCAAAATCCATTTAATGCGCTCTACTTGCGAAGAAAAAGTGCCAATAATTACCCGCCCCGGGGCATTTTGCAAAACTTCAAAAATATTTTTGTACATTTCTTCATAAGTGCCAGTGCGCCGGTCATTGGTAGAACCCAAACTTTCCAACATTAAAACTGTGGGCTGATTTAATTTCTGCAAGGGCGTATAGTCTATAGTAGAACGCCCAGCGCCATCGCGATCCATTGTCCAGTCGCCCGGATGAATAACTGTGGCCGATGGTGTTTCCACAATTACGCCCACCGCGTCCATAATTGAATGTTCAACTTGAAAAAATTTTATGGCAAATTTTCCCAAACGCAAAGTTTCACGAATACTTTTAACATTAATGATTTTTAGGCTTTTAGCTGATCCTTTTTTATAATCCTCCATTTTGTGCTTAATCAAAGCCAGTGTTAAATCGCGCCCCACTACCGGCGGATTGCCCAATTTTTCCAAGAGTATAGGCGCAGCACCAATATGGTCCAAGTGGCCATGGGAAAAAATTACCCCGCGGATATTTTTTTCTTTGCCAATAAGATACTTGGTGTTGGGAATAATATAGTCAATGCCCGGCATATCCTCCTCGGGAAACTGCAAACCCATATCCAAAATTACAATGTCATTGTCATATTCAAACACTGTCATATTGCGTCCCACTTCCTCGCATCCACCTAAAGGAATAATTTTTAAACTGGGACCAGATTGATTGCCAAAGTTTCTTTTACTACCAAAACCAAAACCTGATTTGGTTGGATTATTGTTATCAGCGGACCCAGGTTGAGCCACAAAACTGCGACCCCTTTGATTATTTTGATTATTAGGACGCCGTTTGGTAGCAAAACGCCGGCGGCGTCGCTGATTTTGCGGTCTGTTGGTTGTTGCTGGTTGAGAAATCATAATTGAGATTATGTATCCAAATTAACGAATTTTGATCCGAATACAACAAATAACTAATTTACGAATACTTAATAAAAATATTCGTTATATTCGAAATTTGTAGATTCGGATGAATATCCGCTTATTCGGATACACCTTTAATGAAGAATAATTTGTGCCGCAGGAGAGATTCGAACTCTCACAGTCTTGCGACCGCTAGCACCTGAAGCTAGTGTGTCTACCAATTTCACCACTGCGGCCTTAAGCTCGTACTTTACAAACTTTATAGCTTTCAACTTTATAACTTCACTCACCACTTCCACGCCCCCGTGGTCTTCATATACCAACTATTAACATCATTAAACCGATCAGAGGGAGTAAAAATCTTATCACCTTTTATGCCAAAAACATTATCAGTGGTGGCATAAGTATAAGTTGGAGAATAAAGAAAGATTGCCGGCAAATCACTGGCCAATATTTCTTGAAATTTTTTATACAAAGCGCTTAAATTTTTATCATCAGCTCCGGCACGGATTTGATTTAACACCTGATCCGCGTTGCGATTAACATAACGACTTAAATTTAAACCCGGATAAGCAACCTGTGAAGAATGCCAAAAAGGATAAGGGTCTGAATCATTGCCAACAATTTCTCCATAAAGCAAAACGTCGTAACTTCTATCTTTTAATACCGAGCGCAGTAAATCATGCACTGAAACATATTTAATATTGGTTTTAATGCCAATTTCTTGCCAAAAACCGGCAATTATCTCGGCCGCTTTCTTGTATTCAGCAGTTTCCACTGTTACTAAATTAATTTCCAAGAGCTTGCCATCTTTATCTTGGCGGAAAAAAGTTTGCGCACCCGCAAACTCTGTTTGCAAAGCCTCTTGAACCTGTTTTTCCAATTCTTCATTAGCTGTGGAAGTACTGCTTGGAGTAGAGCTGGTGCTACCGGCAGTTGCGGTTAGTTGTTTTAACAGCTCATCATGCCGAGTTTGGCGATAATCATTAAGGTTTATTCTTTTCCAATTCTTATCCAAAAGTTTGTTGGCATCTTCCACAGAAAAATTTATCTTGCCAATATTACCGTCATATCCCAAAGTGCCCGGCAAAATTGGACTATTAATCACCTGGCCGTCATCTTTTAAAACTTCGTGCAAAATTCTTTCTTTGTCCATGGCTTCGGCCAGTGCCAAACGCACATTTTTATCTTTAAGGGCAGTGTTATTATCTTCATTAAAAAACAAAGCAGTGTATTGTGGCAATTGCAAAGTATGCAAATTAATATGCTTGCGGTCTACTTTATCGCGCAGGCTCTTGGGCACAAAACTTAGGCCATTTACCTGTTGGCTGCGCAAAGCTTGCACCGCGCCAGTATCATTTTCGTATTCAGCAAAAAATTGAAAAACAAAATCTTTAATATATGGCGGCTGGCGGTAAAATTTATCAAAACGCGCCAATTCATA
>Ga0172370_10003609_pt1 | contig 21283 bp, 21 predicted proteins | sample LakKiv5m_FD_114538 | JGI IMG/M metagenome (GOLD analysis project Ga0172370, IMG submission 114538) | Freshwater microbial communities from Kabuno Bay, South-Kivu, Congo - kab_022012_11.5m | ecosystem: Environmental > Aquatic > Freshwater > Lake | place: Democratic Republic of the Congo...
AGGTGTCTTGTTATAATGATTCTTAATCTTAGCGGTAATTCCTGCTGAGGATAGAAGAAAGTATGAAAAAAGTGTATGTGAACGGGAAGGTATTAAAAACGGAGCTCCTGATAAGGGTTAAGGGGTTAGGGGTTAGGGATTAAGATAAGAAATGAAAAATGAAAAATGAAAATTGCTTTATGAAAAATGGCTCTTGCCGGGGCCGCGGTTGGGAACACCCGCGGCCCGGTTCTTTCCCCATCTCTCCTCATGCCGCTCTTTCGATATAGGTATCGTGCAAGTTACAGATCAGTTTACGGTAGTGCTCGCATCCTCCGGCTCCGATTCGCTCCTGTTCTACGGTGTCGAAACACTCCGCCAGCCGGGCGTGCTCAACCGGCGGGAGGATATGTTCCGCCATGTTGAACAGTATGTTGTTCTCCTTCTCGATATGCCCGCGCAGCAGCTCGACATAGGCCAGCGCGTGGCGGGCAAAATCATCGCCGGCATCTTCACCCGCCCGCAGCCGGTCCAGCGCCGCGCGCATACCCTGTATGTGCGTGCGCCCCAGGGTATGCTCGTGCAGCATCACGCCGATAGGGCCACCCTCGCTCGGTACGCCGGCCTCGTTCAGCGCCGGAAAAAGATGCTCCTCTTCCTTGCCGTGATGGCACTTATCGGCAAAGGTACGCAGGAAATCGACAATCTCTTCCAATTGTCCGAGACTCGCCGAACGGCCCAGCCGCATCTCGCTTGCCAGGTGATCCAGTGCGGTCAACACCGTCTTTATGCCCTCGTGCTCTTCGCGCAGTTGATTCGTCGCATACATCGGTATACCCCCCTTCATCCCGCTCATGATACGGCGCGGCATCCGGCGCGCGATATGATGATTGTCATACCGTAATACTATTGTAACCGCGGATGGAAAGGAGTAAGGAGCTGAATGTTTACCTGGAGTACAGAGAAGCCATCAATTGCGCTGCGATGTCGCGCCGGATGCACATGAAGGGAACCGTAAAAAATTCCAGGCATCGTTAATGAGCAGGGTTCAGGGAATAATGATTTATTTTACGATGCCTGGAATCTAGCTTACCGCATTCCCTCGAAATACCCCACCGTGGGCAGCGTGCCGACCAGCGGGCGGGCGTACTCGATGAAGGCGGGGGTGATATAGTTGCCGGTGGAGGCTATATATTCGTCCGGCAGGCATTTCGTCTCCTTCGCCACCTCCTTCAACGCGGTGCAGACATACTCCACGCTGTATACTCCGTCGTGCGAGTGACGTAACATGGAGACGCTGCCGTCTACGTCCCGCTGGGTAGCGAATTCCACCGCCTTGCATCCGCACATGCGGGCTTCCGCGGCGTCCACTTCGCTGATCACGCCGGGGTAGGAGCGCTGCAGGTAGCCGAAGGTATCGGCGCGCACGCGCAGCGAGCCGCCCAACTCGGTCTTGAGCAGGTTGACCAGCCAGTCGCCCAGCGCGCCGGAGCCGGAAAGCTGCACGTTGCCGTGGGTGTCGCGCTCGATCTCGGCGGCCTCTTCCATGATAATTTCAGTGAAGGTTTTATGGGCGGAATTGGCGTCTATGATTCCCTCCGACACGGCGACCAGGCAGCGGCCCAGCCGGTCATGAACTCCCTTCACGTCGCTGACGAACTGCTCGCGGGTGAGCGGGCGCTCGGGCAGGTAGATCAGGTGTGGCCCATCGTCATCGCGATCCCTGGCCAACGCGGAGGCGGCGGTGAGAAAGCCGGCGTGGCGGCCCATGATGACATTGATTTTAATGCCGGGCAGCGAGCGGTTATCCAGATTGTCGCCGATGAAGGCGCCGGCGACGAATTTCGCGGCGCTGCCGTAGCCGGGGCAGTGGTCGGTGACGCGCAAGTCATTATCCACCGTCTTCGGCACGTGGAAGCAGCGTAGCTCGTAGTTTGCCTCTGCCGCCATCTGGTTGACGATAAAGGCGGTCTCCGCGGAGTCGTTGCCGCCGATATAGAAGAAATAGCGTATGTTATGCTTCTTCATCACTTCGAACATCCGCAAGCATTCATTGCGGTTCGGTTTTTTTCGCACGGAACCGAGCGCGGAAGAGGGAGTGGCGGCCACGGCCTCCAGCGTCTCCTTCGTCTCTTTGAACAGGTCCACGAAGCTCTCGCCGAGAATCCCCTTGACGCCATGCCGCGCGCCGAAGAGACGTTCGATCTCCGGCGTGCCGTGGGCGGTCTCGATGACGCCCACCAGGCTCTGATTGATGACGGCGGTTGGACCGCCTGATTGCCCGACAATTGCGTTTCCACGCAGTTTTGCCACGATGAATACCTCCAATGCGAATGCTTAACTTCGCTAAGCGTAGCGAATTTCAGAACGATTCGTCAATGGATAAGGAAGGGAGGGGAATAGATACCGGCTGGAATGCCGTCCGATGGTCCGACTCGAATCACGCATCCAGCGACTGCTGCAAGCCTAGCTGCTCGTAGATGAACTGGTAATCGGCCTGCTCGTCCACATCCATGGTCACTTCCGGATGCCGCAGGATGACCGGGATCAGCCCCATTTCAAAACGGCGGGAGGCGATCTGCGCCATGTGCTCCAACGTCAGTAGATGCCACATGTGCACACCGAGTACGTAGCTCAATCCAACGCGCAGGCCGACGGCCAAGGCGGAGGAGATGGGATTCTTGCGCGCGTTATACAGGGCGTTCATGCGGCGGGTGGCGTGGGTATTCCGCAACAGGCGCGGATCGACCAGAAACAGGTTGCCGTGGCAGATCGAGACGTCCTTGAACTGGTTGAAGGCCTTGGGCGCCCCGGAATAAACGCCGTTGAAGTAGCGCCGCGGGACCACGGCGAAGAACATATTCTCCGTGTAGCTCAGCTCGACCGCCGCGCAGCCGGCGAGAAAATCTACTATTGCCGCCGAGGTGAGCAGGGGCAGGTCGGAAGTGACGATCATCACCATGGGGGAGGCGGCGAAGTGCTTCAGACCGTTGAAGATGCTTCCCATAATCGTATCGCCGCCGGCGATGATCTCTAATTTGCCGCGTTCCAACTTCGCCAGGGTGGGGCGAAGGTCGTCCACCGGTCCGGCAACGGCGATGCGACGGACGGCGGGGACGGCGCGAAGAGCTTCGAGCGTATAGTCGATGGCCGGCCTGTCGCCCAGCGGCAGCAGCGCTTTGTAGCCCGGCGTATAACCTTCGAAGAGCTGAATATCGTTCACCCCGCCGGCAAGCACCACCACATCGACGGCATCGGTCGCAACCCGCATCGTTTCCTCCCCTGTATTATTAACCCGCGATTTCACGCTCACAGACGCAGATTTTGTCTTTAGTTGCGGCGCAGCCGCCCTGTATATATCAGCGCTATTCGACTTTACCGCAAATAATCCTTGCGAGCCTTCCAAAGTATAACTTTTTTTTAATTTACAAAATCAATCCCGGAGATTTGGTGGCCGCGGATGTATCAGGTATACTATGTGCGCTCCATGCCCACCTTTTCACTATACGATCCATATACCGAACTGGTGCTACTGCTGCTCGCGGCCGCGGCGGCGGGGGCCGTCGCGCTGCGGCTGCGACAGCCGCTTATTATCGCCTTCATCGTGGTGGGCATCCTCATCGGGCCGGCCGGGCTGAAGCTCATCAAATCCACACACCAGATCCATACGTTCGCCGAGATGGGACTGGCATTGCTGCTCTTCGTGGTCGGATTGAAGCTCGATCTGCATCTCATCCGCAGTCTGGGTCGGGTAGCGCTGGCGGCGGGCATCGGGCAGGTGCTGTTCACCATGACCGGCGGCTATCTCCTCGCGCTGGCGCTGGGTGTGTCCCCACTGGTCGCGCTCTATACCGCGGTGGCGCTCACCTTTTCCAGCACCATTATCGTGGTGAAGCTGCTCTCCGACAAGCGGGAGACCGACGCGCTGCATGGGCGCATCACGCTGGGCATACTGATCGTGCAGGATATCGTGGTGGTGCTGGCCATGATCGGCCTGTCCGTTTCCGCCGCTCCGGAGAGCCTGCAACCCGGCGCGCAGGCGCTGCGGATCATCGCCAAGGGCGCCGGGCTTTTCCTGACAATCTGGGTGGGAGGTTATCTCATCTTCCCGCGCCTGCTGCCGTTCATCGCCCGCTCGACGGAATTGCTGGTGCTGTTCGGTATAGTCTGGGCGCTGGCGCTGGCGCTGCTCAGCGAAGTACTCGGTTTCAAGGCGGAGGTGGGCGCCTTTGCCGCGGGTATTTCGCTGGCCTCCACCACTTACCGCGATATATTGAGTGCCAAGCTCATCAGCCTGCGGGATTTTCTGCTGCTCTTCTTCTTCCTCGAGCTGGGCAGCCGGCTCAAGCTGGACGCGCTGGGCGCGCAGGTGGCGGTGGCGATTCCCCTCGCGTTGTTCGTGCTGATCGGCAAGCCGCTCATCGTGATGGGCATCATGCGCTTCATGGGTTATCGCAAGCGCACGGGATTCATGACCGGCCTGTCGCTGGCGCAGGTCAGCGAATTTTCCCTCATTCTCATCGCGCTGGGCGCGGCGGCCGGCCACCTCAACGATGACGCGGTGGGCGTGATTACGCTGGTGGGGCTGGTGACCATCGGAGTGTCAACTTCGCTGATCATCAACGCGCAGGCGCTGTATGAGCGATTCGCGCCGTATCTCACCATTTTCGAGCGAAAGGTGACGCACCGCGAGGATCCCGGACTCTCGCTGCTGCCGCGCGTGGAAGACAATACGGTCATTCTCATCGGCCTGGGGAATTACGGCAGCCACATCGGCGGTCATCTGACGGGCCGCGGGCGGCGGGTGCTCGGGGTGGACTTCGACCCGCAGGCGGTGAGCCGCTGGAACGCGCGCGGCGGCATGGCGGTGTTCGGCGACGCGGGCGATCCGGATTTCGCCCACGTGCTGCCGCTGTCCACCGCGCGCTGGGTGATAAGCTCGATACGCGATCCGCAAATCAACCGCTCGATTGTCAGCGTGCTGCGCCATGAGGGTTACCCGGGCCTGCTCGCGCTGGCAGCGGAGAATCGCTCCACCATGCCGGCATCGATAGCGGAGGAGGCCGACCTGCTCTTCGTGCCTTTCGAGGACGCCGCCGAGCAGGCGGTGGACCTGCTTTTCCGCGAAGAAGAACAACTGGAGAGAATAGCCATGGATAAACAGATCGAACTCTTGCACGACCATTATGTCGTCTGCGGATATGGCCGCATGGGGCAGCAGATCGTCAAAGACTTCCGCCGGGCCGGCGTGCCTTTCGTGGTGATCGAAGACAATCCGGAGCAGCTCCCGCGCCTGCGAGAACACCGCGCGCCGCACGTGGTGGGGAATGCCGCGCAGGACGAGATACTGCTTCGCGCGGGCATCGACCGCGCGAAAGGGCTGATCGCGGTCGCCTCTACCGACGAGGAGAACGTCTTCATCGTGCTCAGCGCGCGCGTGCTCAATCCGCGGTTGAACATTGTGGCGCGCTCCATCCGCGAGGAAAACGAGGACAAACTGCGCCGCGCCGGAGCGGATCACGTCATGTCGCCTTACATCCTGGGCGGTCGCCGCATGGCGGCGGCGGTAATCAAGCCGGGAGTGATGGACTTCCTCGACCTGGTCATCCACAGTGATAGTTTCGACACCGAGATCGGACACGTGGCGGTGCCTCCCGGCGCGATGTATTCAAATCGCACGCTGCGCGAGCTGGCGCTATGGCAAACCTGCGGCGTGCTGGTGCTCGCCGTGGAGCGTGCCGGCGAGGACCTGCTCGCTAATCCCGGCCCCGACTTCACGGTGCGCGAGCTCGATGAGCTGATCGTCATGGGCACCGACCGGCAGATCGCCTCCGCCCGCGAGCATTTGTCGCGGACGGAGGGCTTGCTGTCCGAGTAAACAGTATGCAAAGAACAATAACTGCCCTGAAGTTCGGATTGAATTTTACCCTTATACCCATACCCCGTTTGCCGCATCCCAGTGGAGCAGGAAAGCATGGCCGGTTGATGCCGACTGCGATGGAGGCAACAGGAAACATGCCAATAGTTCGATTACGTTATGAAAAGGTGGCACTCATCGTTAAGGCGAGCTTTTCTTAAAAAAGCTTGCCACTGAATCAGTTTTGCGGTGTCATCAGCAAATTTTGCAATCATCGTCCTTACACTCGCCCCCAGTCAAACAACGGCCCCGGGTCCGGCTTCACGTCTTTGCGCAGGCCCATGCCGACGGCGCGCTTGCCGGCGATTTCATCGTGGCCGACGATGTTGCGGATGGGGTGGCGCGACTTGATGCCGCTGACCAGCTTCTCCAGCGAATCGTACTGCGCATCGGTGAACCCGCTCTTTTCCGTGGCGATGATCTCGATGCCGATGGAAAAGCCGTTCACGTTTTTGCGGTTGTCGGGCGCGGGCATGATGCTGCCGCCGGCGTGCCAGGCGATGTTGTGCTCGTCCACCAGCTTATACACGATGCCGTCGCGGGCGACGAGATAATGGGCGGAAACCCGATAATCCGAGAGGATCTTGCGCGCCAACGCCGGATCGTCCCAGCGATTGCGGTTCACATTGATGCCGCTAATGAAGTGCATAACGATGGTATCGACGCGCCGCGACTTCGCCGGACTGTAGTTGCGGTTGGGCGAGGGTATAATCGTCAGGCCGCCGGACGCGCGGGAGGCTTGTTTTGCCGTCTCGGCGGCGGCGGTCTTTTCCGGCTCGCTTGCCGCCCGCGCGCTGCCGCGCGGCGAGGCGGACAGTCCGGAGATCATCATGCCGATGATGAGCAATATGCTGATGGCCAGCGGCGCGTGGGCGAACATTTTGCGCGCCGTATTTATAATATGTGAAGAAAACATATGTTCTAATTAAACGGGAAATGCCGAATCGCGGAAAGCTGCCGGTTCAATTTATGAATGGGGGAAGGCAGGCGGGCAGTTTGTATTTCGCATATGACCAGTAAAAATTCCTTTAGTTGCCTGCCATTACTTATTTTCCCTCGCAATAATCCATCTAAACCGCGGAGACGGCGTCCCACCCGGTCCTGGTTGTCCAGTCGCGTATCGTGCCATGTTCGAAAACCTTAGCCTATCCGGATGAACCTTTCAATTCTTCATGCTTGGGAAGTATACCAGGCATAAGAAGATATCATGTTGTTGAGCGAGAGCAAAGCGCCTATTGACATTCCCCCCGCGAATGCCTATACTTGCATTCGGTTTGACCCGCCGGAGACAGCAGGCGCCGCGCGCATAAGGCTTTTCGGAGCCGCCTGCCGAGGTTGGAAGATGAACCGCGCCGTTTTCGCGCGTGTTCCAGCGAGTTCTTTCACGCCGCGTCTCCGCTGTATTTTGCCGCAGCAAAATACTTAATGCCGGAGACAGCGGTGTTTTTTTTCGCCGGGCGGGAGCCATTTATCGACAAAGGAGGTGACAATCGTGCCAACGCCAGCAAAAGAAGCGACCATTGCCGAGCTTGCCGAGCTGCTGGGAAAAGCGCAGGGCGCCATCGTAACCGACTATCGCGGCTTGACCGTGCAGCAGATTACCGATCTCCGCCGGCGGCTGCGCAAGGCGGGCGCCAGCTACCAGGTAGCGAAAAATACGCTGCTCCGCATCGCGCTGGACCGGCGGCAGTTGCCCGACCTGGGCGACATGCTGGAAGGTCCAACCGCCGTTATCTTCGCGGAAAGCGATCCCGTGGAGGCCACTAAAGTGCTGATGGCCTTTGTCAGGGAGCTGCGCAAAGACCTGCCGTCCGTGAAGGGCGGCCTGCTCGGTCCGCGGATTATGTCCCAGGCCGACGTGAGCGATCTTGCCAACCTGCCTCCGCGCGAGCAGATTTACGCGAACTTACTCGGCACCCTGCAGACCCCCGTTGCCAACGTGGTGTCGCTGCTCGGCGCCGTGCTGCAAAACCTTGTGGGTACCATCGAAGCATTCCACGAGAAGCAAGGCGGTTCGCCTGCATTGGAAGCCGAACCGGCGGCATAAGTCAAAAGATGATATTTTCGCGCTGCACGGCGCGCGTGAGCATAACTGATTTCGCGGGCTCGACCCGCAATATTTTTTGAAGGGGAGATAACCATGGCTCTGACCAAAGAAGAGATTATCGAGGCAATCGAACAGATGTCGCTGCTCGACATCGTGGACCTGTATAAGACCATGCAGGACAAGTGGGGCGTGACCCCGATGGCCGCCGTGGCGGCCGCCGCTCCGGCAGCCGGCGCCGCCGCAGCACCCGCCGAAGAGGTGGAAGAGAAGACCACCTTCGACGTTATCCTGACCGGTTTCGACGCCGCGAAGAAGATCAACGTCATCAAGGTCGTTCGCGAGATCACCGCGCTGGGTTTGAAAGAAGCCAAGGACCTGGTCGAAAGCTCGCCCAAGCCGTTGAAGGAAGGCATCACCAAGGAAGAGGCCGAGGATATCAAGAAGAAAATGGAAGAAGGCGGCGCGACGATCGAAGTGAAGTAATGGGAACGCGGACTGCCAGTCCGCGCGAGATCAACCCGAAGCGCGAACCGGCAGTCCGTGCTCTGGAAAATCGACCATTCTTATTTTGACATCCACCTTCCGGGGTTGGTATACTGACCTCTGCGCTGCTTTTTCCGGCGCGGCGCATTTTGGCGCCTTGCGACGAAAAAACGCGCGGATATGCGATGTTTGAAAGCCTGACCGAAAAACTGCAGAGTCTGTTCGGGCAACTGGGCAAAAGGGGCCGGCTGTCCGAGAGTGACGTCGTCGAAGCGATGCGCCAGATTCGCCTGGCGCTGCTGGAAGCCGATGTCAACTATCGCGTCGTCAAGGATTTTATCGCCCGCGTCAAAGAGCGGGCGGTGGGCGTGGAGGTGCTGTCCGGCTTGAATCCCGCGCAGCAGGTGGTGAAGATCGTCAACGACGAGCTCATCGCGCTGCTGGGAGACAATGGCGGGCCGTTGCAGACCGCGCAAAAGCCGCCGACGGTCTACCTGATCGTGGGACTGCAAGGCGGCGGTAAGACGACGACCTGCGGCAAGCTGGCGGCGTTCCTGCGCAAGCAGGGGATGAAACCGTTGCTGGTGGCCACCGACGTGGCGCGCCCGGCCGCCATTCAGCAGTTGCAGGTGGTGGGCGAGGCGGTGGGGACGCCGGTCTTCCAGCTCGGTACGCGCGTGTCGCCGGTCGATATCGTGCGCGGAGCGTACGCCCACGCGCGGGAAAACGGCATCACCCATGTCATCGTGGACACCGCGGGCCGCCTGCACATCAACGAGGAGTTGATGGACGAAGTGGCGGCGATGCGCGATGCCGTGCAGCCGCGGGAAATCCTGCTGGTGCTGGACGCGATGACCGGGCAGGATGCGGTCAACGTGGCCGAGCAGTTCCATGCGAAGCTGAACGTCACCGGCTTCATCATTACCAAGATGGACGGCGATACGCGCGGCGGCGCCGCGCTCTCCGTCCGCACGGTGACGGGCAAGCCCATCCGCATGCTCGGCATCGGCGAAAAATACGACGCGCTGGAGACCTTCCATCCCGACCGGCTGGCCTCCCGCATCCTGGGCATGGGAGACGTGCTCTCCCTCATCGAGAAGGTGGAGGAGTCGGTTGACGCCGCCGAGGTGGAGCGATTGGAGCAGAAGTTGCGCTTGCGCACCTTCGACCTGGAGGACTTCGCCCAGCAGATGGACCAGATCACCAAAATGGGGCCGCTCGAGCAGTTGCTCGACATGATCCCCGGCATGGGCAACGTCAAGGCGCAGTTTGGCGGCAATCTGCAACTGGATCCGAAACGCCTGGCGCGCATGCGCGCCATCCTTTCGTCGATGACGCCGGAAGAGCGCCGTAAGCCGGAGATTCTCCGAGGGAGCCGGCGGAGGCGCATCGCGGCCGGCAGCGGCACGTCCGTGCAGGACGTTAACATGCTGCTGAAACAGTTCGATCAGATGCGGGAGATGATGGCGCAGCTCGGCGGCGCCGGCAAGCACGGCAAGCCGGGCCGCGGGAAGATGGGAATTCAATTCAAATTCTGACGCCCGTTCCCGCGTATACTTGATGAGGAGACTTAACACGTGGCTGTGAAGATTCGCTTGCGCCGCATCGGCGCTAAGAAACAACCGGCCTATCGCATTGTGATTGCCGACGCCCGCGCTCCGCGCGACGGGCGCTTCATCGAGATCATCGGCCATTACAATCCGCTGACCGAGCCGTCCGAGGTGGCGATTGACAGCGACCGCGCGCTTCACTGGTTGCGCAATGGCGCCCAGCCCACCGAAGTGGTGCAGCGCATGCTGGTAAAGACCGGCGTCTGGTCGGAATATACCGGGGAGCCCATATCGGCCGTGGAAGAGGCGGAGGCCGCCGAAACCCCGACTCCCGCCGAAGAAGCGCAAGCCGAGACGGAAGCGCCGGAAGAAACCGTCGTGGAGGCCGCGCCGGTGGAGGAAACGCCCCAGGTGGAAGCCGTGGCCGAAGCGCCGGGCGAAGCGGAAGGCGAGACCGCCCAAGCGGAAGAGCAGGCTGCCGATACGGAAGACCGGGCTTGATTTCGCCGGACGGACACGGAGGATGGATCATGCGGGATTTGCTCTATTACCTGGTATCGTCGCTGGTGGATCACCCGGAGCGGATCAACATCCGCGAATCGACGGGACAGACGAACATCGCCTATATAGTGCTGGTGGATCAGGATGACATGGGCAAGGTCATCGGCAAGGGCGGACGGATAGCCAATGCCCTCCGCATCCTGATGCGCGCGGCCGGCGGCCTGGAAGATAAGGCCATCTGGGTAGATTTCAATTTCAACCGGCAGGGGACCAGGTAATAGATCCGAGATCGGACATGTCCGACCTTCGACCTCCCCCCAACCGGCTTGTGAGGAATAAGCATGGATAGTTTGAGATTGCGCCAGGATGTCGGGCTGATCTTCATCGTAACCGAGGAGTTGAAGGCCCGGCTGGAAGAAGAATATAAGGCCGCCGGCGAAGACCTGCAGCGGCAGATCGATCAGTTCGATTTTCGCGCGCGGCACGCCCTGGCCGAGCTGCAGCGCGCCGACCTGAACCGCGCCATGGCCGCCCGCCAGCAGATCGACGCCGAGAAGCGCCGCCTGGAGGCCGGAAAGCTGGAGCTGCAGGAGCGCTCAAAAGAGGTCGATAAGATGGAAATCGGCGCCGAATATCCGCGCGGAACCATCGAAGGCACGGTGGAGATCACCGTCGGCGACAACCTTTATGAAAAACTGGCCGGCTACCAGCTCATTGTCAAAGATGGGCTGGTTATGGAGATTCGCAAACAGGAGCTGAATCCGGAAGATGTCATCCTCCCGCAGCCTCGGATCCTCCAACCCGGCGAGTGACGAATCCTGGAACCTGCTCATCGGGGAGATCACCTCGCCGCAGGGACTCAAAGGCGAGGTGCGGGTGTATCCGCACACGGATTTTCCGGAGCGTTTCTCCGAGTTGCACCGCGTTGGCGTGCAATGCGGCGCCGCGTCGATACGGGTGTTAGCGATCGAGAAAGTACGCGTGGCCGGCAATGTTATCATACTCAAACTGGAGGGAACGGACTCCCGTGACGACGCGGAGCGCCTGCGTGGAGCGCGCCTGCTGATTTCCGCATCTCAGGCGGTGAAGCTCGGCGAGGATGAATATTATCATCACCAGTTGCTCGGATTGGAGGTGGTGACCACGGCCGGTGAATCGTTGGGGCCGATCACGGCCATCTGGCCGACGGGCGCCAACGATGTATACGAGACGCCGCTGGCGCTTATCCCGGCCGTGAAGGAATTCGTGCTGGAAGTAGATATCGATAACGGGCGCATGCTGGTAGAGGCCCGGCCCGGCTTGAAAAAAAGCGATCCGGGAACTTGATATTTTTGATTTTAGATTTTAGATTATTACCGGTTATTCGAATATTTATCCAATATTCATATCCAATCTACGGCGGTACTCCGCGGCATGAGTGGAAAGCCTGATGAAAAGTCGGTATTCACGACGAGCTACGGACAGTTAGAAAAGAGATAACTCAAAACTCAAAACTAACAATTGGGGGGTGTCAATGAGCTTGAACTGGTCACAACTCGGTTTTCAGTATTTGCCGACCAATGGGTATATACGGGCGGATTATGCCGATGGCCGGTGGAGTTCGCTGGAAGAAAAGACGGACCCCTGTATATCGGTGCATGTCGCGGCAAACTGCCTGCATTACGGTCAGGCCTGCTTCGAGGGTTTAAAGGCCTTCCGCACGCGCGACAACGCCATCGTCATCTTCCGCCCGGACCAGAACGCCCGCCGCTTGGCGCTCTCCGCAGATCGCCTGTGCATGGCCAGCCCGTCGGAAGAGCAGTTTACCGAAGCATGCAGGATGGCGGTGAAGATCAATCGCGAATTCGTGCCGCCGTATGGCAGCGGCGCCAGCCTCTATATCAGGCCGGTGCTCATAGGCACCGAGCCGACGGTGGGCATCAAGCCGTCCTCCACCTATTCCTTCATCGTATTGGTGACCCCGGTGGGGCCGTATTACCGGGAGGGATTCAAGCCGGTGGAAGCAATCATCATCGACGAATACGACCGCGCCGCGCCGCTGGGCACCGGGCAGGCGAAGATGGCCGGTAATTACGCCGCCAGCCTGAAACCGGACGCGCTGGCGCACGACAAGGGCTTTCCCATCGTGCTCTATACCGATTCGCGCGAGCATAAATACGTGGAAGAATTCGGCACCTCCAACTTCATTGGCATCACTCCCGCCGGTGAATACAAGACGCCGGATTCCACTTCCATCCTGCAGAGCATAACCAATAGCAGCTTGCAAGTGCTGGCTGCGGATATAGGATTGACAGTGAAATGCGAGCAGATTCCGGTCCTCGAACTGGATCAGTTCAGCGAAGCCGGCTCCTGCGGCACCGCGTCGGTGATAACTCCCGTGCATGCCGTGCATTATCACGACCGCGTCTTCCGCTTTGGCCAACCCGACGTGCCCGGCGAAGTGTTGACCAGGCTGTATACCGAGTTGCAGGGCATTCAATACGGCGACATCGCCGATCGGCACTGTTGGCTCACCGAAGTCAGGTAATTTTAGATTTAAGATTTTAAATTTTGGATTATTAAAGGGTTATTCCGTATTAGACAAGCTTAGATCGGTGGTTGAGTAGGCAGGTAAGTTGATCGATTCTTTCCGCCGCATGAGTGGAAAGCGTAATAAATAATGGACAATCCAAAATCTAAAATCCAAAATCCAAAATATCGTGTGGATGTCATTACCCTGCTGCCGGGCATTTTTGCTGCATACTGGTCGGAGAGCATGCTGGGTCGGGCGCGGGCCGCGGGGATTTTGCAATGCCGCGCCCGGCAATTGCGGGATTATACCACGGATAAGCATCACGTCACCGACGACTACGGCTACGGCGGGGGCGTGGGGATGGTGATGAAGCCGGAGCCGATTTTTGCCGCGGTGGAAGACGCGCGCGAGGGCGGACCCCGCGAGCTGGTGATCGTGATGGCGCCCACCGGCGAGCGCTTCTCGCAGGCGATGGCGGAGGAGCTTGCCACCGAGTATGATCACCTGGTGATCGTCTGCGGCCGGTATGAAGCCATGGATGAGCGTGTGCATGAACACCTGGCAGAGCGTGAAATCTCCATCGGCGATTACGTGCTCACCGGCGGCGAGCTGCCGGCGCTGGTGGTGATCGACGCGGTGGCGCGGCTGCTGCCCGGCGTGCTGGGCGGCGAAGGCGCCGCGGAGAGCGAAAGTTTTATTACGGGGTTACTGGAGTACCCCCAATATACCCGCCCTCCCGTATTTCGGGAGTGGGCGGCGCCGGAGATCCTTCTCTCCGGTCATCATGAGGCGATCAGGCGCTGGCGCCGGGAGCAGTCCCTGCGCCGCACCCGCGAGCGGAGGCCCGACCTGCTGGAGACGGCGCCGCTGACGGAGGAAGACCGGCGCATGCTGGATCGCATTGAGGCCGAAAGTCGGCAGGGGGAGAATCAGCACGCCGACCGCTGGGCCGGGGAAAACGATAATGAAGAAGGTCAATGTCAACCTGATCAGGGAGCTGGAACGGGAGCAGGCGAAGCCTGACATCCCGCAATTCCGCACCGGCGACACGCTGCGTATGCATCTGAAGGTGCGCGAAGGCAACCGCGAACGCATACAAATGTTTGAGGGTGTCGTCATCCGCCACCAGGAAGGGCTGCTGAACGAGCGCTGCACCCTGCGCCGTGTCACTCACGGCGTCGGCGTCGAGCGCATCTTCCTGGTTCATTCGCCCAGAATCGAGAAGATCGAAGTCATCCGGCTGGGCAAAGTCCGCCGCGCGAGACTTTATTATCTGCGCAGCCGCATCGGCGCGCGCGCCACGCGGATCAAAGAGCGCAAACGGGTATAATAAATGGAGGCAAGCGGGTATAATAGATTGAGTTTGAAGTTCCAGGTTCCGGGTTCCAGGTTCTTGGAACTTCGAACTAGGAACTTGAAACTTGGAACTTGGATGGACCGCTGCCGATGTTGAATGTCGATTCACCGGGATTCCCCTTCGCGTTGCTGGCGATCATCGCCGGCCTGCGCCTGATCATGTATGTCTACCTTCGCTTTACCGTGCCGGCGCCCTCGCCGGTGACTACCGCGCTGACCCCTGATGAGACAGTCGAACCCGCGGTCAGCGAAGGCGAGGGCGGGGTAGCGGTGGTGGAAAGCGCGAAAACTTCCGACCCGCCCGCCGAGACGGAGGCATCAGCTTCACGTTTTGTGACGGAGCTGCTGGACTCGGGAATCATCGCGGTGATCCTGGTCTTTTTTATCATCCGTCCGTTCATCTTGCAGGCCTTCTTCATTCCTACCGGCAGCATGATCCCGACGCTGCGCGAAGGCGACCGCCTGCTGGCGACCAAATATGTCTACCACTTCCGCCAGCCGCGCCGCGGCGAAGTCGTAGTCTTCGACGCCCCGGAAGCGGCGCTGCGGCTGCAAGGTCAGACCTATGACCCGAAGGAGCCGGTAGAATACGTCAAGCGCGTGGTCGGATTGCCGAGCGACCGCATCCGCATCAAGGAAAACGACGGGGTCTATGTGAACGGCGTGAAGCTGCACGAGCCGTATGTGAACGATTTGCCTGATTACGATTTTCCGCTGGACTCGTATGGCGATATCAGCCCCGGCGACCAGGCGGTGGAAAAGCAGCTCGCGCCGAATATCCACGATGGCGCGCTGATCGTGCCGGAAGGCTATCTCTTTGTCCTCGGCGACAACCGGACGGAAAGTCTCGACGGCCATTTATGGGGTCTGCTCGAAAGAAAACGAGTCATCGGCAAGGCGCTCTACATCTTCTGGCCCCTCGATCGCAAAGGATTGATACGATAGTGGCGAGTGGAGTGTGGCTAGTGGCGAATGTCCTGGTCAGTGTCAGGTTCTCGAATGCCTGTAAGGCTTTCCGGGTCCAGGACACTCGCCTCTCGCCACCCACCTCTCGCCAACAAAAGGAAACAATATGCAGACATCCCCGCTCTCGCAATTCTTATTGCTGATGGAAAACCTGTATGTCGTCGCCGCGCTCACGCTGGCGGCCATAATCATACGGGTGATCTGGGTCGGCTACCGCAAACGGCACCCGCTGCCGGTCAAACCAGGCAAGGAGCTTCCGCCCCATGACGGGATACTGGAAGTGCTGGAAGTGACGATGTTCATCCCCGCGGTGTTTGTCTGGGTGGAGCTGCCCTATCCGATCGGCCCCATCTGGCGCACGGTCATCGCGGTCGCCGGCTACTTTATTCTAGTTACTCTCGCGCGCATGCTGTGGAAAAAATATCGCGTAAAACACCCGTTGCCGCCGGTGTCGGCAAAACACCCGTCGTCGTCCAAGGATATGGTGCTCGAAATTATCGATACCGTCATCATCGCTCTCGTGCTGGTGTTCGGCATCGTTCGTCCCTTCCTGATGCAGACCTATTTCATCCCCTCAGCGAGCATGGAGCCGACACTGTTGGGGCCGTTGTATGATGAAAGCGTAAACCCGCCCAAGATGATTCGCGGCGGCGATAAGCTGATCGCCAATAAATTCGTGCTGCGCTTCCGCATGCCGGAACGCGGGGAGATCATCGTTTTCGAGCCGCCGGCGGCCGGCTACATCGGCAACAATTACGGGCTGAAGCTGCGCGAATGGTTGAACGGGCATGCGGATTCATTGACGCCGGATGAATCCGGACTGCTGTTGGTCGCTTTACAGGACTCAATATTACGGCAAAATTCTGAAAAAATGGGATTTTCCGGTTTGAATAAGAGCCTGGACTTCGAACCAACCAATGATACCCATAAAAATGTAGGCCATATCATGCGATTACTACCCAAGCTGCCAGCGCAGCGCGACGCCTTCATCAAGCGGGTGATCGGTTTGCCCAACGATAAACTGGAATTCAAGGAGGGCGTCGGCGTCTATGTAAACGGCGAAATTCTGGATGAGCCGTATCTCACTGCCGAAGCACAGGCAAAATCGGGACTACCCTTTGTGACCGCGCCCGGCGATAGACCTCGGTTGGATACAATCGGAGATGAGGCTGAATTCTTCCGAAAATTCGTCCTCGAATGGGTCAGCAACTGGTATATGTATGATGAAGTCTATCTCAAACTTATCGAACCGCACATGAAAGATGGACAGTTCGTAGTGCCCGCCGATTCCGTCTTCGTGATGGGCGACAACCGCGCCAACAGCTTCGACGGCCGCTTCTGGGGAGTGGTGCCGCGCAAGAATATCAAGGCCCGCGCCGTCTCCACCTTCTGGCCGCTCAACCGGCTCAAGCTACTTTAATTGAAGTGACGAGTGGCGAGTAGTATTTCACCAGGAAAGTTTTCTTTGACCAGGCAAATCTTTATTTACCAGGAAACTCGCCACTCGCACTCACCACTCATTCTTGATTTTCCGGCAGGAAGGTTCCCCTTCTCTCGCGAAACTTTCCTGTAATGGCGCGGGAAAAGCGAAAGAATAGCATAACCGACCGGCAGCGGCGCGCGAAGATGTGGATTTTTGAGCGGGAGCATTACGCCGCGGGTGGATATCACGTCGCGGGCGTGGATGAGGCCGGGCGCGGGCCGCTGGCCGGACCGGTGGCGGTGGCGGCGGTTATCCTTCCATCCGGCTTCTGGCGTCCCGGACTCAACGATTCCAAGCAGGTTCCACCGGACGAACGAGAGCGCCTGTATGCGGAAATCGTGGCCAATGCCCTTGCCTGGTCGATTCAGGTAGTGCCGGTAGAGGTTATCGACGAAATCAACATTCTGGAAGCCACCCGCCTCGGTATGCGCGACGTCCTGCGCGCGCTGGCGCCGACGCCGGACCTGGCGCTGATCGACGGCTGGGCGTTGCCCGACTGCCCCGTGCCGCAGCGCAATCTCATCGGCGGAGATGCGCTCTCCGCCAGCATCGCCGCCGCCTCCATCCTGGCCAAGGTCGAGCGCGACCGTCTGATGGTAGAGCTGGACCCGCTGTATCCCGGCTACGGGTTCGCGCGGCATAAAGGATACTATACCCAGGAACACCTCGACGCGCTCAACCGCCTGGGACCCTGCCCGCTTCATCGGCAGTCCTTCGCCCCGGTGCGGGAATTCACGCAGGGTTCATTTACGTTTGATCTATAAATATTGCCTGTCGGACATGTCCGACTCGGACCAATCAAACCCATCAGACCAGTCCGAAAGATCGCTTTTATTAATTATGCAGAATGATGTTTTCATCATCTATCTCCCGCCGGAGAGCGAGCAATGGCCCGGCCTGCTGGCGCAATTCATCCTGGAAGTCGCCGCCCGCGACGGCCGTCATTTCGCGGCATGGGCCGGCGAGCGCTTTTCGCGTATGACGGCGCGCGAGCATGGCCTCGTCGCGCTGGAAGATGGACGCATACTCGGCGTCGTCTTCTTCGAAGTGACCGACCGAACCATCGATCTCACCTTCCCCTGGCTGGCGCGGCCCGACCGCGATCTGGCGGGCGACCTGATGCTGGCCGCGCTGCGCGAGATTCAGGAAAAGTGGCCGGCGGTCCGCGATGTCCGCGTCGAGCGCCAATTATTGCCGGAAAACCCGGATACCACAGCGGTGACGGATGCCGGATTCGAGTGTCACAGGCGAAAGCGAATGAGTCTGGAGCTGAATACCTGGTCGGAATTGCCGCGGGCGCCGGCAGGCTACCGTTTCGCCCCGTGGAATATCCGCGAGCTTGACGCGGCTGCCGAGATTGTACACGCGGCGAACCGTGATACGCTGGACGCGCGCCTGTATGCCTCCTTCTTCGGCAATAGTCCGCGGGATTGCCGGCACGGCCTGCTTTCCATCCTGGCCGGAAAGTATGGGCCGATTCATCCGCGGGCCACCCTGTGCGCGTTCCGGAGAATGGAGCTGATCGGCCTTAATCTGATCATCAGCAACAGTTCGACGCAGGCCAGTATTATCGAAATCTCCGTCGCCCCCGCCCACCAGCAAAAAGGGCTGGGCCGGGCGCTGATTGCCGGCAGCCTGCGTGTGCTGAAAGAAGATCGCTGCGAGCTCGTCGAGCTGGCGGTCACCGAAAGCAACCTTTCCGCCATCCGCCTTTACGAATCTCTCGGCTTCAGCGAGGTGGGCCAGTTTGCGGTATGCGTGTTGCCGGCGGCGTAGCCGTTCTGCTCAGTCGCTCCGAGGGGAACCGTCTCGTATTTTCCCTGCTTTCCAGCACTGCCTTCGCCTTTCCACCCGGTCTAATCAACCTGAGCGCTTCCGCATCTTGCCGGAAAATGCGTGACTGTACCCCGGGTGCTCATCTACTTGTATTTTCCCCTGGTTTCCAGCACTGCCTTCGCCTTTCCACCCGTTCTAATCAACCTGAGTGCTTCCGCATCTTGCCGGAAAATGCGTGACTGTACCACGGGGCTATAAAATGCTTAAAAACCGCTGATCTGCGGTGATCTGCGCTGTTTAGTACCATAAGGGTTGAAACGTTGTAACCTACTCTAATAAAAATCATCGCCTGCAGGAAAATCGACCCTGATGTTATAATAATACCTTACGGTTGGATCGCTGACCGTTCAATAGTCCCTAAAACCGGGGATCTGCGGGGATCTGCGCAGTGTTCGCGTTATCGCGGCAGGAGGTATATCATGGCTCTCACCATTCTCGGTGTTATCTTCATCCTTGCCGGATTCGTCGCCGGCATCATTATCCTGATCGACGCGTTTCAAAACGAGATATGGAAAGGGGTATTGGGCCTGTTTATCGGCCTGTACCTGCTCTACTACGCGTTTGCCGAATTCGAGCACGATTATAAGTGGCTTGTCGTCGGCGTATGGCTTTGCGCGCAGATAGCAGGCTGGGTGCTGATCGGCGCCGGCGGCGCCAATGCCTGAAGCCATTCATTGCCGGCGCGCTCTTTCATAACTTGTTGGCGCAGCCGGTAACGGGGTATACTCCTGATGTATCATGCCTGATCCGGCCACTGTGAGCGCGCTCATCATCACCTACCAGCGTCCCGACGAACTGAACGGGGTGCTGGAAAATCTGCTCGCGCAGGCCCGCCCGCCCGACGAAATTATCGTCATCGACAACGATCCCGCCGGCTCCGGGCGGCAGGCCGTCTTGACCGAGCGCGTGGGTGTCTCCTACCTCTGTGCCGGCGAGAATCTCGGCGTGGCAGCGGGGCGCAACCGCGCGGCAAGCCGGGCAAAAAGCGATCTGCTGCTTTTCATCGACGACGATGCCCGTTTCGCCCGCCCGGAAGCGGTCGGCAACGTGCTGGCGGCATTTAGCGGCGACGCGGAGCTGGGCTGCCTGGCTTTCCTGGTGCGCAACGCGGAGACGGGCGAGATCGTGCCGAAAGAATTCCCCGGCTTTCACCCCGAGCGCTGGGCGGAGCCGCGCGACGCCGCTTACTTCGTGGGCTGCGGCTTCGCAATGCGCGACGACGCCTTCCGCGCGCTGGGCGGCTTCGATGAAAAGTTCTTCTACGACGGCGAAGAGCTGGAATTCTCTTACCGCCTGCTCGGCGCCGGCTGGCGCATCCGCTACCGCCCCGACGTGGAAGTGCTGCACCGCGTCTCCGCGCTGGGCCGCGGTCTGACGAAAAATTGCTACTGGCTGATGCGCAACCGCGCGTATGTAGCGCTGAAGCACATCCCCTTGCCGTATCTACTCACTTATCTCACCGCCTGGGGCGGCTTCGCGCTGTTCAATGCCTTGCGCGGCCGGCGGCTGGGCGAGTTCCTGCGCGGCCTGCGCGCCCTGCGTAAGGATGGCCTGCTCGAAGGCGCGCTTGCTTACCGCAAGCAGCACCCGATGAGCCGGCAGACGATCGGCTACCTGCGCGCGCACGAAGGACGGTTGTTTTATTGACGCTCTCCCGCACCACCCGTTATCCGGTCTCCGCGCCACCCTCCGATCCGCGGCGCAGGGTGCTGATGCTGGCCTACTACTTTCCGCCGCATGAAGCGGTCGGCTCGCACAGGCCGTATGAGCTCTACACCCGCCTGCCGGAATTCGGCTGGGAAACGATCATGATGACCGCCGAGCGCGACGGCGCCCCGCCGGGAGTGATCCAAACGCCGGACCGATCATGGATGCGCAGGGTGGAGGAGGCGCAACAACATGGTTTCCGCAATCCGCTGCTGAAACCGGAGGTGCGCCACGGCACGGGCCGTCTCAAGCCGTTGATCGGCAGGCTGAAGCTGTGGCTGCGTATCTTCCCACCCTGGCACGACGAATATACCGGCTGGAGCTATCGCCTGATCGATCGCGCCATCGCGGAGGGACGCCGGCGGAATGTCGATCTGGTGTGGGCGACGTGCAATCCCTTCACGCTGGCCCCGGCGGCGCTGCGCATCGCCCGCGCGCTGGGCGTACCGTGCGTCATCGACCTGCGCGACGCGCTGCCCGCCTACCTCTCCTTCCCGCGCGGGATTAATCACTGGTTTTACCGGGCGTTGCGCCGGGTGGATGCCGTGGTCTCCGTCGCCCCCTGCTGCATCACCCCGGAAACGCTGGCCGCGCGCGTCGATCGCCCCATTTACCAGATAATCAGCGGCGCCTGGCGTTCCGAGCGCGTGCCCGCCCGTCAATCCCACTTGTTCCGCATCATCCACGCCGGCATGCTTTACCGGGGCCAGCGCCGGCCCGAGAAGCTGTTTCAGGCTATGCTGGCGCTGGCGCGGGAGTTGCCGGAGTTCCGCCGCGATGCCCGGCTGCGCTTCGTAGGCGGCGAGACGGCGCTTATCGCGCGGGCGAGCGGCTACGCCGAAGTGGCGGACATGTGCGAGCTGCTGCCGGTCACCCCGTATCGCGAGGTGGTGGAGATGATGGCGGAATCGTCGATCCTGCTCATCATCAACGGCGATAATTACGA
>Ga0172370_10003610_pt1 | contig 21275 bp, 22 predicted proteins | sample LakKiv5m_FD_114538 | JGI IMG/M metagenome (GOLD analysis project Ga0172370, IMG submission 114538) | Freshwater microbial communities from Kabuno Bay, South-Kivu, Congo - kab_022012_11.5m | ecosystem: Environmental > Aquatic > Freshwater > Lake | place: Democratic Republic of the Congo...
AGGTCAAAAGATACATCGAATGGCAAAACAAGAAAGAAAAACCCCAGAAACAAAAACTGTTTTGAAACGGTTCTCGTGACAACAAAAGGAAACCCCGGGCTTTAGCCCGGGGAGGAGGTCATTACAAATCGTATGAACAAAATATTTAAAAATCCATATCTAAACAGTATTTATGCCGAAGCTTATATAGTTATTTTGGTGTCGCTTATAACTTATATCGGTAAGCAGGATTCTCCTGACAATTTTTTTAGTCCTGTTGCCGCGCTCTCTCTGTTTGTACTTTCCGCGGCAGTAATGGGTTTTTTGTTTTTAGGAGAACCTCTGCAGCTCTTTTTGGACGGAGAAAAGAAACAAGCCGTGTCTTTTTTTATGAAAACTGTTATAAGTTTTGCTGTTATAACTTTAATTCTTTTTGTTGTTACTGCTCGGTTGCTGTAAAAAATTATAAGAGCCATGAACAAAGTAAAAATATTATTTTTAATTTTAGCAATTTTGTTTGGCGGTTTTATGTTTTTTTACGGCGGGTATGATGACAGCCCGGGCGCGCAACTGCTTGGAGTTATGTTTACTATCTTCGGTATAGCAGGGATTGTAAAAATAAGAAAAAAGAAACAGCCATTTTAAAATGGAAAAGCAAATTAAATTAGCAGATTTAGGATTTAATGGATTTTTTGAAAATCACTGCAAGCAATTGGGTTTGGAGAGTTTTGTTATTGCGCGTATTATTGCCGAACATAAAGGCTCTTACAGAGTGAAAGCGGTAAGCGGCGAGTATACTGCCAAAGTAACCGGCAAGTAAATTTTTTCAGCCAAATCCCGCGAAGACTATCCGGCCGTGGGAGATTTTGTTGCTATTGCTATATTAGACAACGAGCGCGCGGTAATAAATGCCGTGTTGCCGAGAAAAACTATAATCAAAAGAAAACAAAGCAACCAAAACGAAGTCCAAATTATTGCCTCTAATATAGACACGGCATTTATTATTGAAGCCGTGGACAGGGATTACAATTTAAACCGCTTGGAAAGATATTTTGCCATAGTCGGCGGCGGCGGAATTAATGCGGTAATTATCTTAAATAAAATAGATTTAATTCCTCCTGAAGAATTGGCCGAAAAATTAAAGGAAATAAAAACCAGATTCCCAAACGCGGAAGTTGTCCCAACCAGCAATATTTTAAGCGAAGGCTTGGAAAAACTTAAATATTATATAAAAAAGGGGAAAACTTACAGTTTCTTAGGCTCTTCGGGCGTGGGGAAATCATCGCTCATAAATAAATTATTAGGCAGGGATGCTATAAGAACGGAAGATATAAGCTCATATTCCGGCAGGGGAAAGCATATAACCACCGCTCGGCAAATGTATTTTTTAGAAAATGGTTCAATAGTAATAGATAACCCTGTAATGCGGGAAGTGGGAATGGCGGATGCGGGTTTTGGGGAAGATACGGTATTTGACGAAATAACCATCCTTGCCGAAAGATGCAAATTTACAGACTGTACGCATATTCATGAACCTGAATGTGTTGTTTTGGAGGCGGTAAATTCAGGGCTGTTAGATAAAGACAAATATAACAATTATTTAAACTTAAAAAAAGAAGCCCGTTTTTATGGGCTAAGCGAAGTAGAAAAAAGTGAAAAGAACAGGAAGTTCGGGAAGTTTTTAAAAAAAGCAAAAGAGGATTTAAAAAAATATGGGCATAAAGGAAGTTATTAAGAGTTTTTTGTTATAAAGCGCTCATAAAAAAAAGGGACTCGGGCAAGTCCCTTGCAATGTCCCGGCCTCAAGCCGGAGCAATGCAATTTTGGACTGCCCGAGTAGTTAGGAGCCTAGGTTTTCATACGGCAACAGCCGCGAACCGGAAAACCGTGGCGTCAGTGTTGTCCACTGCATCCAGGATTTTCCGTGGGGCACCTGTCAGTAACCGGTGTTCATCGGATGCGGTCGCCGCTGCCATCGCGTCTTGAGGACAGATGACGTTGAATGCCACCTCCGGAGCTGGCGGTGTATTGGCCGTCGTGGCCGTAGCCGCCTTCATCGCCGCTGAATAGTCGTTCGTCGCTTCACAGCCGGCCGCCAGGCGCGGGGCCGGGTTCATGTTCACGTCCATCGTCGCCGTCGCCTTGGTGTAGGAGGCTTCGGTGGCGATGATCGCTGTGTTGGCCGTCGCAATAAATCCGTTGTCAGCCGAAGTAGTCGGCGGACTGGCGGATATCATGCTTGCGGCGAGAACCAACAGAGCAAGCAGAGTGAGGGTTTTGCTCATCGTGTTGTTCTCCTTGTACTGGAAGCGAAAAGAAGATCTTTCTCAAGTCTGGCTGGGTGACACCAGTCTGACTTTTGAGCGTTCCTCCTTCGCTTAAGAAGAATTTTACAATAGTCATAAAAACTTGTCAAATTAAATAAAAGAACGGAGGCTATTTTTATTTGGCTCAAAAAGCAGTATAATGTATATAGAAATGCCAAAAAAACTTTCACACAAAGTAATCAAAAAATCACGATTAGCCATTTTTGACATAGACGGCACCATTTTCCGTTCGTCTTTGGTTATTGAACTTAGTCATGCCTTGGTGGAACAAGGAATTTTTCCCGCCACCGCCAAAAAAGAAATTGCCAAAGAGTATTTGGCTTGGCTAGACAGAAAAGGTACTTACGAGGCTTACATAAATAAGGTGGTAAAAATTTACGTAAAGTATATTACCGGAAAAAAGTTTAGCCGGGTGGACAAGGTGGCTAAAACGGTAATTGCTTTTCAAAAAGACCGTACCTATCGGTTTACCAGAAATTTAATAAAAAAGTTAAAAAAACAGGGTTATATTTTGGCTGCGGTTTCCGGTTCGCCTTCTTATATAGTAGAGAAGTATGCCAAAACTATTGGCTTTGATGTTTTTTTTGGCACGGAGCTGGAAGTAAGAAAAGGAAAATTTACCGGCAAAGTAAAAAATTTAGACTCGGCTTTTAATAAGGCAAAAATTGTAAAAAATTTAAGTTTGGAGCATTATGCGGACTTAAAACAATCCGTCGCGGTAGGGGACACGGAGGGTGATGTAAAAATGTTGTCGTTGGTTGGTTGTCCTTTGGCTTTTAACCCCAATTTACAGTTGGCAAGAATTGCTAAAAAAAATCAATGGCGGATTGTGGTGGAGCGAAAGGACGTGAGTTATGAAATCAAAGATTTTAAATTTATTGAATAAAAACTTGCTAAACTCACGGCCGTGAGCTATGCTAGTAACTGCTATGAGCAGAAAATATGGAACTTTATCGAGCAGTATTTTAACCGCTGTTGGTGAGGCCACCGGATTTTTTAGTTGGCCATTAGAAGGCTCACTTGAATGGGTTAGAAAACAAACGCAGATGAAAAGGAAATCTTATAATGATGCTATTTGGAGGATGAGGAAAAACGGTTTGCTTAAAGTAGTATCAGAAAATAGTCAAAAATTTATCAGGCTAACTAAAAAAGGGCAAATTGAAATGCTACTTGCCAAAATGGCTTTGCCTGAAAAAAAGATGTGGGATGGTCATTGGCGTATGTTAATTTTTGATATTCCCGAAGATTGTAGGGAAAAGCGTGATTTGTTAAGGAGTCTGTTAAAAAGAAACGACTTTATTAAACTGCAAGCCAGCGTTTTTGTGAGCCCGTATGCTTTAAATAGGGAAGCGGTTGAATATTTAAAGATTAGCGGATTGAAGAAATATATTAGAATCATCAAAATAGATGAAATAGATAGCGACGAAGATTTAAGAAAAAGGTTTAATTTAAAAAAATCAAAAACTTCTTAAACTCACGGCCGTGAGTTTAAGAAGTAAAATAAATATGCAAGATTTTAAAGAAATAAAAAACCATCTAAAAGGAGAAGTGTTTATCGACGAAGCAACATTGCATCAATACAGTCGGGATGCCAGTATTTTTGAAATTATGCCGACTTGCGTAGTCTGCCCAAAAGACAGCGAAGATGTCAAATCCTTGGTTAAGTTTGTGGCAGAGCATAAGCCTATAAATCCCGAACTGTCCATTACCGCGCGGGCGGCCGGAACCGATATGTCCGGTGGGGCGATTAACGATTCCATAATCGCCGACTTTACCGTGCATTTTAATAAAATAGAAATGTTTGTGGCCGAAAGCGTGGCAGTTCAGCCCGGTGTTTTTTACTGGGATTTTGAGGCTGAAACTTTAAAGCGGGGGTTAATTTTGCCTTGTTATACCGCTTCGAGGAGCATAAATACTGTGGGCGGAATGGTGGGAAATAATGCGGGCGGGGAAAAATCTTTATCTTACGGCCAGACAAAAGATTACGTGTTAGAGCTCAAGGCCGTCTTGTCCGATGGTAATGAATATACGTTTAAGGAGTTGGACAGCGGGGAATTAGAAAAAAAATTAAAGTTGCCGGGTCTTGAGGGCGAACTGTACCGAAAAGTATTTCGTTTGGTTAATGATAATTATGAGTTGATAAAAAAAGCCAAGCCAACCACTTCCAAAAACGCTGCGGGTTATTTGCTCTGGGAAGTCTGGGATAAATCCAAATTTAATATGGTCAAATTACTGGTCGGCTCCCAAGGTACTTTAGGGTTAATTACGGATATTAAATTTAAATTGGTCAGGCCAAAACCCAAGTCTAAGTTGCTGGTAATTTTTATGAAAGATATGGAAAAATTAGGCGAGCTGATTGACTGTGTGGCCAAGTACAAACCGGAAAGCTTTGAAAGTTTTGACAATCATACTTTTAAGTTGGCCATGCGTTTTCTGCCCGATCTGATTAAGCGGATAGCACTCTTTAAAGGGGGCAAAATGAATTTGTTTAAGCTGGGTTTAAAATTTTTACCTGAATTGTGGATGCTTTTAACCGGCGGGGTACCGAAATTGGTTTTAATTGCCGAGTTCGCCGGCCAAGTTGATGAAGAAATTTATAAGCAGTTGTCTTTGGCGCAAAAGGAAATTGAGACCAAGTTTAAATTAAAAACTCATATTACCGGCAGTTCTACAGAAGCGGAAAAATATTGGGCTATAAGGCGGGAAAGTTTTAATTTGCTTCGACAACATAGCAAGAATTTGGCCACAGCTCCGTTTATAGACGATATCGCGGTGCACCCTAAGCAGTTGCCGCAATTTTTACCAGAGTTAAACGCCGTGTTGGCCAAGTATCCCAGTTTAATTTATACAATGGCCGGACATATGGGGGATGCTAACTTTCACATTATCCCGCTGATGGATTTAAGGCGAGCTGACCAAAGGTTAATTATCCCAAAGTTAGCCGATGAAGTATACAGTTTGGTTTTAAAATATAACGGAACTATTACCGCCGAGCATAACGACGGGCTAATTAGATCCGTTTACCTGGAAAAGATGTATGGAGCCCAAGTTTTTGGATTATTTAAGGAAATAAAACAAATTTTTGATCCGCAAAATATTTTTAACCCTCGCAAAAAAGTTGGGGCTTCCATAGAATATTCCATGAGTCATATTAAAAAGACTTTTTAGAGCAAAAAATTGAGAAAAATATTTTTTAGTACTTGAGGACTTGCGCCGGTAGGCCAAGAGTATTATAATTAATTATTATGTACTATTTTGCTTATGGCTCAAACATGAGTTTGGAACACATGCGTCGTCTTTGTGGCTGGCATTTTAGCGTCCTTGGTCATGCAGTTTTGGAAAATTATCAGTTTGGCCCGGATACTCGCGGTTATGCCAATGTCCGTCCACAATTGGGAGAAAAAGTTTATGGCGTTGTGTACGAAGTGGACCAGTATTGCATTAATGTGCTAGATGAGTTTGAAGGGTATCCGCAAGTTTTCGGCCGGGAAGAAGTGGTAGTTAAAGACCCCGAAGGGGATGAATACAAGGCTTGGGTTTATTTGGAAGCGCCAGAATATTTTGGAGTAGATGAAATAAAAGAAGAATATTTAAAGCGAGTCATAGCAGGTGCGCGGGAAAATCATTTACCCGAGGAATGGATAAAATTTTTATCTTCATTTGAAAGCAAATAGGTTCCAAATAGTCCTGTGTTAGCGTTAGGCGGCTTAAATGGCCGTTTTTTTGTTGAAAATTGCCCATATTTCATTTTTTGGGTTTGTAGGGGATGGCAATTTATAAGATGATTTTTTTGACAAATTAGACTATAATATAGACATAAAGCCCGTGAGGAATGTTTGGCAAAGCAAGCAGGGCGATTGGCACTCATTAATACGACATAAATACTAAAATAGTATGGGAATTTCTAATGGGGTAAACAGGAAAATTTTTAAAACCGGTCATTCTTTGGCGGTAACTCTGGCCAAAAGCGTTTTGGAAGAGATGGGCGTGTCCGAAGGGGATAGCGTGGAAATTCGCACCAGCCAAGGTCAGGTAATTATTAAAAAAGCCGGACGTAAAGAACAGTTGTCCTTGGGTCTGAAAATTCGTCCCCATCTTAAATAGTATATTTCTATGAAAAAACATTTAAACATAAAAATTTCCGGTCCCAGGGTACAAGGCGTGGGTTTTCGTTGGTCTGCATATGAGAAGTTTGTGGAGTTGGAATTGCAGGGTAAGGCTGAAAACGGAACCGATTATAGTCTGGTAATAGACGTAGAGGGACAGGAAGAAAAATTGGCTCAGCTGGTAGAGTGGTGCCATCAGGGGCCGGCAGGGGCAAAGATTGCTCATGTGGAAACAGTTGAGCTCTATGAGCCATTTGTGCCGTTAAAAAATGGGTAAAATTATTAATATAATTTTTTATGTCTGAAAGCGGATATCATCCTGATAAATTTTATCTACGCCAGCAGGGCGTTGAAGGGGTTATTGCTGGGCAAACACAAGAGGAACTTGAAGCCGACCAAGATAGGGCAAAAGCTCTTGGGGTGGCAAGAAAAATTGCATCTGGAGAAATAAAGATTGATCCTTCTAGAAAAGCTGATGCTGAAAAACTTAAATCAGCCGTTAATTTTGTAAGTGAGGAGCTTGGCAAGGAAAGACTAAAAAGGCAAGAAGTAAGAAGCGACTCTAGGATTAGTAATATGACCAATGTATTAGAAGCTTTAAAAAATATACAGAATTCACTGCCGGAGCCAAAAAAATCTATTATAGGCAAACTTGGCGGGTTATTTAGAAATTAAAGGTGAGCGTTGTATGAAAAAACAATTTTTATTTTTGTTTATTATTTTATGTATTATTTTAGCCGGCGGGTTTTGGTGGTTAAACAGCAGGCCAGCTTTGCCATCAAAGTCGCCGGTTACAACCCAAATCAATCCTATGCAAATTATTAGTCCGGCTTTTTTAAACAATCAAAATATTCCCAGCAAATATACTTGCGACGGCGAGGGGATTAATCCACCGCTCGGGTTTAAAGATATTCCTGCCAATACGCAATCCCTCGTTTTGATTGTGGATGATCCGGACGCGCCAATGGATCCGCCAGCTGGCGGATGGGTTCATTGGACATTGTGGAATATTGACCCGGCCATAACATCGATTGTCGAAAATTCCGTTCCTCCAAAAGCCATCGCCGGACAGACCAGTTCCGGACAAAACGTATATGGCGGGCCATGTCCGCCTTCGGGTGCACATCGTTATTTTTTTAAGCTTTATGCGCTTGATTCCAAATTATCTGTTTCGTCATTTTCCTTAAAAGAAGATTTGGAAAAAGCCATGCAAGGACATATTATTTCGTATGCGGAATTGGTTGGGTTGTATAGCAGAACGGTAGGGGGAAAATAGCTTTAAAAATCGCTTCACGTAAAAACGGAAGCGATTTTTTGTTTTAAGCAAAAAATGGTATAATGAATTTGAAAATTGGGCAATTTTGAAATCAAAAAATATCAACAATGAAGGAAAAAGAAAAATTAATTAGAGGGTATACACTTATTGAGTTGCTGGTAAGCGTGGCGGTTTTTGCGATTTTGACCTCGGCATTTTTGGCCGCTTATTCAACGCTGACAAAAAGTGTGAAGCTGGCCAGGGAAAAAACCATCCTCTCGGGAATGGCTTCTCAATATATGGAAATTGTCCGCAATTTGCCTTTTAGTGAAGTGGGAACTTTACACGGAGTGCCTTCCGGGTCTTTGCCGGACGAAACTTCTCCCGTGATAGTGGTTCTTGCGCCGATTACTTACAAAATTTATTACGAAGTCACCTGGACGGATGATCCTTCCGACTTAACAGCACTGACTGGCGACGCTTACCCGACCGATTACAAACAAGTAAAAATGAAAGTTTTAAATACTACCACGGGGCAGATTACCGCCTTTACGACTTCAGTTGTACCGCAGGGTTTGGAAACTCCAAATAACACAGGAGTAATGCAAGTGCAGGTATTTAATTCCACCGGCCAGCCACTGGCCGATGTAGATGTATCTATTACGGGGATCTCTAATGGAGTTGCTTTGAATGTTAAAACAAACGCAGACGGGCAGTGGGTACAGGTGGGCTTACCTCCAGGCAGTAATGCTTATCATGTTGTGGCAAGCAAAAGTGGCTACTCCACTGATCAGACGTATCCTTTAACAGTGGAGAATCCCAATCCGGTTAATCCTGACCCTACTATTTTAGCCGGTGTAGTAACCAATGTCCCTTTGCAAATTGATTTGCTTAGTAATTTGACAATCAAGACGTTGAATAATTTGTGTCAGCCTATAAACGGTATTGGTGTTCAAACTATTGGAGCCAAAACCATAGGCACCAGTCCGATTGTTTATAAGTTTGACCAAACGCATATATCTGGTTCGGGGAGTTTTCCCGCGGGACAAATTATTTATAATGATATCGAATGGGATACTTATACGCCGTCTTTAACAATTGCAACATTACAAAACTATAATATTAGGGGAACTTCACCAATCCAAAAAATAGATGTACTTCCGGGTACCTCACAGACTTTTTCTATAATTTTAACCCCTCCTTCCGACCATAGTATGTTGGTAATTGTAAAAGACGCTACCACAAAGGCTCCTTTGGAAGGTGCTATGGTGGAACTGCAAAAAGGCGGTAGCACACCCCAGGATTATATTGGCTATACCGGCGGAAGCGTGTGGGTCCAGAATGACTGGACCGGGGGAGCAGGTTTTGCGGACTGGAGCAGTAGTACGCCGAATACTTATTGGATTGCAGACCCAAATATTTATATTAATAACGGTTCAAATGATATTCAATTATTAAAAACAGGCGGGAAGTATCCGGTAGGGGCGACTTCCACTCTGGAATCTTCCACATACGACACGGGTACCGGAGCTAGTAATTTTACAACGATTACTTGGGCGCCAATAAGCCAAGATGCTTCCACTACTTTGGCTATGCAATTTGCCGCTAATGACGACAATGCAACATGGGAATATGTGGGACCTGACGGCACCAACCAGACTTATTATACGGTGCCTGGCACCAATATTAGTGCAAGTTTAAGCAATAATCGGTATGTGCGATATAAAGTGTTTTTAAAAACGGAAAATGACAAAAAAACTCCTCAACTTAGTTCGTTGAATATTAATTATGTTTCCGGATGTTTTACCCCGGGGCAGTATTTATTTGATTTTATAACTCCAAGCAACGGCGATGCCTACACATTGACTGTTACTTTGCCCGGATACCAAACTTTTACCGATACTTTTCAAGTCGGCGGGAATGGGACGGTTGAAGTGTTGTTGGGTAAATAAGGGCTCCTTTTATGGAAAATAATTTTATAAACAAAAAAAATATTCAAGGAAAACCGTGTGAACTTAAAAGTGGTTTTACGCTAATTGAAGTGCTTGTTACAATTTTTATTTTTTCTCTTATTAGCGTGGGGATTGTGATGACAGTCTCTAATTTATTTTCCGCATCAAACCGTCAAAGCGGGTTGTTGGCCGATCAGGATCAGGGAAGAAAACTAATTTTTCAGGCAACTAATGAGCTAAGAAACGCCGCCGCAGGAGCTAATGGAGCATACCAGCTTGAATCGGCGGGAAACCAACAACTGGTTTTTTTTACTAATGCCGATCCATCCACAGTTGCTACCGAAAGGGTAAGGTATTTTTTACAAAATGGTAAAATTTTTAAAGGTGTTACCAAATATTCCGGAGGGGCTTATAATACCTCCACCGAACGAACTTTGCTGGTACAAAATAATATTGCCAGCAGCACGGCTCCGTTATTTTATTATTACAATGGCGATTATACCGGTTCAAGTACTCAAAGCGCGCTTACCCAGCCGGTTGGCGTAGGGGATGTTAAGTTAATTAAAATGAATTTATTGATTTTAAATAAAGCCGGAGTTAAAAATCAAAATTTTTATACTATTTATGGAGTGGCAACAATCCGCAGTGTTAAAAATAATTTAGGGCAATAAAATGAAAATTTTAAATTTGGGGCGCAAAAAATTCAAGCAAAGGGGGTTTTCCATTGTTTATTTGGTGGTGGCAATATTTATTTTTTCTTTGGTGCTTTTGTCAATATTGCAATTTGCTTCCACTCAATTAAAAGTCGTTCGTTCTACCGCCAATCGGGAACAAGCTTTTCAAATTGCCGAAGCAGGAATTAATTACTATCAGTGGCATTTGGCTCATTTTCCTTCCGATTATTGGGATGGGAATGCCAGCACCACCCCCGGTCCTTATATTCACGACTATACCGATTTTGACCAGCAAACGGTTTTGGGCAGGTATGAGCTTACTATAACGCCCCCGGCAGTTGGTTCAACTGTTGCTACTATTAAGTCAAAAGCTTATACGTTTGACAATCCAAAACAAACCAGAACTATTTCTGTAAGATATGGCGTTCCTTCACTGGCAAAGTATAGTTTTTTAACCAATGAGAGTGTTTGGATAGGTGGCAATGAACACGTTACTGGACAAATGCACTCTAATGGCGGAATTAGATTTGATGGTACCGGGAACGCGCCAATAACTTCGGCAAAAAAAACTTATTCTTGCCCCAGCTGGTCCGGTTCGCCATGTCCCGCTACTAAGCCGGGTATTTGGGGAGCGGCGCCGGCATCCACCCAAACTTTTTGGAAGTTTGACGTACCGAGCATAGTTTTTTCGAGCATGACCAGCAACTTAAACTACATGAAAGGCTTGGCTTCGGCTGACGGCGCGCCTGCTTACTTGGGGCCTTCCAACAATAAAGGTTACTCTTTAGTCTTTAACGCCAACGGCACAGTGGATATTTATATTGTAAAAAAATTAACCACTGCCCCCAATAATACCTATGACGTGAACGGTGCGCCGGTAAGCCGATCTATAGATTATGATCCTGATGCTTCCCAGAGGAAATTAATTTATGACGATGCCGTTATTCCGGCTCACGGAATATTTTTCTTTCAGGACCACGTTTGGGTTGAAGGAACGGTAAATGGTAGAGTTACGGTAGTGGCTGCAATTCCCGGGGCCACCAGCAACTACCCGAATATTATTATTGCAAAAAATTTATTGTATGCCGGCAGTGGCACCGATGTATTGGGGCTTATTGCTCAAGGGAATGTGCTGGTGGCATATAATGCGCCTACAAATTTAACCGTAAATGCGGCAATGATCGCGCAAAAAGGCAGCATCCAAGTTTACCGTTACCCAAGTAACACTAATATAAAAAACAGTATTACGGTAAATGGTAGTTTGGCTACATATGGTTTGTGGACATGGACTTATGTTAGTGGAAGCACAGTAGTTTCCGGTTTTCGAAACACCTATACTAATTATGACAGTAATTTGTTATATGCTCCGCCTCCAAGTTTTCCGCTTAGCACCGATGGTTACCAGCAAATAAGTTGGACAAGCGATTAGAATAATATAGGACTACGCACCGCCGCTTTTTCAGGCGGGCGAAGCCCGCCTTGCAAAGTGGCTCTGGCCAATTTCTTCGTTATTTTTCTGAACAGTGTCTGGATGGAATTTATTTCCATACTTATCACTCCGGTTTTTTCCGGCGTATATGCAATACGCCTGCAAAAATCCTGTATCATTATGCCGGCCGTTAGTCGGGCTGAGCCCGACTTAGGCCTGCAAGCTATTGTCGGAAAATGCCTCGAACTTGGCTCAGTGCGTAAGTCCAATAATAGTAAAAATTATGAACAATTTTTTAAAAAAAATATTATTTGTGAGTGTGGCTTCCTTTTTGTTAATGGCACCGTGTATTCAAGCGGCAAAAAAATATGTTCCCACCCCGGAGCAACTTCAGCCGTCGCCGGCTAATGTTGTACCTAATTTGTCCGGTAACGTAAATTATATAGATACCAACCCAGAAAATTTTCAAGAGGAAGCAAAAAATCAAGACAGCTCATTGCCGGATTCGCCTAAAAAACCCAGGCAGTCATTTATTAACAACTTTATTTTATTGCCTGCCCAAAATTCTACTGCCGGAAAAATTTCTCGGTGGTTAATAATTTTAGGTTTGGCCGGAATCGGAACCTGGTTGGTAAAGAAACGTTATGCCCGGTAATACAACTTTCAATATGTTCTTTTATCTTGCGTCAGCGAAGGTATTAAAATTGTATGTAGGCATTAGTAATCTTGAATTTATCAGATAGAATAAAAGAACATAAATAAAGTGAGTTTAATTTTTTATAAGTTTAATTAACAGTAAATGTATTCAACAACGATTGGAATTGAAAGATGATATACCGGGTATGAAAAAAAATAATTGTTCTAATTGTGGCAACAACCCAGTTCCCCATCATATTAATTGGTATTTTGAAAGTTTAAATATTTTGTTAACCCCGCTACGCCAAGCGTTGCTTTACAATCCATTAACAAAGCTTATAACCCGTATTGGCTGGGGAAGTAAAATAGCAAAGGTGACTTTGAAAGTGGCGCGGGTGTTAAGGATCATCACCATTCAGACGGACATAAAAAAATGTAAAGTTCAAAGAGCCAAGGTACTCTGGGAAGAAGCTAAAAATCGAGGGATTACAATGGAAGAGTTATTGTTATTTGGCAAGCCGTTTGATTGTTATTTAGCAAAGCGAAAGTCTATAGACAATAATTTTAAGTCTTTAGTTTTTAGTGGTTTGCCTAGGCCAGTCGGCTATATTAACCGTTGGCTCGATTTAATGGATGACAAATGGTTGTTTAAAAAAAAGCTGATGGAAAACCGATTGCCAGTGCCAATCGGAGGTAGTTGTTGGAATATGGGACAAGCCAAAGAGATTTTTGATAGAATCCAAGCTACCAGCTACCAGCTACCAGCTACCAGCTATGCAGTTATTGTTAAACCGCGGGCTGGAAGTCGGGGCAGACACAGTACAACTTTTGTTTCATCATGGGAAGAATTAAAAACAGCATTTAAAATTGCCAAGCAGTTATGTTTTTGGGTAATAGTGGAAGAACAATTGGCAGGTCCTGTTTATAGAGCGACAGTGATTAATTTTGAGCTTTGCGGGGTTTTGCGCGGCGACCCGCCACAAATCGCGGGGGACGGGATAAGCAGCATCGTGGAATTGATATCAGATAAAAATCGAAAGCCCCATCCGGGCGTCAAAGATGTAGTGGTGGATGATCAAATAAAATTATTTTTGTCGCGGCAGAATTTAAGCTTATCATCAGTACCACAAAAAGACCTGATGATAAATTTATCGGAAAAAATTGGCACCAGTTACGGAGGGTCTTCCGGTGAAGATTACGATATCTGCCACCCTGACAATAAGGACTTATTTGTCCGCGCCGCTAAAGTGCTTGGAGATCCGTTAGTGGGGTTTGATTTTATCATCCCGGATATAACAAAATCCTACAAATCACAAAAATGCGGTTTTATTGAAGTAAATTCCTTGCCATTTATTAATTTACACCACGACCCGTTGTTCGGTACCCCGCGCAACATTGCCGCCAAGGTTTGGGATATGGTTGGATTTTAAATAGAAAAATATGGTGATAAAAAATTTCGAAATTTTGGCAAGTTCGCCGCTAAGAAAACAAGCTTTGCAAATTGCCGAGGCTGGGTTTGAAGCGATAAATACCAAACAAGCCGTGCGTAAAAATTTTTTGTATAATACCAAAAAACAAAAGCTTAAAATATTTCAAAAAGAGTTTGATTTAAAGAAATTTAAAAGAATCGTCTGCGTGGGTTTTGGCAAGGCGGCGCTGGAAGCGGTAACGGAAATCCAAAGTATTTTAAAAGATAAAATTGCCTGCGGTTATGTGTTGGACTTAAAAGAAGGAAGTTTGGGAAATATTATTTGCCGGGTAGGCACGCACCCGCTTCCTACAAAGGTTAATATTGAGGCAACAAATGAGCTGGTAGAAATGCTGGAGGTTTGCGGGGAAGATGACTTGGTGATTTGTGTTGTTTCCGGCGGCGGTAGTGCGCTACTCTGCAGTCCCCATGAAATGAGTTGTAATACCGAGGCGGCTATAACCTCAGCCTTAACTGTCAAAGGCGCAACTATTACCGAATTAAATACTGTGAGAAAACACATAAGTTCGGTTAAAGGGGGAAATTTGGCAAAGATAATTTATCCTGCTTCCTGTATTTCTTTAATTTTCTCCGACATCCCTGGTGATGATATTTCCATGGTGGCTTCCGGACCCACGGTAAAAGACGCTACAACTAACCGGCAAGCAGCGGAAATTTTGCAAAAGTATGATGTTTTAGCTATGTGTGAACTGCCGGCCTGCAAATTTTTGGAAACGCCAAAGGAGGAAAAATATTTTAAAAACGTTCATAATATTTTGTTTGTCTCGACCAAACAAGCTCTGCAGGCTATGAGTCATAGGGCCGAAGAGCTTGGCTTTGGGGTGAAAATATTTTCCTCTTCCTTCCAGGGAGAAGCTATTTTGATTGCTTTGGAAATATTAAGCCAATCAAAAAAAGGCCAATGCTTGCTGGGGGCGGGAGAGAGCACGGTAAAAATTACCGGTACCGGCAAAGGTGGCAGAAATCAGGAAATGGCTTTGTCTGCCTTGCCACATTTGTCAAAAAATCAAGTATTGTTATGTTTGGCTTCCGACGGGCGGGATAATACCGAGGCGGCCGGAGCGTTAGTTGAAGAAGGGGTTTTGAAGCGGGCTAATTCTTTGGAACTTAATCCGCAAAGGTTTTTGGAGAATAATGACAGTTTTACATTTTTTGAGAGCGTGGGAGAGGCAATAATTACCGGGCCTACTGGTTCCAATGTTTCCGACTTTTTTGTATTGCTTGAGCAATAATTATTTGTGATATAATTTAATGAGAAGATTAAGAAAAGAAAAATAGTATGAAAATTGTATTTATTGAAACAGAAAATTGGGAACAAGAATATTTAACGGCCAAGCTTGCCGGCCATGAGTTATTTTTCAGGACCAAGCCGGAAATTTTACCTCAAGATGAAGACGCGGAAGTGCTGTGCACCTTTTTGAGTTGCCCAATAGACGCTTTGGTGCTTGAAAAAATGAAAAATTTAAAATATATCGCAACCCGCAGTACGGGATATGATCATATAGATGTTAAATCTTGCATGGCTAAAAATATCAACGTTTCCAATGTTCCGACATATGGGGAAAATACGGTGGCGGAATTTACTTTTGCTTTGCTTTTAGCTTTATCCAGAAAAATTTATCCAGCCATCAAGCAGGTCAAAGACCACGCCTCATTTGAAACAAAGACACTTCAGGGTTTTGACTTAAAAGACAAGACCATTGGCGTAGTTGGCGTCGGTCATATCGGGATTTACGCAGTAAAGATTGCCAAGGGGTTTGGCATGAAAGTTTTAGCTTACGACCCTCATCCAAAAGATGAATTGGCTAAGGAGTTTGGGTTTGAATATGCCGAATTAAACAATCTTTTTGCCCAATCGGATGTGGTTACTCTACATGTGCCTTATATGCCGGCCACACATCATTTGGTAAATAAAGAAAATTTGAAAATATTTAAAAAAGGCAGTGTGTTAATTAACACGGCCCGCGGTGGGCTGGTAGAGACAGCGGGCCTAGTTTGGGCTTTAAAAGAAGGCATTTTGGCCGGCGTCGGCTTGGATGTTTTAGAAGAGGAAGGTTTTATTAAAGAAGAGCTTCATAATTTGTTAAACGGCCATCCAAACCAAGACCAATTAAAAGTGGCTTTGGCGGATCACGAATTAATGCATATGGATAATGTGTTAATTACCCCTCATAATGCATTTAACAGCAAGGAAGCGGTTATGAGAATTTTGGACACCACGGCCCTAAACATTAATGGTTTTTTGCAAAATAATCCTATAAACCTATTAAAGCCATAAACCCTGTTATGGGACTGTTGCCAAATGGCATTTTGACTGCAATTTGAAAATATTGGTCATTTGACCAAAAAAATTTATCCGCTTATCTTTCAGATAAACATCAAAATTTATTTTGTCCAACTGCTTCAAAATTTTCAAATTTCGTCTTAAAAGCCCCTTGTGGCAACAGTCCCATTATGTATAAAGTGGCAGGCCGTATTAAAAAAATTGTGCTTCAAGTTTTAATTAAACACCCCATGCATATAAATTGCAAAGCGGCTGTTTTAATTCCGGCGTTAGATGAAGATATAGAAATGTTGCTTCGGCCTTTAGTTTCACTATCCGAGCAACAAAATGTTAAGCCCGAGGAATTTGAAATAGTTTTTATTATAAATAATAACAAAAGTGAGGCCAGAAAAAAAAGTGAGGTTTATTTAACAAACCAAAAAGCTTTGAAGTTTTTAATTTTTTTAAGTGCACAAAAAGAAAAAATTCCCGCACAATACAAAAAATATAAAAAGCAAATATTAAAAATAAAGGATAGTGGGATACACATTAGGGTGATAGATAAAAGCTATTTTTATAATGCAGACAAAATTAACAATGTAGGAAGCGCTCGCAGTACCGGGGCTTTGGAAATTTGCAGGCGGTTTAAGGCCATAAATAAGGCAGATTCAGGGATTATTATTATTACGGACTGCGATTGTCGGTTTTCCCCCAATTATATTGAAAAAATAATTAGTAATTTTAAAAAGTATAAGTTAAACGCTCTTTGTGGTAGGGTTGATTTGGAATTTGGTAAAGATTTACCGCACAGGGTGTTAGTGGAAAAAGCGGTTAAAATTCATCTATCAAGAGGTGCTAATATTAAGCATAAAAAAAGCGGAATAATTTTTCAAAAACAGGGGAGCATCCAAAAGCCATTATTAAAATCTGGATCCAATATGGCCGTAAGCACCTTGGCCTATTTGAAATCCGGAAGGTTTAAATCGGTTTCCAGTTTTGAGGACACGGACTTTGGCAAGAGAGTTTGTTCTTTGCCCGGGGAATGTGCGAAAGATTTTGGTTATAGAGTTTATGTTTTAGTCCGGCCGTCTTTGCGCGCCGGCGGAGCTTCTTTGGGCCGGAGGGTGGAAAAAATAATTAGAGCCGTGGAAAATTACAAACTGGGAAAATCCGGCAAAAAATTGCTCGTGCCTGACTTAATGGCCGCGCAATTATTTTTTTTGACGCTTAAAAAAAATATTGCCGAAGGGAATATCAACCTTACGGAGTTTACTAACTTGCTTAAAGAATTCGGGTTTAACCCAAGTAAATTTCAAGAAAAAGAATTATGGTTTTTGCTAGACAGCACAAGAAAACATCTAGAATCGGGCAAATTTTCATTAAATGACAGAAAAAACGAACATTTGGCCTTAACTGCTTTTTATGAACACTTGCCGGAGTTTGACGCCGCGCTACTGCTAGAGAAAGAATTAGACAAACAGTAAAAATAATGCTTTAATAAAGACATATATGGAGTGGAAAACCGGAGTAATTTTTATTTAAAAGATTGATAAAAAAACCAAAATGTTAATTTTATGGTTCGGAATAGGAAAAAACCTATGAAAAAAGTCCTGATCAAAAGGGTTAAAAGACCACAAAAGCCCATTGGCGCGAAGGCAAAATTATTGGCCGGTTTGGGTGTGGGGGCAACATTAGCAGGCTTTTCAGGCGCTTCTTCCAAAGCCGGGCAAAATTTAAAGCCCATTGTTCGGACGCAAGAGAAGGGGAAAAATCAAAATAAAGAAAAAATCACCAAATCTTTAAAAGATATTTTTGGAGTAAAAGAGGCCAAAGCAGGATGGTATGATGATTGGGATACTGGGAATATAAGCGTTCCCGGCCCAAACGGATATGGATCAAGTTATGGTTTGCCGGCCGGATACGAATCTAATTCTGGCGGTTCGGCTTCCGCATATACCGCACAAGTTTTAAGTCAAGACACCAACTCGGCAAATAGCGCATTACTGGAATCCCTACAAACTAATACCGCAGGGCAAGCGATTATTCAAGGCGAAGAAGCAAAGTATGATCAAATGGTTGCGAATTCCACTCAACCGACAAGTCCGGGAACTGGTTCGGGAGAAGCTGAAACAGAAGAGTCCGGCTTACCAGGGGGAACAGAAGAATCAGGAACAGAAGGAAGTGGTGAATCGGGTGGTATTCCTGTTATTTCCGACACCCCTTCGGTTATTGCTGATTCTATGCAACAGGTAAACAATATTCCTCCTCCGGCGGAACCGGATCTTATAAATAGTTTGCCTTCATCTCAGAATAGTTCAAATTTACAATATTTAAATCCACTTACAGGCCTTGTTGACGTAGGAAGCACGGTAGGAGGAAGCCCGGTTTATTATAATAATGTGACAGGGCAATTTCAAGATATTACCGGTCAGTATATATATAGTGGCAATTATGATGAACAGGGTAATTTTGTTTTTTCCGAAAATAGTTCTCTATCTGTCAATCCTCCGGCCGCCTTTGGTCAGAATATGACTTGGGAACAAATAGTTGCTGAAAATGGTGCACCGGCAGGATCTACGACTATCAATATCGGCGGAACTCTTTATTCTAAAGGGCAATGGGAAAGTGGGCTGGTGCCTGGCCAGCAAGGCCCCGTGTTGGCAACAGCAACGCAAACACCTACTGTTGTAAATAATCCTTTAGCTACCAACCTCCCAGTAGCTTACGGTCAGAATATGACTTGGGAACAAATAGTTGCTGAAAATGGTGCACCGGCAGGATCTACGACTATCAATATCGGCGGAACTCTTTATTCTCAAGCACAATGGGAAAGTGGTTTGGTACCTGGTGAGCAAGGACCGGTGTTGCCTGTTACATCTAATTTAGGAAATATTCAAAACGCATTTGAGATTCCAAATATACCGCAGCCCGAGCCGTATATTCCGAATGTTCAGCTTCCTTCAAATTATCAACAGGTTGTTACGCCTTATTTAACCCAGACACCGGCTGTACAAAATTATCAAAATGTTGATATTTCGGCTCCGGTGGATTTTACCAGTTCTCACCAGGGCGTGGATGAAGGTTACACCGGATTGCAGAATATTACTCCGGGAGTTGTTGAGAATAGTATAAACACGGAAAATAATAATATTGGCCAAAATTTGGTTCAAGAGCAAATTGCCCCGGTTGTGCAAGCGGGTTCTTTGGCAAACGCACCGACAGTGGCTTCGGCAGTAGCAACAACTTTGAATTTTACCCCAATTACTTTATCTGACGGAACCAAAATAACCACCACGAACGGGGAGGTCTACGAAGACCCTAGTGGAAATGCTTATTTTTATACCGGCGTAAATGGTGCGGATTTAATGCGATATAACGCTACAACAGGAGCGTTTACATATGTAAATCCTGTAAGCCCGGTTGTAAACCCTGTAAGCTCGGCAAGTTTGGGAACCGGTTCGGGCGAAACTCAAAACGAAAGTTACGGTTTGCCGGCAGGGACAACACAGACAACAACAGGAAGTGGTGAGGCCACGGGCACTACGGGAACAGGACAAAGCGTAATTAGTATGGCTGGAAATACAATCCAGAATGTCCAAGGAGCAATCGGGGAAGGAATAAACACAGGGATTGGAGCCATAACCGGTGTATTTCAAGGTGATAATTCCAACAAACCTGATAATTTAAATTTGGATCCTTCCAAATTAAAAACTTTAAGGAAATTTGTTAAAATAGTAGGCGGTGCTGTTGCCGGTATGGCATCAAGCTCACAAACTACTTGGGACAGGCTGGTTGATTGGGCGACTGATCCAAAAGACATTAATCGTCCCGGTACGGTTACCTGGACTGACCCTAGTACAAAAGAAAAATTTTCTTTTTCCAAGTTCGATATTCAAAACGCTTTTATGTTAATGCAAAGCTCCGGAATTGAACCTTAAAATATTAAGTAAGTTTTATGAAAAAAAATAAAAAAATGAAAAAATCTCCGCATAAAATTAAATCCGCACTTATGGAAAAAGTCAAAATCAAGCGCGTTAAGCGCGCTAAGAAAAAAACCACCACCAAAGAAAAAATTCTCGCCGGTATTGGAGTTGGCTCAACTTTGCTTGGGGCAGCGGCGCCGTTTGCGCCCAAAACTTCCCAGATCCAGTTTGTACGCACGCAAAGCGGGCAAAAAACTTCCGGCGCTTCGGGCAAAATAAAAAGCGCGCTGTCGCGGATTTTTGGCGTTGGGCAGGCAAAAGCTTCCATGGATGTGGCAACTGCACAGAGCAATTTAGATGCGGCGAGAGCTAATTTTGAAAGCGTTGATGCGTGGTACCAGACAGAATGGACCACTTTGGATGCAAGCACTAACCCGTGGTATGAGGAGATGTCCGAATCGGACCCCACAAAGACAAATCGCGATGTAAGAAAAGCGGATTTAGTTGCGGTCAGACAGAAGGCCATGGATGAATTGGCTGCGGCTGAAAATGCGTACAATCAAGCTCAGGCAGACGCGGAACTTGTTGCCCAGCAAAACCAAGGGCCTCAAATTAATGATGAGAGAAGAAATGCAAACAATGATATTGAAATTTTTGACGGCAGTAACTGGAAATTAAAAGATGGACAGACAAAATATATTTTTGGAGTTGCAAATATTTCTCAAAACGGCATTTGGGTTCCGCAGCAAAAGGTAGAAAATGGGGTAAATAAAACTTATATAAATGGTGTTTGGGTTGTAGATGCCGGCCAAAGAGTTCAAAATCCAAATACTTTTTGGTATATTTCGGACGGTAATAACGGTTGGATTTTGGAAGATGGTCAAACAGCAGAAAATGGTTCTCAAATCGGTCTGACTCCCGGGGTGCGCTACGCTTCTGTTAATGGAAATTGGGTAGAACAGGTTATTGCTCCGGTGACAGAACAGGCGCAAGAAGTTGCACCAATAGTAATTTCCGGAACAGCCAATATTTATTTAAGGAACGACGAGTATCAAGAATATAAATTTTTCGCAACCGGCGGATCCGGTAGTTTTACCTGGTCGGTTTCAGATTGGAATGGTTTAACTGCTCAAGATAAAGGAATTAATCAATCGGATGGAACTTTATATATAGACAAAGTGCAGACAGATAAAACGGCTGTTTATAACATTAAAGTTCGGGCCACAGATTCTAAAGGAAAAA
>Ga0172370_10003611_pt1 | contig 21272 bp, 16 predicted proteins | sample LakKiv5m_FD_114538 | JGI IMG/M metagenome (GOLD analysis project Ga0172370, IMG submission 114538) | Freshwater microbial communities from Kabuno Bay, South-Kivu, Congo - kab_022012_11.5m | ecosystem: Environmental > Aquatic > Freshwater > Lake | place: Democratic Republic of the Congo...
GTGGCGGCGGTGACGTGGCGCAGTGTGTCGTCGAAGGGCTCGTCCGGCGCGATGCGTACGGTCGGGAAGGTCAGGCCGGCCAGGTTGGCGGGCGGGAGCTCCGCGGCGGGGATCTCCTGCCGCGGCCGCAGGTCTATCGGCATCTGCAGGACGCGGAGGGCGGCGTCCGGCTCGGCGCCGGCGGGTCCGGCCTGCGCCGCACCTGCACCCGCGGCGGAGTCCGGCGCCGGCAGGGCGCGGAACACCGCCGTGAGAAGCGCGTCGTTGAGGGTCGCGCCGCGGGCGCTGCCGTAGGCGCGCACCCGTGCCACGCGTCCGGCGTCGACGCGCACGACGGCGAGCCTGGGTTCGTGGCGCGACCGGCTGTGATACGGCAGCCGGAACCGTGCGCCGTGGTCCGGGAACAGCACGGCCGCGCGCGCCACGTCGAGGACTCGCGCGGCGCGCAGGATCGGCAGGTACGACCGCCTGCGCGGCGACCACGCGGCCGTCACCCGCACGCGCGTTCCGGCGCCCGGGCCCTCGCCGAGCGCCCGGTACAGTCCGAGCAGCGCGTAGGCGAGCTCCTTGGCCCCGACGCCGTCGCAGGCGGCGTGGTCGACGCGCAGGCAGACGGTGTCCGTGGCTTCCTCGCGTTCTTCGCCCGATGCGCGCACGAGCCGCACGTCGAAGACCGGCCCCGTGCGTGGGTCACAGGAGCAGGCGACGACGTCTGCGAGGGTGGCGGCCGGATCGGTCGTCTCGACGACGCCCCCGGTCGCGGGCCTCGCCCCCTGCGCCCAGTGCGGTCGCGGCCCCAGCACGAGGCGGCAGCCGAGGATGGGCAAGGCTGCTGTCAGCAGGCGCGAGGCCTCACTCAGGCGCTCGGCGTCGAGCGCGCCGGAGAAGGCCAGCACGACGCGGAGCTGCTGGTCTGAGACGGCGCGCACGGCGAACGCCGCCAGGTCGCCCGGCGTGGCCGGGATGCGGGCGTCCCTGCTCCCCCTGCCGCGTCTCATGACGTACATCTTGCGGGTGGGAGCGGGCGGGAGCGGCCACGGCGCCGTGCCGCCGCGAGCCGACCTACTTCGTCGCCTCGGGCGCTGGCCAAGCCTCCTCCCGGATCACTTGTCGCATCCGGAGATGAAGCGGTAGTCGCGGCCGGGTCCCATAAGCATCCCGCCGGCCACGGCGTCCAGTTCGGCGTCCGCGAGCGCGCCTGACGGCGGCTCAAGCTCGTCCGCCGTGAGGTCGAAGCCGGCGGCCCTGACGAGGCGCATCCGGGCATCGACGTCCGTCTCCGCGAACACCTGCTCGCGCAAGGTTGGGTCGGTCTTCATGCGTTCGACGAACGCTCTCGCTGCTTCCTGGGACATGATCCATCTCCTTCGCTGCGCCCCGCTGGGGGGAGTGCGGCGCGTCGGGGTTCGGGCGGGCGCATCCAGTGCGCCGGCGTGCTGGACTCGGTCATTCCGAGTGAGGTGGGAACGGCCACGGCGCGATGCCACCCGAGAGGAGACCGACCTGGTCGTCCGACAAGGCGGTTGCTCGCCATGGCAGGACGACATGCCAGATGTCCTCCGTATCCTCGATGACCTGTACGGTCACGCCCTCGGGGATCTCCACCCCCTCGGTCACCAGGGTCGCTGCCGGGGCGGCCAGGAGCCGCGCCTTGAAGGCATCGTCCTCCCGGCATCTCGCGACGATCCTGCCCCATGCGTTCTCCGGTTCAGCCATGCGGGTCTCCTCTCCTTTGGCGGCTGTCTGGCAAGGAAGCGTGACTCAGTACCAGTCCCACCAGCAGGTGCAGGCGTCGTTGCCGCCGGCCACACCCTCGAGCTCATCGTCCGGGACGTGGGCCTTGGCGGCCTCCAGCTCCTCTTCGGTGAACTCGTAGCCGGCTTCTCTGGCGATGTCCAGGCGCGCCTGCGCCGATCCCGCCGCGTTCAGCCGCGAGGCCAGGTCCGGATCGGAGCGTACGAGCTCCACGAAGTCCCTCGCTTTCTGCTCTGACACGTTCTGCTCCTTTCGGTCGTCTTCCGTGCCGGTTGGATCGTCAGAAGAGGTCGAGCGGACAAGGCCGCTCCCCGACGACCCCTTCGTCGCGCAGGAACGCCCGCGCCTCCGGGTCCAGTCTGCTGCTCACGAGCGCGGCGAGCTCTACCTCCCGGATATGCGGCGCGCAGTCGTCGCTTCTCAGGTCCCCTCCAAGGACGGACACCTGATGTGGGCACCCGCCGGCGCACGTGAAGCGCGCCGGGCAGGACAGGCATTGCGCCCGGAGAGGCCAGGGCGGAGGGTGCTCACCGGCAGGGGACGCGCCCATCGTCGCGATGTCGTCCAGCTGCCAGGCCGAGTCACCAACGAAGCGCTGACAGGGGTAGACGCCGCCCCCGGGGTCGACGGCGACGAGTGCCGACCCCGCGCCACAGTGGGCGATCCTGCGGCGTCCGTGGGCGAGCAGCTCGAGCAGCGAGAGCATGCGGGAGAGGTCGCGCCGGCTGCGGAGCGTCTCGCCGTCCCGGCGGCGGACGGCGGCCTCGATCGCGCGGGCTTCATCCTCGAGCGCTGCGATGTCGGTCCGCTCTCCACGTTCATCGATGTGAGTCCCGGGTCGGGAGCGCGCGTCTCGCGACGACGGGGTCGCCGGCTTCACCACGACGCGGCGGAACCCGATCTCCTCGAGCTCCCGGCGGACCTGACTGGGGTCGGCGCCGGGCAGCAGCGTCGCCCGCCCGATGGCGTCGGGGAGCGTACGCAGCAGGCGCTCGCAGGCGGCCGCGACGACCGTGAACGATCCGCCTCCCGTGGCGAACGGGCGCTGGGCGTCGTGGCGGGCGCCCGACCCGTCGATGCTCACCGTGACGTGGAACTCGTGAGCGCCGAGGTACTCCACCGTTCCCGCGTCCAGGCCGACGCCGTTGGTGGTGATGCCGAACTGGACGCGCTTGTCCTCAAGGGCCGCCCGGCGCTCGGCGCGCCCGACCGCGGCCCGGAGCGCCGGGCGGTTGAGCAGCGGCTCGCCGCCGAAGAAGTAGAAGGTGAGTGGCGCCCACCGGTCGCCGTGGTCGAAGAGCTGGTCGACCGCGGCGCGCGCGGTCGCGGGCGGCATGTCGGCGGGGCCATCCGACACCCAGTCGTGCTCGTAGCAGTACACGCAGCGCAGGTTGCAGCGTCGGGTGAGCACCAGCAGCAGAGTCCTGAGCAGCGACGGAGGCGCCGGGCGAGCAGCCTCGAGAGGCTCTGCGGTCGGGCTGATGCCCAGGGTCGTCAGCAGCTCGCCCGCTCGGGCTTGCAGTCCTTCGTCCGGGTCCGCCGCGGCGGCGGCGAGCAAGCGCGCCTGCTCTGCGCCGACGGCGACCGCCTTCACCTGGTCGGGGAGGAGCACGCAGCTCCCGCGCGAGTCAGTCGCGACGTGGAAGCGCGCGGGATCCCTGAGCGGGGACTCGGCTCCGTACGTGACCGCGTTGCACCCGGGGTCCAGGTCGTGCCGCGGCTTCGGGGTGGGTGGCGAGATCGGCATACCGGGGACTATCGCGTCACTGGGAGGATGTGGGCGAGGGGAAGGACCACCGGGCGCCTGACCGACCACCGGCAGGTACATGCCGGCGCCGAGCAGCCAGTCGTCTCCGGCCCTGGTGATGTAGGCGAGCTTGGGCTCGACGCGGTCGCCGTTCGCCGGGTTGGCCCACACGCACGTGTACCAACTGCCGCCGGCCTTGGCGATGCGCACGAGATACTCGACGGCGTCTCGCTCGGATGCGGTGTCCGTGCTGAAGATGGCTCATGCCACGATCATTCCTGGCTGGGGAACAAGCCGTCGAAGGCGAGCGCCCAGACGTAGCCGTCGGGAGCCGTCACCGCGGGCAGCCGAAACCGCGAGGAGTCCGGTATGAAGCCCCACGTGTCGCCCAGGATGGCGTAGAGGGCCTCATACCGACCGCCGCAGAACACCCAGCGGCCGTCCGCAGGTAGCCATCCACCGGCAGGGATCGCCGAGGCCCGGAACAGGCGCAGCTCACCGATCATGGGCGTGTCTTGCGGGTTCGGCGTGAAGGTCTCGCTCAGGACGAGAGCGTCGGCGCCGGGTGGGAGCACGGCGCTCAGGCCCGCGTCCGTCGCTCCTCCCCGATCGGCGAGATCGCCGTAGTAGTCGCTCCAGTAGGACGAAACGGCCGTGAAGCACACCTGCGCGGGCGGCGGAGCCCCATACCAATCCGTCGGGAAGTAGCCGTCGCTGACGACCAGCCAACGGCCCTGGTCCCAGACGCCTGCGAAGACGCCCGTCGGCCAGGTGGTGGGCATGGCGGGCAGTGCGAAGCGGTCGTCGGCCGGAAAGGCGGCAGCCAGCCCATAGAGAGCCGCATGCAGCGCGAGATACGACTGGACAGGAAGCGTCGACCCGTCGGCGGTCAGGCAGCCGTAGGGGACGAACTCACCGGCGAACAAAATCAGTTCGCCGATCGTGTACCCGGAAGCGGAGGCGCCGCTGTCGATGAACAGCGAGGCGCTCGCGAAGCGCCGCGGCGTCGGCGGCCGCTTGACCTTCACCGGTGTGGTCGCGCCCGGCAGCGGGTCGGCCCGGCTCAGGATGCGCCGCGCCCGGAAGCGCAGCACCCCGTGCGCGTAGCGCGGCGGCCGGAGTTCGACGACGATGCTCTGCGGCCGCTTGCTCCCGGGCAGCAGGTAGCTGAGCACGGCGTTGGGCTCGTCGTCGCTCGTGAACCACTGGTCCCAGCCGCGCACGAAGTCGCGCAGGTCGAGCACGTAGGCCTTGCGCCACGGCCGGTCGGTGAACTGCACGACGCTGCGGTCGAGTCCGCGCAGGGTGAGCAAGAAGCGGTGGGGGGCGACGCGCCGCATGCGCCCGGACGACGCGACCAGCGACCACAGGTAGGAGGGAGATGTCGACGAGGAGGCCTTGGCCGGCGACGCGGCGCGCAGGGTGGCGGAGGCGCCACGGAGCCCCCCCGCTGGGGTGTCAAAGGCGCAACGGCCGCTCGCGGTCGGGTCCGTGGAGCCGCTCGCAGCCGCCGGGCCGGCCAGCAGGCCGGCGGCCAGGACCGCGGCCAGCAGCACGAGCGCAGTCATTGCCGAGGTCACGACGAGCCCCCGCCTTCGGAGTGCGTCCCTGCGGGTCATGTCCGGTCCTCCTCGTCCTGGGCGCGACGCGGGATCGAGCGAGCACGACCCGAGGTCGCTGCCTGTGGCGGCTGATTCTGCGGAGAAACAATAAGATATCATCGATAGGAGCCGCCATGGGGCATTCGTCCGTTGGGCCACATGCGCGAGCATCGGAGCACGTCGTTGTCTGCTCTGCACCGTGATCCGAACGGCACGAGCCGGCGCCGAGGAGGCATCCGGGTGTGCCGCATCCGTCTCAGGGTACTCTCGTCGGCGGCCACGGCGTCCCCCTCTCGTGGGGTCGTGGTCACGGGCGGGCTCTGCTTGCGCTCACGGTCGCTGGTCAAGGTCGCGATCCGCCTGGGCGATTCGTTCGCGCACGTAGGCCTTGCCCTCCTCGTCGAGCGCGCACCAGCCGGCGATGAGGTCCTCGGTGACGGCGCGCTGCTCCGCGCAGAAGAGCGGGTCGGGGCGGTGCATGTCGCCGGTGCGTGCCAGGTTCTCGTAGAAGCAGCCGCCGCCGCAGAAGTAGCGCGCCCAGCAGGTGCGGCACTCCGGCAGATTCTCGACCACGGCGCGGTGATAGTCGTTCAGGCCCTCGGAGCGGTAGCTGCCGAGCTCGCCCATGCGCGCCTCCTCGAGGCCGACGAAGCGGTGGCAGGGGTAGATGCCGCCGTCCACGGCCACGGCGCGCATGCCGCGGCCGACGCCGCAGGTGGCGTGGCGCTTCTCGCCGGTCGCGAGGCCGGCCAGCCGCGAGAGCGCCTCGGAGAAGCGCTCGGAGTCGAGGGTGCGCGAGACGATCGCGCGGAAGAGCTCCGCTACCTCGGCGCGCCGGTAGGCGAGCATGCGCGCCGTGGCCGCTTCGCGCGCCGCCGGGTCTTCCGGCGCCGCAGCGTCCTCCAGCAGCACCGGCGAGGCGAGGGTCAGGCTGCAGCGCGCGAAGCCGGCCTCTTCCAGGCCGCGGCGCACGGCGAAGGGGTCGGCGCCGTCGCAGAGTGCGGCCCGGGCCGGAAGGCCGGGGAAGGCCTCACGCAGGCGAGCGGCCCCAGCCGTCACCGCCGCGTGCGAGCCGCGCCCGTCGGCGAACGGCCGCTGGCGGTCGTGGACCTCCGCCGGACCGTCGCAACTCACCAAGGGCTCGATCCTCTCCGCGGCGATGTAGGCGGCGACCTGCTCGTCCACGAGGGTGGCGTTGGTGGTGATGCCGAAGCCGACCTCCTTGCCGCAGGCGGCCGAACGCTCCTTGGCGTAGGCGACGACCTCCTTGAGCACCGGCAGGTTGAGCAGCGGCTCGCCGCCGAAGAAGCCGACGTGGACCTTGCTCGCACTCCCCGAGTTCGCGAGCAGCCAATCGACCGCAGCGCGGGCCGTCCCGGCGCTCATCAAACCGCTGCCGCCGTAGGTGCCGGCTTGGCCGTAGCAGTAACTGCAGGCGAGGTTGCAGCTCTGGGCGAGAAAGATGGTGATGCTCGCCACGGCCCCGGGGGCGGGCTGGTCCTCATTGGGCTCGGCGTCCTTGGCCGCCGCGGCTTTGAGCGGGGTCGGTGCCTCGTGCGATGCCTCTTCGGCCACCAGTCGCGCTCCCCGCAGGGCCTGCATCAGCCCGTCGGGGACGAGCGTGCCCGGGCTGGGCGACCAGCTCGCCAGCAGCCGCGCCAAGGCCGGGGCGACGGGCGTGGCCGCCATGTCTGCCACCCGCAGGAGGAAACAGTCACCGTCCCGCTCGACGATGTGGTGTTCCTTGAGGGCGACGTTGCCGTGCAGCACGCGCCCCTCCAGGGTGATTTCATAGGATCCGAATATGGTCTCAGCTCCCGTTCGCGGAATGACGGCTGCGGCGCCGCCCTCCGTCGCGGCGCCGGGCGAGGCTTGGTGGCCGGCGCCATCCTGGTGACGCTCCGCCTTGTCGTGCACCCCGGCACTGGCTTCATCGGCATTCCGGAAAGGGGGCTCCACTTCCCGGGCCACCGCATCCGGCGGTACGTGCAGCGCCAGCACGCCTGGCTGCACGGCGGGCTGAGTGGGCACGTGGCCGCCGAGGGCGGCTGCACCAGGATCTGAGTCACCGTCCTCGAACGTCTGCAGATCACCGGCTACCGCGTACGCCCCGCCTGAGCGGCCTCCGGCTGCGGGACCGGGGCGGGGGAGGGCCGCAAGCAATCTCACACCGGCCAGTAGATGGTATAGGCGCCACACCCTATGCCGCTTTCCGGGCAGGACCCAGCGTTCAACCGCGCAAGGTCCTCGTCCGCCAGCTGGCCCGACAACGCGGGCAGGACGATGTGGCGCTCGGTCTCCGTGTCCGCGACCACCTTCAAGGTGATGCCGTCGGGCACCGCGACGCCCGCGGCCTTCAGGACGGCCGCGGGCTCGGCGATCAACTGCTTCTTGAAGGCCTCGTCCTCCAATGCCCTGGCGATGACCTTGCCCATGGGATCCTGTTGCTCGTTCATCACTCAGCCTCCCTGATCGAGTGTGTTCCGGCTGGGATGTCTCAGCGCGCCCACCCTTACCTGGCCTGACTCCAACCTCCCAGTCCGAAGCACACGAAGTAATACCAGCCGCCCGCAATCCCGGCGATCTCTCCGTCCGAGAGCTGGCCCGACAACGCGGGCAGGACGATGTGGCGCTCGGTCTCCGTGTCCGCGACCACCTTCAAGGTGATGCCGTCGGGCACCGCGACGCCCGCGGCCTTCAGGACGGCCGCGGGCTCAGCGATCAGCTGCTTCTTGAAGGCCTCGTCCTGCATTGCTTTGGCGATGACCTTGCCCATGGGGTCCTGTTGCTCGCTCATGACTCAGCCTCCCCGATCGGGTGTGTTCCAGCAGGATGCGCGTTCCGCAGTCGGTCCGATGCATCTCGGGCTTCTCCGGGCCATGGCGCGACACCCGGCGAACCGAGGACCGACCACCGTGCTCGCGGTGTCAGACGGGCTCGTCAAGATGGGAGGAGGGCTCGATGACACCGCCGCCTGCGGCCGCCAAGCCGTCGAGTTCCGCATCGGGGAGCGCCCGTGCGCCCTCGGCCGGCGGGCCGACCAGGCTCAGCGGCCGGCCCACTCCCGGTGTGCCCGCGCACGAGCGCAGGAATCCGTCGAGCGCCGCCTGGAGGACCGGCGTGACGTCGCCCCAGTACTGCGGCGGAAGCCGCTTGTTGAGGTGGAGGTCGACGACTCCGAACACCGTCGAGAAGGCCACGGTCGCGGCGAGGTCCGCGTCGTCGACCTTGAGCTCGCCGGCGCGCACGCCCGCCTCGAAGACCGCGCGCAGGCGCACGAACGTGGCGTAGTACCGGCCCAGGAGCTCCTCGCCGAGCTCGGTGAACGGTGGGAGCGCCTCGAACACGAGGGCGAAGCCGTGGGGATTGGCGATGCACCAGCCGGCGAACGCCTCGGCGATCTGGGCGACCTGCTCAAGCGCTCCCGCGTGCGGGTCCGCGGACGCGGCCACAGCGGCGTCCAGGGCGTCGATGGCACGCAGCTTCGCCGCCTCGAACAGGCCGCGGCGGTTGGAGAAGTAGTAGTGGATTGTCGTGGTCGTGACTCCGGCCTGCGCGGCGATCTCGCGGAGCGTGACGTTGCCGGCGCCCTTCTCGGCGATGAGATCGGTTGTGATCGAAAGAAGGGACTCGATCAGCTGTGGGTTCGGGGGTCTGGTCATGGATGCCACCTTGCGTCGCCGACTCCGGGAGATGCCAGTCTGAGAAGCATACTACGATAAGTTATCGAAGACAAGTGGACCCGTGCCGAGATGCGCGGTCGTCAGTCTCCGTCGAGGGGGGTGAGCGCCCCGCCGGCGCTCGCGGCCCGCTCCGGCGAGACCAGGCGCCACCCCGGCCGTTCGCCGGGCGGGCCCGGCGCGAGCACGGCGGCGCAGAGCTCGCGTGTGAGGAACGCGTCGAGGTAGGCCTCGAGGTAGGCCTCGAGGTGACGCCGGTAGGGGGAACAGTGGTCGCCGGTGGGCTCGCCGCGCTGGGCGCGGAGCCGTTTGGCGGCGCAGCCGCCGTTGCAGACGGGAAGGACGTCGCAGGCGAGGCACTCCGGGTCGCCGAAGGGGTCGGTGCCGACGAGGTAGCGGGCGTGCAGGCCGGGGTCGGTGACCGGGGGATCGGCCGCGACGTCGCCGATCACCATGTCCGCATCGCCGACGTCCTCCCAGCAGTCGTAGAGCTCACCGGCGGGACCGACGACGTAGCCGGAGGGCGCCGTCGCGACGCAGCCGGCCGGTGTGGACGGCGGGTAGAAGCCGCGCGCGGGCAGCATGCCGTGCTCCCAGTAGAGAGCGAGCGCCAGTTCGTGCCACTCGGAGGCACACAGCGCGCAGTCGGCGGTCGCCTGGTCTCCGGGCGCTGGGCTCACGTGGCCGGCGTAGACGCGCACGCGTGGGGTCGAGAAGCGCTGCAGGAGCTCCTCGCGGAACTCGGTGAAGCACTCGGCGTTGGTGCGGTCGACGTTCACGCGGACGCTGAGGCGACCGCCCCACGCAGACGCCATGAGGACGTCGAGGTTGTCCAGGATGCGCGCGTAGGTCGGCCCGCCGCCGGGGAGCACGCGGCGGGCGTCGTGGGTCTCCGGAGGGCCGTCCAGCGTCACCTGGATGGTCTCGATCCGCAGGTCCGCCAGCTGCCCGATCCTGCGTTCGTCGAGCAGGTAGCCGTTGGTGACGAGGCCGGCGGGCTCGAAGACGAGTCCCAGGCCCAGGAAGCGCTCGGTGAGGTCGCGGATGCGGTCCCAGGCCAGCGTGGGCTCGCCGCCGTACCAGGCCAGGCTGAGCCGCCGGGCATCCTCGTGGCCGCGGATGAAGGCGACGAGGTGGCCGGCCGTCTCGGACGTCATGACCTTGCCGTCGTGCTGGCTGTGCTCGAAGCAGTAGCCGCAGCGGAAGTTGCACGCCAGTGTGGGACAGATGGTGAGCCCGACCATGCCGGTGCGGTAGGCGGCGGCATTGCGTGCCGCCCGCTCCGCCAGCAGCGCCTCGTCTTCCTCATCCGCGGCGACGAGCACCAGGTGCCGGCGCAGGGCGGGGAGGAGTCCGGGGTCCACGGCCTCACCGCCGGCGCCGAGTCCCGCCCCCAGCGCGGTCTCGTCCGCGCCGCCGGTTGCCCCGCTCAGGCGGTGCAGCCGCGCGACCGCGCGGTCTTGAGCGTCATCCAGTTGGAGCAGCGAGTTGGAGAGCGCGTTGTACACAAGGTGCTCGCCGCGCGCCGTGGTGAAGTGGCAGCTGTACCGGGACCAGCGCACCATCAGAGCCGCCCTACACCAGCTGGCGTTCGGCCAGGCGCCGGAAGAGGCCGGGCTTGCTCATCAGTTCGTCGAAGGGGCCGCTCTGGACCACCTGCCCGCGTTCGATCACGTAGATGCGGTCGGCGGCGCGCACCGTGCTGAGCCGCTGGGCGATCACGACGCGGGTGGCGTTCAGTTCCTCCAGGCTGTGCATCACGGTCGCCTGCGTGCGGTTGTCCAGAGCGCTGGTCGCCTCGTCGAAGAAGAGCACGGCCGGCTTCGTGCTCAGCGCGCGGGCGATGAGCAGGCGTTGCCGCTGGCCGCCCGAGAGGGTCACGCCGCCTTCGGCGACGTACGTGAACATGCCCATCGGCATCGCCTCGATGTCCTCCTCCAGCCCCGCGGCCCGCGCCGCCTCCCAGAGGTCGTCCTGGGTGAGCTGGGCGGCGCCGGCGATGTTGAGCTGGATCGACCCTGAGAAGACGCGGCCGTTCTGCAGCACGGTGCTGATCTGGCGGCGGAGGGCCGTGAGGTCCAGGGTGCGCAGATCCTTGCCGTCGTAGTGGACGCTGCCGGAGTCCGGCGTGTCGAAGCCGAGCAGGATGCGGAACAGGGTCGACTTGCCGGCCCCGGACGGTCCGACGATGGCCACGAACTCCCCCGGCCGCGCCTCGAACGAGAGGTCGCGGATGGTCGGCGGCCCCTCGGGGTCGTACGAGAACGAGACGCCGTCCACCTCGATGTGGCCGAGGATGACGCCGGGGTCGGCCTTCGTCTCGTCCGTCTCGGGCATCGCCCGGAGGATGGGCCGCGTGCGCTCGTAGAGTGGCACGATCGTCGTCAGGGTGACGAGTGCGAGGCCGAGCGCGACCACCCCGGCCAGCAACTGCGCGAAGGCGGTGGTGTAGGCCATGAACGGGGCGGTCTGGAACGAGCCGCCGAGCGAGAAGGCGAAGACGGCGAAGGCGGCGGCCGTGGCTACCAGCGGGAAGACGGCGTTGAAGACATTGCCGGCGATGGTGACCCTGGTGGCCTTGATGGTGTGTCGCGTCATCGCGACGAAGTCGTCGCTCCAGCGCATGAACGCGCGCTCCTCGGCGCCGGTGTCGCGCAGCTTGGCGACGGCCGAGACGAACTGCAGGACGACGCCGGAGAGCTTGCCCTGCAGGGCCATGACCCGGCGCCGCTCACGCAGTTGCAGCCACGCCACCGCCACAGCGACGACTACCGCCACGGCCACGAGGCCGAGCGCGAGGAGTGCGAGCTCGGGGCTGAGGGCGCGCACGTACACGAGATTGACGAGCGAGAAGGCCGAGCCGAGCAGCAGTCCGAACACGCCGGCGAAGAACATGGCGCTCATCATGTTGACGGACATCACGCGCGTCGCGAGGTCGCCGGCCGTGAAGCCACGGAAGAACGAGGGCGGCAGCGCGAGGAGCCGGTCCCACAGCGCCGCCTGGAGTGCGTTGTCGACGCGCGCCTGTACGCGCACGGTGACGACGCCGCGGACGAAGGTGAACACGCCGACCGTGACGGCGATGACGACGAGGATGGCGGCGATCTCGCCCAGCCCCGTGCGGTCGCCGGAGGGCACGATGGTGCCGAAGACGATGCTCGTGAACCACGGCAGGGCGAGGCCGACCGACGCGGCCAGCAGTGCGAGCAGACAGGCGGCGAGGAGGTCGCGCCGGTTGCCGCGCAAGGTGTAGGCGAGGACGTCCCGGCCGGTCAGCGGGCGCTCAGGGAGCGGCCGGTAGAACATCGTCGCCGCGGGGTCGAGCTCCGCCGCGACCTGGGCGGTCACCGCGACGGGCTCCGGCGCGCCGGACAGCCATGCGCGATAGCTTCGCGACCCCTTGGGCAGCAGGGCGACTGGGTCGCCCCCAGTGGTGAAGGCGAGGAGAGGACCGTTGTCCCGGCGCCACCACTCGCCGTCGAGCGTCACGCGCCGATAGCGCACGTGCGACGCCCTCGCGATGGCGGCCACAGGCTCCCCGGCCGCCTCGCTCTCGGGCGGAGCGACGAAGCGCACGCCCATGCGGCGTCCGAGGATGCGACAGGCGCCGAGCACCGGGTCCTCCTCGGTGCCGTCTCCCCCGAGGTCCTCCGCGTCCAGCACCCCGGCCTGGCGGGCGAGGGTGCGCGCGAACGCCCGGTGCAGTGTGGCCTGACGCAGGCGGAGGCGGCCGGTCTCCTGTTCATCGGTCGTGCGGTACCTCGCCAGCAGGCCGGTCATGAGGAGGGTGTAGAGGTTGGCGATGGGCTCCAGGCCAGGCTCACCGCGGAAGGCCGCGGCGAGGTGGACCGTCTCGAGCGTGACCTCCTCTCCGGCCTCGAGCCACGTGTCTCCGGTGAGCGGCACCCAGCCGGTGGCGGGCGTGACCGGCAGCCTGGGGTCCGAGACCAGATGGGCCTCGCCGGCCGCGATGCGCACGCAGGCGGCGCCTCCCCGGGCCACCAGGGCCTCGCCGGGGGCGAGCGTCTGGGTGGAGCCGGGCGCGGCGGCGGTGGCCGTGAACGGCCGCCGCGTTTCCGGGAGCGCGAGGCAGAGAGTCTCCGCCCAATCCGAGAGCGCGAGCGTCATGAGGATCCGCTCGATGGGGTCGTCCAGCAGCTCGCGGACCTCGGCGCGGGTGAGCGTCACGATGCCCGCCGAGTTGGACGGGACGGCGAGGAGCGCGACCGCCTCGCCGTCCTCTCTCGTGATGACAGCGCCGCCGGCGAGCAGTTGTCCGGGCCCGGCCACCGCTACGTGGCGCCGGGCTCCCGTCCCGCCGCTCTCGTCGACGCGGACGACGAAGACGTCCACCGCGCCCTCGACGACCGCCCAGCAGCGGTCCTCGTCGGCGAGCGGCCACGGCTCGTTGCCGCGCACCGTGACGAGCTCCCGGCCGGCGAGCCAGCGCTCCTCGCCGAGGATCGGGCTACTCGCGGACGAGTCCGGCATACACTCCCTCCAGGGCGAGCAGTTCCTCGTGCGTCCCTCGTTCCACGACCGCTCCGCGATCGAGCACGACGATCTCATCGCAGTCCCGGATGGTGCTGAGCCGGTGGGCGATGATCAGGCACGTGCAGCCGCGCCGGCGGAGGGCGCGGTCGATGCGCTCCTCGGTGACGGGGTCGAGCGCGCTCGTGGCCTCGTCGAGGATCACGACGCGCGGCTCGACGGCGAGCGCTCGGGCGATCTCCAGCCGCTGGCGCTCGCCGCCGCTGAAGTTGGCGCCGCCTTCCGCGACCTGCCCGGCGAGGCCGTCGCGCCTGCCGGCCAGCACGGTGCGCACGCAGGCGTCCTCGGCCGCTCGCAGGACGCGCGACTCGGGCAGCGTCGCGTCCCACATGGTCAGGTTGTCCATCCCGCTGCCCTCGAAGAGGTGGATGTCCTGGCTGACCCGCGACACCGAGCTCACCATGACGTCGCGGGGGATCTCCTCGCGCGTCTTTCCGTCGAAGAGGATCGCGCCTTCCCAAGGTTCGTAGAGCCCGCAGACCAGGTTGGCGATGGTCGTCTTGCCGCTGCCCGACCCGCCGACGAGCGCCACGCGCCGGCCGGGGCGGACGGTGAGGTCGAAATCGCGGATGAGGGGGTCGTCGAGCGGGCTGTAGCCGAACGCGAGGCCCCGGATCTCGAGGTGACCCTCCAGCTTGGGCGCGGTCGCGCTGCTGCCCAGCTCGCCGGTGTCCTCGCCTTCGACGACGGGCGTGGCGCGCCGCATGGACGGGTCGATCGGCGCCTTGAGCACGTCGTCCAGCCGGTTCATGTCGCCGTGGGCTTCCTGGACGGTGGCGCCCAGGGTGACGAGGGTCGCGAATGGGGCGATGAACGCGGCGGCGAGGGCCATGAACGCGGCGAGCATGCCGACGGTGAGATTGCCGTCGATGATGAGCCAGGCGCCCCAGGTGAGCATGATCAGGGCGTTGAACTGGGTGAGGAAGACGGGCACGGAGTTGAGGAACTGCGTCTTGACGCCGAGTGTCTGGGTGGCATCCACCACGGACGCCTGATGCCCTCCGAACCGGGCGAAGAAGTCATCCTCCATGCCGCTCGCCTTGACCGTCTCGATCATCTGCAGGCCGGCCATGGTGGTGCCGGTGAGTTTGCCGTACTCCTGGAGAAGGCGGCGGTTGGCGTCGGTGCGCCGCCGGGAGACCAGGCGCAGCGCGACCAGGTTGAGGGTCGCGACGGCGACGCCGACCAGGGTGAGCGTCACCGAGTACAGGGCCATCATGGCCAGGTAGAAGACCAGCGTCAGGATGGTGATGACGGTGGTCGCGAGCTGGCCGGAGAGCAGCGTCGCGACGATGTCGTTGAGCGCTACGCGGCTGCCGATCTCTCCCGCGTAGCGCTGGGAGAAGAACTGCACGGGCAGCCGGAGGACGTGCCAGAGGAACCGGCTGGAGGTGGTCACCGAGAGCTTGACCTGCAGGCGCAGCAGGTACGTCTGCTGCAGCCACGTGAGGAAGCCGATGAGGACGGCCGTGAGCAGCATCGCCGTCAGCAGCGGGACGACCCACTCCGAGACACCTCGGACGAGGAACCGGTCGACGAAGATCTGCGTGTATACAGGTGACACGAGCGCCGGGATCATGAGCGCCATCCCGGCGAGGATGACGAAGAGCAGGCCTGCGCGGGACGACGCGAGGCGCGGCCGCAGCGCGCCGACGAGGGTCGGCGGCTTGCCGCCGCGTTCGAACTCGGGCCCCGGTTCGAGGACCAGCGCGACGCCGGTGTAGTCCTCCCCGAACTCCTGCTCCGTGACCCAGCGAGGGCCGCCGGCCGGGTCGTTGAGGTAGACGCGGCCCCTGCCGAAGCCGTCGACGACGAGGAAGTGGCTGAACTTCCAGAAGACGATGAAGGGCGGTCTTCGCTTCCTGAGGTCGGCGACGTCGAGCTTCCAGCCCTCGGCTCGCATCCCGAGCGCCCGGGCGGCCTTCAGGATGCTCACGGCTTTGCTGCCGTCCCGCGAGACGCCGCAGCGCACGCGCAGTTCCTCGAGCGGGATGTACTGGCCGTGGTAGGCGAGGATGATGCCGAGGGCGGCGGCGCCGCATTCGACCGCCTCCATCTGCAGGACCGTCGGCGTCCGCACCCTGCGCGGGACGCCGTGCGTCATTCGGCGCCGCCGACGAGGCGTCCCAGCGCCGGGAACGCATACGTGATGGGCGCGGCCGAGGAGATCACGACGCGCGCCGAGCAGGTCATGCCGCCGCCGATCTCCCCGGGAGGTCCGTCTGAGGACGACCAGGCGTAGCCGCTCGGCGTGTCCGGGTCCGGGATCAGTGCTGCCTCCACCCGCAGCACGGGCCCCGCGGCCGAGAACTCGCGCACGAGGAACTCGTTCTGCAGGACGGCGTTCATGCTCTCCGGCGTGGACGCGAGGTCGGCGACGAAGGTGACGCGGCCGAGCATGTAGCCGTACTCCTCAACGTTCTGCGTGGAGGGCACTATCTGGACCTCCTGGCCCTTCTCGACCTTCTTGCCGTCGTCGAGCGGCAGGTACAGGCTGGCGACCAGCGGGACATCCTTGGGCTCCACGGTGATGAGCGGCGCTCCCGGGGCCATGTACTGGCCCGGATACGCCTGCAGGGAGCCGACGACGCCGGCGTAGGGGGAGGTGACGGTGTCGCCGGCCGCGGCCGTCACGGCGCGCTCGAGCGCCTGCTCCGCCTGCTCGAGCGCGTCCTGCGCCGCGGCCACGTCCTGTGCCGGCGCGTCGTTCGTCGCGGTCAGGGCATCATGCTCCTGTCTCGCCAGGTCGACGCGCGCCTCCGCCTGCTGCAGGGCGCGCATCTGGTCTACTGGGGCGACCAGGGCGACGGCTTGGCCCTGTGTGACCCGGTCGCCGACATCGACCAGCAGCTTGGCCAGCCGTCCTTCCTGGAGCGCGGTGACGCGCATGGTGTGGCCGCCGGCGAGCAGTATCCCCTCGCCGGCCACCGTGGTGTCCAGCTTGCCGAATGATGCCCAAGTCAGGGCCACGAGGATCAGCGCCGCCACAGCGCTGAGCGCGAGCCACGCGCGCGGGTGCGTGACGGTGACCAAGTGGTCGAGCTCGTCGATGTCGTCAAGGCGCTCAAGCGCCTCTTTGCGGAACAGTCGACTCTTGTCCTGACGTGTCACTCGGTGCGCCCTCTCCGGCGCCGCCCCTGACGTCCTCTGGTCTTGCCGGCACCTGCTGCAGGTCTCGTTCTACCATTCGCGGCGCGTGTGCGCGAGGCCTGCCGCCCGCTGGTCCAGTGCGGGTCGGATGGACTTGTGTGAAGCAGATGCGGATGCTGCGGAGTTCGCAATCCTCGCTGTCCCGTGCACGGATTCTGCGGCAAACCTCGCACGGGGGCTTGCGATTTCGCGCGGTTCTCAGTGAGGCTGTGGTAGCCTGAATGGAACCCAAGGAGGACGCGCTGTGGCCAGGGCCCGCATCACCTATCTCTCCGAGACGGAGAAGGAGTTCGTCCACGAGAAGACGCTCGAGGTGCTCGAGAAGGTCGGCGTGGCGTACAACTCGCCCAGGGCGATCGACCTGCTGGAGGAGGCCGGGGGGCGCGTGGACCGCGAAGCGCTGACCGCGCGCCTCACGTGGGACATCATCGAGCCGGCGCTCAGGACAGTCCCGCGGACGGTCCTTCTCGCCGGCCGCGACCCGGCGCGTGACTGTGTGCTCGGCGGCGACCGGCTCATCACGACGAGCGACGGCATGACGACGTACATGCTGGACGACGTGACGGGCGAGCGCCGCAACGGCACGGTCGCCGATCTCGCCGACGTCACCAGATTGTGCGACGGGCTCGACGAGATCGACACGCTGTGGCCCTCGCCGAACCCCGGCGACGCTTCTGGGGACGTGCTGCCGCTGGTCACCCAGGCGACCATGGTGTGCAACTCCACCAAGCACATCCAGGACGAGGTGCGCACGCCGGAGATGGTCGAGCCCATCCTCGAGATCTACGAGGCCGCGTGCGGAGCGCCGCTCACAGAGCGGCCCTACTTCTCGGTCACGAACTGCACGATCGCCCCCTTGCAGCACGACAGGGAGATGACGGAGGCCGGGCTCAAGCTGGTCGACCGCGGCGTGCCCATCTTCGTGCTGCCCATGCCTCAGGCCGGCACCACGGGGCCGATGACCCTGCTCGGCACGTGCATCGTGAACATGGCGGAACTGCTCTCGGCCATCGTGCTGTACCAGCTCGCCCACCCAGGCTGCGCTCTCGTCTCCGGGGTAGGTTCCGCCGTCGCCGACATGCGCTCCGGGGGGTACATCGCCTCGAGTCCGGAGATCGGGCTCATCAACCTGATCTGCCTGGAGATGAGCCGCTTCTACGGACTGCCGACGCAGGCGACCGGCATGTCCGCCGACGCCAAGGCGGCGGACTTCCAGGCCGGGTCCGAGGGCGGCATGACCGCGCTGGTGGCCGCCCTCGGAGGCGCCGACTCGCTCATCTCCGCCGGGGGGCTTGACGGCGTGCAGATCTCCAGCCTCGCCAAGTACGTCCTCGACAACGATCAGGTCGGCGCGCTGCGCCGCTACCTGCGCGAGGAATCCGTCGACGAGACCACGGCGCTCATGGACGATATCCTGGAGGTGGGCATCGGCGGGCACTTCCTCGGCCGCCGGAGCACGAGGCAGCACTCGCGCACCGAGGTGTGGCGCCCGCGCGCGTTCCACAAGGGGACGTTCGAGGAGTTCGCCGGACGCCCGCTCGCCGAGGAGGCGGCAGAGCGGGCCCGCGAGATCATCGCGACGCACGAGGTGCCGCCGCTCCCCGACGATGTCGAGCGGCACATCGACGACGTCATCGACGGCTGGGCCGCGCGTGGCGCCTGAGCGGTGATGAATCTGCAGACTGAGGCGATGAGACGTTCTCCGGAGGCACCGTTGTGGCGCGCGCGCGGCTGACGTACCTTACGGCCGAGGACCGCGATTTCGTCCACGAGCAGACCGTCCGTGTGCTCGAGGAGGTCGGCATCGGCTACAACACGCCGGAGGCGATCGACCTGCTGGAGGCGGCGGGGGCTCCGGTCGACCGGGCGCGTCTCAGCGCGCGGCTGCCGTGGGAACTCGTCGAGCGCTGTCTCGCGACCTGCCCGCGGGAAGTGCCGCTGGCGGCGCGCGACCCGCGCTACGACGTCGTCGTCGGCGACGGGTCGCTCACCTTCTGCGCCGACGGCACGGCGACGTACATGCTCGACGACGTCACGGGGCGCCGGGAGGAGGGCTCGGCCGAGTGGCTGCGGCGGACGATGCGTCTGTACGACGCGCTGCCTGAGGTCGACTACGCCTGGCCGACGATCTCGGCCCGCGATCTCGACCCCCTGACGGCGGGCCTGGAGATCGAGGCGATCTCGCTGGCGAACCTCAGCAAGCACGTCCAGGACGAGGTGCGGGACCCGGCCCACGCCGGTCCCCTCATCGAGATCTTCGAGGCGGTCGCCGGCGCTTCACTATGGGAGCGGCCCATCTTCTCGACGATCGACTGCACGGTGGCGCCGCTCCAGCACGAGCGGGAGATGACGGAGGCGACCATCGCCATGGTGCGTGCCGGCGTGCCGGTGCTCGTGCTGCCGATGCCGCTGAGCGGCACGACGGCGCCGATGACGGTGCTCGGCACCATGATCGTCAACATGGCCGAACTGCTCAGCGCCGTCGCCCTCTTCCAGCTGGCGCAGCCCGGCTGCCGGATCATCTCCGGCATGGGGGCCGGCGCCGCCGACATGCGCAGCGGCCTGTATCTCTGCGGCGCGCCGGAGTGTGCCCTCATGAACCTGATCGGCATCGAGATGAGTCGTTTCTATGGTCTGCCGGTGACGGGCAGCGCGATCACCTGCGACGCCAAGGCGAGCAACCAGCAGGCCGGCGCCGAAGGCATGCTCACGGGGACGGCGTGCGCGCTCGCCGGCGCGGACACCATCCTCGCCTTCGGCTGCTCGGACGGCGCCCAGTCGCTGAGCTTCGCCAAGGTCATGCTCGACTGCGACTCGGTCGGAGCCCTGCGCCGGCTCGTCCGCGACGACCCGATCGATGCCACCAGAGCGCTCGTCGACGACATCGCCGCCGTGGGCGCCGGGGGCCACTACCTCGGGCGACGCAGCACCCGGGACTTCTTCCGCGGCGGCGAGCTCTGGGAGCCGCGTCTCTGGCAGCGAGGCCCCTTCGACCAGTACGAGGGGCGGCCGCTCGTGGCTGAGGCCGCAGCTCGCGCCGACGAGATCCTGGCGGCCCACGAAGTCGCGCCGCTGAGTGACGACGTGGCGGCGGAGGTGGACGCGGTCATCGAGCGCTTCGCTCGCACCGTCGGAGCCCCCGACGACCGCATCCGCTGGAGAGACGCGAGGTGACCTCCGTGGATATCGTGATCCGTGAGACCGACGACCTCGACGCGGTGCGCGAGTTGGGCGTGCGCAGCGGCCTCGACGAGTCGGAGCGAGAGGGCGAGGTCATCCTCGTCGCCTGGGGCGCCTACGATGGGGAAGCGCTCATCGGCGCCATCGTCCTCGAGCATCGCGACGGGATGGACATGGTGAACTGGATGTCGGTCGACGACGGCTGGCGCCGGCGCGGCGTCGCCTCGCGGCTCTACGCGACCCTCGAGGCGGAGGCGCGCCGGCGCGCCGTGCGGCGGCTCTGGGTGACGGCGCGCAACGCGGCCTTCTTCCGGGCCCAGGGCTTCACCGGCGTGCCGTCAGGCAGAGAGGCAGGCATCCTGCTCGGCGATTGTCCTGCCTGCGAGCAGTACGGGCGCACCTGCACGCCGCAGGCGCTGTCCAAGACCATCGACGATCCCGGCTCCGCCGGCGGAGTCTGACCCTGGAGGGCCCTGTGGCACGACCGAGGACACAGTACCTGAGTGACGCCGACAAGCAGTTCGTGCACGAACAGACCGTGCGGCTGCTGCAGGAGGTCGGCGTCGCCTACAACACGCCGACCCTGACGGGGCTGCTCAGGGAGGCCGGCGCCACCGTCGACGAGGCGGACCTGACGGTGAAGCTGCCCTGGGAGCTCGTCGAGCGCTGTCTCGCGATGCTCCCCCGCGACATCTTCCTCGCCGGGCGCGACCCGGCCTACGACTGTCGCGTGAGTGACGACGGCATCCTCTACACGAGCGACGGCGCCGCCACGTACATGCTCGACGACCTCACCGGCGAGCGGCACGAGGGCACCGAGGCCGACCTCGCGCGGATGATGCGCCTCTACGACGCCGTGCCGGAGATCGACTTCACCTGGGCGACGATCACGCCCGGCGACGTCGACTCGCGGGTCGGCAACCTCGAGATGGCGCGCATCACCTTCGAGAACTCGCGCAAGCATCTGCAGGACGAGGTGCGCACGCCCGACCAGGCACCCGTGATGATCGAGTTGCTGGAGGCGATCGCCGGCGCGCCGCTCAAGGAGCGACCGATCTGGTCGGCGACGAACTGCACGATCGCGCCGCTCCAGCACGACGGCGAGATGACGGAGGCGCACATCCTGATGGCGAAGGCCGGCTGTCCCATCTTCGTGCTGCCGATGCCGCAGATGGGCACCACCGGGCCGATGAGCGTCCTCGGCACCAGCATCCTGAACATGGCCGAGCTGCTCAGCGCCATCGTGCTCTTCCAGCTTGCGGCGCCGGGCTGCGCCATGGTCTCGGCGGTCGGCTCCGCCGTCGCCGAGATGCGCAGCGGGCTCTATCTGTCCGGGGCGCCCGAAGACGGGCTCATCAACATGGCCTGCATCGAGATGAGCCACTTCTACGGACTACGGGTACAGGGCAGCGCCGTGAGCTGCGACGCCAAGGCCTGCGATCTCCAGGCCGGGGCGGAGGGTATGCTCACCGGTCTCGCCAGCGCTCTCGCCGGCGCTGACGTCATGCTCGCCTTCGGCCTCATGGACAGCGCCCAGACGGCCAGTCTCGCGAAGACGGTGCTCGACGCCGACACGGTGAACGCCATCGAGCGCTTCATGCGCGACGA
>Ga0172370_10003614_pt1 | contig 21261 bp, 19 predicted proteins | sample LakKiv5m_FD_114538 | JGI IMG/M metagenome (GOLD analysis project Ga0172370, IMG submission 114538) | Freshwater microbial communities from Kabuno Bay, South-Kivu, Congo - kab_022012_11.5m | ecosystem: Environmental > Aquatic > Freshwater > Lake | place: Democratic Republic of the Congo...
AAAGGGGTTCTCCATGCCCTCAGGGATGCCCACTGCCACGATCTTCTGCTGCGGCTGCACACCGGCCTGATCGCCGATGCGCTCCACCACGGCCACCAAGGACATGACCCGGCTCGCCAGGCCGTAGCCCACCGAGATGTCCGTCATCTCCTTCTCGATCATATCGGCCTTGGGCGTGCCCACAGCCACCATGTCCATCTTCGATGAGAGGTCCTCCAGCCTGCGGCCAGCCCACAACAAAGCTGTCAGACCATCGGGCACGGGCACCTGCACCAAGCCCGTCACCGGGAAGTCGGAGACACCCTTGCCACTCACCAGGAGAGCACCCGGCAAACTGCCATCACCCTTGGGGTCGGTCACCAGCAGAGGGGTGCCCTCCCAGACAGTGCCCAAGTGGGGAATGTGGATGCCGTTCAAGGCCACGGAGACCTCGGTGAGGACCGGCTCCTGGACTTGGTTGAACAGCTTGAGGCCTGCCATGCCCACGTCACCCATCGGAGAGATCATGTCAGAGACACCGCCGGTCCGCCGTGCCAACTGGGCCATGAAGCGGTGCTGGCTCGCCGTACCGATGCCCAGGACGTGAACCCTGCTCTGGGAGGCAGCCATGTGCTCGACGATCGGGCCAGTCTGGGAGACCTCGCCATCGGTCAACAGGAAGATGTCGCCCCCAGGGCCACCGAGCACCCGTGTGGCCGCAGCCAAGGCCCCCAGCATCTCCGTGCCACCCTCACACTGGATGGCCTCGACCCACGCCGTTGCCTTCTTGCGGTTGACATCGTCCGCCTTCGCCAAGTTCTGGTGAAAGCTCTTGGAGTCATTTCCAAAGTGGACGATGCCAAACTCGTCATCCGAGTTCAAGGCAGAGAGGCAAGCCAACAGTGCCTTCTTGGCCGACACAATTGGGGCACCGTCCATCGACCCCGAACGGTCGAGCACGAAACACACCTTGCGGGGTTGCCGCGTGCCCTTCTGGAAGGAGGACGACGGGATGAGGGCCGTCCACCGGCCTGCACCTACGGGAACCGTGGGCTCCTTGCCCGTGGCCGCCACACCCAGGAGGGTTGCGTCAGCGAACAGCAGGGCCTTGGCCTCTGGCACAGCCACGTCGATCACGAGATCCCGGTTGGGCGTGTCACCCATGCCTGCAAGGCTCACCTGGAAGGAACCATCCTGCTGAGGGGCCACAGAGATGCGGTGGCTCGGGGATGAAACAGTCGTGAGGTTCGTGCCGCTGAACACCAGCAGGTTGAATGACACCTCATGCAGCCCGAAGTTGTCAGACTTCCACTCGGGCAACGTCAGATCGCCGAACACGTCCTCTGGCAGTTCGATCTTGCCACCACCTGCTGTGGACGACACCTTGGCCTGGGAGTGGTAGCACGGGGCCAGAGTGAAGGGGAACCGGAACTGGAAGCCCTTGTCCTTGGTCGTGACCCCGACCACCACATCCATGATGACCGAGACTTCCTCATCAGGCTGCACCTGGCCGACAGACAGATGCACCAGGCCGTCCTGGTTCGTCTCGGCCAGCACCGACAGGTGCCCATCGGCTACGCCTGCCTCGTACTCCTTGCGGGCCTTCTTGCGGGGCTCCAACTTGGAGTCTACCTCGAAGTTCTCCCCGATGACCTTGAAGCGCCGCAGGACGCCGCCGGTCGGCAAGGCTGAAACGTAAATGGCCTCCATCGCCTGGGTGCCCAAGCAGCGAAAGCGGTGGGTGACCCGCACAAAGGAGCCCATCGGGTAGACCCGACCGGACACCTCCAGCTTCTGCATGGCGAGGTCGATGGCTTGGCCCGTGCGGGCGTTGATCAAGGTGTTGGGCGTAGGCATGGGTATCTATCCTTCCGTCGGCTCTTCCCCGAGGCGTCGCTCAAGGGTCCCAATGGCCCTCAGCAGTTGGTTACGTCGATGTCCTCGTACATCCACCCGGATGTGAACCCGAACATCATCAGAGACACGAAACTCCTCATAGAGGACACCAGGGGTCACCGGCAGGGGTTCCCGAGGCTGCTGGATCATCTCCTGAAGGGATAGGCCTGAATCTTTGAGACGTTGGATCTCTCGGATTCGTTCTAGGTGCGTCTGGTCATAGTGTGCCGTGCGGCCCCCCGACCACGGGGGATGCAAAACACCTTCAGCAATGTAAAACCGCAGAGTACGAGCCGAAACTGCGGTCTGATTGGAAAGGTCCCCCAAAGTCAAACGATGCCCCTCGGCCAACTTCGCTGCCGCCGTAGGCGCAGGGGCAGCCAAAGTAGATAAGTCACCTCGAAGGGCAAACTCTAACAGGTCAGAGTCCGCTCGAAACCACTCGCCCCGTACCCGTAAATGGGCAAACTTGACATGCAGGGCATGTTCGGCCGCATAGCCCTGTGACACCGGAACGACCCGTAGGGGTACTAAGTCCAAAGGGCTTTGCCACTGAAGGGTCTGCATCCGCTGTTCCGGTTGAGTGGACGTGCCGATCTTCACCGTCCCCGTTGTGCGGTCATGGAGGAAGTAGATGTAGTCTTGTGTTTCCATCCCGGCCAGTCTGGGTGAACTGGCTCATTCTGTCAAGATGTCGGTGCAAGAAAATTTGCGGGGGGTACACGGACGCTCCCCAGTGTGTAGATCAGGCAGGACTCAACCCAGGAGGAACCGTCCATGTCCGTTTCTGCTCGCACCTTCCAGTTGCTCTACATCGTCCGTCAACGTGCCCTCAAGGACCTGCCCACCACCGTGCATGACTTCTCGGCCTTCATTTCAGAACGCCGGGCCGAGGCTCCCCTGGCTTATGACCGGGCGTACATTGCGCCGTCGGCCATCCAGGACATCCTCGACCGCATGTGCAGCCCGATGGAGAACCTGCTGGTACACAACAACGGCCAGTTTGAGTTCGAGTTCATGGGCTCGCAGATGGCTGACCTTCTGGACGACATCGACGCCTGCTCCTCGGCCTTCATCGACGGCTACAAGGAACAAGTGGTCAAGGCCGTGCTCGAACAACGTGCCCGCCTCAACCAGCCCCGGGCGAACCAGCGGGACATCGCAGCGTGTGCCAACATCTCCCTGGACTCCGCCCGCCGGGGCTTGCAAACCCTGATGGATGCGGGCCTCGTGATCGAGTACGCCACGGGTCGCACACAGACCTATGAACTGGCGAAGCCGCCTGCCGTTGTCGTGCAGGCCCCGGTTCAGCCCACCAGCATCCGGGATGCCCTGGCAGGCATCAGCGATGACCCTGCCAAGCCCGTGATCATCCCGGAGGCCCTGCGGTCCCTCAATGAAGAGGACCTCCTCCCAGGCCAGCCCGACGATGCCCCTGTGCCCCTGGGCACCGTTCTTCAGGATGGTGGACCTGACGTGGACATCCCGATGGCCAAGGATGACTCTGACGAAGCGTCCCCCGTGGCCGAGGGCCAAGAGGATCTGCATGACCTGGAGGATGAGATCCCCCCGCAGACGAGCCGCCGCTATGACTGGCAGCGCGTGCCCGACTTCATTCAGGCTGACCTCATCGTTCAAGCCAAGGCGTGCGACATGTCCTTGGCGGACTACCTCAACTACTTGGTCCAGACGGCTTCCCTACGCTTTCGCAAGTCCCTGAGCACTGCGGATGAAAGCAGGTTCAAGGCCCTGGTGGACCAGATGGTCTTCCCGCGCCCCGTCCGCAAGTGCTCTGGCGGCTGCCAGCATCAGGCCGCTGATGACAGCAAGGGCTAGTTCTCCAGCCCTGCCAGCACAAAAAACTCCTGTGGGGCTCAACGAAACCTGCCTGTGCGTAGTTGTACCGACAGGCGGGCACCGATCCACCCAAGGAAGCCTCCGATGACCGAGTATCCCTCCTGCACCTGTGGTGCCTACGAATGGCGTGGTAGCGGAGGCCAGATGGGGCCGGGCTACCAGTTCACCAGCCGCCAGTGCAAGCACTGTGGACACATCGGGCACTACGTCGGCCGGGACGGCTGGTGGTGCTGCCTCATCTCCCCGCAGAGCTTGAACGAGATCGCCCTGGAGTACATCAACACCACGATGATCCGTCAGGCACGGGCGTACAAGGAACTCTGGGAGGCCGTGAACAGTGCCAAGACCCAGATCCTGTACGATGACCTGTTGACCCAATGGGACCTCGACCCGGTCAAGGGTTGCGTTCACCACTACCTCGCCGGGGAGTACACCCCGGAGGGAAAAGCCTACACGCGGAGCAACTTTGAGTACCGGGATCTGGCGGGCAACCGGCTGCCCGTGGATCACCTTGCCCTGGAAGCGGCCATCTCGCAGATGTACGATGAGAACCCCGATCGGCCCGATGTGGTGTATGCCCCGGACCCGATCAACCTGCCCGCGGGTGTCACCGCCTTTGTCTCTCGGAAGGGCAAGTGGGAGGCAGCCAAGCCCCTCGTAGGTAAGTTGCCCAGGGACCCCGTGCGTGTCCGGCATGACCGCTTCTACAGCGAGGTCTTCAAGGCTGTCCAAGACAGCCTCGGCTTGACCTTCACGACCACCGAGCGGGCCAATGGCTACTACTCAGACAAGTTCCTGTCAGAGCCCTGGTACGATTTCGAGGTCGCGGGCATCACATTCACCGTGGGGCCACGCAAAAGGGTCACGCACATCTCCTTCAAGGCCCCAGCGCCCGTGGGTTATGCCCAGTTGCAGGCCTTGGCAAAGCGGGACAACGTGACCTTCGAGGTCAAGCCACCTTGGGAGGATGCGGCACAGGCTCTCCTCCAGGCCATCGACAAGGAAGCGGACAACTGGATCGACCAGGTCCAAGCGGCGGCCTACAAGGCCGAAGATGAGTACCAAGGGGACAAGGGCAAGTCCACCGAGGTGCTTATCCACGCCTGGGACAAGGACAAGGCCATCGAGTACCTGACCACGGCCATCGCAATGCTGGACATCCAGAAGGAACAAGCACATGGCCTGGACCGGACCTGAGACCCGCTGCACGCTCCAGATGGGCCTGCGACGTTATCACGAGCATCTGGTGCCTGGATTGAAGGGCACCCTGCTGCCCGGAGTCATGACGACATCCTGGGGGCAGAGTCCTCGCTTCGGGGCCGTCCGCTTTGACTGCTGTGGGCACACCCTTGACATAGTGCTGGAGAACCTCGACATCGAGAATGGCACCCCATCGACCCCACCTCTCCCGCCTGAGGCGCTGGAGGAGGTCAAGGAACTGCTGGCAGACATCGAGTAGGATCTGGTCAGAAGTTGCACTTCAGGCCGAGCCTGCGTCCGTTGCGGGCTGCGGGAACCGCCACGCATTGGCCTACAACCAAGGGGACAGCAATCCCTGCGGCAGCCATGTTCACATCAGGGTCATTGCACAGGTAGCCATTCTCACTGATCTTGAGGTCCTCATTCAGGTTGTAGGCAAGGTCCCCTGCGGACCCATCCCGCACACCGCCTGCACTGAGAGCCACCGTCTCATAGACCAGGAACAAGTAGCGCCCACCCCCGGAGGTCACCGTGACGGTGGAGGCACCCGACACGGAACCTTGCAAGTCTCGAAGCTGAACCCCCGTGAAGTTGTTCACGGCACCCCAGTTCTCACTGGGGTCGTAGTTCTCCGAGGGGAACAGCAGGAAGCCGGTACCCTCGTTGCCATCACTGGCCTCTACGACGTACTCATCGACATCGTTGGTCGGCGGAACGTACTTGACGAAGAGGCCCCCACGCCAGCCAGACGCCCGAAGAAGGGGACCTGCCAGAGCGGGGTACTTGTCCCCGTTGATCTGGGCGATCACGTCGTCCATCAGGTTGCTGGTCTGGTTACTCATCCGTAGACCCCTCGAAGTCGTACTCCTGCACTATCTCAGGTATCACCTAAAAAACGACAAGGCCTGGGCTCAATCATACCACCCCGCCCGTAGTAGAGGCACCCGAGGGGTAAAGACCCCACGCAACGGCACAGCAGGAGGATACCATGCGTTAGCCCTTTGATTTTTACTCATACGCTGTTTGACGCGGACCGGGGCCTGGAGGGTGACTTCCAGGCCCCGGAATGCTTTTGGGGAGGGCTCAATCCCAGCCCGCCGCCCGTAGTAGAGGTACAGGGGACGACGCCATGTGCCTCTTGACAGGGGCCAAACGGTCGGGGCCAGGGACGGTTACTGAGTTGACGGCCCTGGTGGTCCCCTTCCAGGGGGATCGGTGGTTTGGGCTCTAACGAAGGGGACGACGCCGCACAGCCGTCACCAGCCGGTCAGGCCACTCTGCTCAAGGAGGTGGGCCTGACCGGCTGGCTCATTTCTGGGGCTACAGCAGGCCCCGCTCTTTCAGCCGCCCCCGCAAGTACATCTCATCGGTGTAGGGCTCATCCTCCGTGATCTCGAAGTAGATCAGGTCAGGCGCTGCCTCAATCAGGGCCTTCTTGACACGATCACGTTCTCGCAAGGCTTCATACACGGGAAGGTAACTCTCATCCCGCATGAAGGCATTTGGGAACGTGTAGTGCTGGTGCCCGTGGAACTCCACGACCAGACCCACATCCGGGAAGTAGCCGTCGAACCGGAAACGGAAACCAGACCGTGGGTTCACAAACCGCATACTCATCCATTCATTCTGGAAGGGCAGCCCTCCTAAGACCTCCGAGATGGCGTCCAGGCATCGCCGCTGAGACACATTTCCATGTGCCCAAAGCAAACCGAGACGGAAACATTCCTTCTTGATCGTGACATTGCAATGCCCCAACTTGGACACTGCCTGGGCGATACTGATCTTTCCATTCACCAGTCGGCATTTATCCAGGGCAGGAAGTGCCAAAGTGACCCTCCGGGCCTCCTGCCTCTGGCCCACATACTTCGATGTAGTCTTTAGCCCCAGGTCATCCATGTATCGCTTGAGGGTCGGCCAGGCACAACCAACCACTCGCATCATCGCCCGATGATCCACGGTGCCATCAGACTCCAAGAAGGGATCAAAGCTCTCCTGAACCAACCCGATGCGTTTAGCCTCTCTGACCCTCTGCTTGAACTCTGGCGTCCGGTGCATACCGTGCAATGCCGTCTTGTCTCGCACCGCAGAGTGCAAGGCCACCAGGGACGCCCCAGGATGCTGCACACGGTATTCGGGGTGTGCATTCTGGATGTGGCTCGTCAGGTTCTCCGCCCTGTGCCCACAATCCAGGCAGGTAATGTAATCCTCAGGCTCCGACAGGCCCGCCCACCGAATGACCTCGGCCTTCTCCCGGCAAGACTTACATGGCACAGTTCCTGAGAGCTTATGTACCTCGTGCTCTTGCCCGCACGAGGGGCACAAGACCTTCTTCGTGCCCGCATAAGCCCCCGACTCCCGACCAGCCTTGATAGCCGCCTGTCTGTTCTGCGTGACCTTTACAGCCCTGATCGGGGCATCGGGGTTCTGTACCCGGTACTCGGCAGCCGTGATGCCGTGGACGGCCTTCAAGTGCCGTGCCAGCGTCTCCGCACGCACACTGCACACCAAGCACCGAACGTAGTCGTGCCCCTCGACCAGGCCATCGAACCGCTGGTCTCCCTGCCACTGCTTGTAGTCGGGATGTGATGCTGCCTGGTGCCGAAAGTGGCCTGCCAGACCACGGGCGTCAGCAACAGGAAAAGAACAAATCGGACAGTTCATGAACAACCTCCACCGGCAGCCTAAATGACTCGGTGGAGGTCGTCAAGGATTATCTGCCGCTGTTCACAGACTGCTCCGAAGGTGGAATGTCAAAACGATGTATAAGAGGGGGAACACCGGCTGGTAGAACGCCTCGACGTTCGCCGTGGTCGGGTCCTCGGGGTCCACGTTGGCCTTGAGCCCCGTGTAGAGGGCGATGATCTCCTGCTTGACCAGGTTCTGCATCATCTTGGACAGACGCCCCTCAACCTGTGAGAGGATGCCGGGCAAGAACTTGATGCCGATGAACTGGTCCAGGGTGTCACGGCTCTGCTGCTGCACATGGTCGGCGATGAGCCGCACGGTCGGCGTCTTCGTCAGGATGTTCGTCATGTCGGTCGTCAGACCGTGACGCACCTGGAGGAAGGGAGGCTTGTCCTCCAAGATCGTGATGCCCTTGACCGCCAGCAGGTTCATCTGCACGGCATCCAACGTCCGGGCCAACTGGCTCGGGCCGACCAACTTGCGCCGCGTCCACGGGGTTGCCACATCCACGTTGGGCGACACGACCGAGCCCGTAAGCATCGCGGCCAGCATCGGACCGTCGATGAGGTACTCCTTGGTCGAGCCGTCCTGGGCCTCGATGTTCATCAGGGCCATGTCCGGGTACACGATCCGCATCCGGTCGTTTGCCAGCGTCTGAGCCAACGTCCCGACCGCAGCTTCCGTCGTCCCCGCCGACACACCCAGGATGCTCGTGCGCTCCGCACGGTAGCGGATGGACGACTGGATGTCGTTGCTCCGCTTGAGCACCTGGAACATCTGCGTCGAGTCACCACGGAGCGGGGTGATGAGGTCCGGCAGGATGTGCCCTGGCAGAACTCCTTCCAACTCTGAGATGGCCGCAACGTAGGTGCTCACGTCAGCGTAGATGCTGCCCTCAGCCCTCGGAACCTGCTTGATGCCCACCAGGACCGCACCGTTGATGATCGCCAGGTAGGCAGCCAACGTGACGGGGTTGTCCGGGTGGATGGGGCCGTAGGCAGCCTCGATGGTGGACATCTTGGTGTAGAAGGCCGTCGTGAAGTCGTCCTTCTGGTAGACGTAGCTCGCGTAGTACACATCGCCGATGGCCGGTTCTTCGCCGCCACGTGGATAGGTCTGCACGATGGCCGTGTCACCCACGCCCACATTCGCCGTGTTCGCCACCGTCAGTTCCAACCCCGGGATGGACCGGATCGGCAGATTGGCATTGGTCACGACGGTCTTGGCAACCGCGAACCGGAAGGTCGAGCCACTGGGGTAGACCAGCCACGGACCCGCCTGGTTGTTGTGCCAGCCACGGGGCAGGATGGTGAAGGTCAAACCCGTCACCTCGTCCCTGTACGTCTGGCCGATGCGGCCGTCCTGGCCCGTGCCCGAGTTGAGCACCGAGGTGTTCGACGAACCCGAACCCGTCGGGCTGGATGATGTGACGAAGAACCCGTTGAGGGCTGCCTCACCTGCCGACCCGGCATTGGTCAGTTCATCCACGCCCGTACCCACGAACAGCCACGACTTGCTGGTGGCGTCCTTGAGGACGATGCTCGACCCGGTGCCGTAATCCGAGGTCGCAGGGCCTGCCGATGCGATGTGCAGGTACTTGCGAGCCGAGGTGTCCGTCACCACCAGAGCCACGGCCTGAGCCGCAAACTCCTGGGCTGCCACCGAGATGGCTGTGAAGTCGAACAGGAAGGTGGACAACGAAGCCGAGGCCCGGTCCGAGTTCAAGGCCGAGGCCAAGACCTCTGCCGTGACCAGAGTGCGAGCCGCCACCGTGCCCTCAGTGAAGCCGAGGAGAGTGTTGGCCGAGCCACCACCGATGACGATCTGGCTGCCTTCCTTGTAGGTCGGGCTGGTGATGCGGATGGCCGCACCTTCACCCTGCAACAGACCAGCCGCCTGCACTGCCGCCAGGTCGCCGAAGGGCGCACCGGGCAGACTGGCGAGAGCCGTCTGAAGCTGGAGCAGAATGCGGTTGCCCGCAGCGGCTGCCAGACCCAGGATGTTGACCGTGCCATTGGTCGAAGCCGTGAGGGCCACGCTGACAGGGACGCCATCGAGCGTGAACTCAAAGACGTTGTTCGCCGACTGTGCGCCCGTGCCATCGTAGAAGGTGACCTCAGGCTCGCCTGCCGTGTCGGTGCCTTGCCCAAGGCCCATGCGGCCCACCAGCGTGGCTGCCTTGACCGTGCCCTGGTGGCTGGCCTCACCGTACTGGGCGTTTGTCACACCCATCTTGGTGTTGCCCGAACCCGCACCGATGAGAAGCTGGCACTGCTCAGCACCATCCCAGCCGGACATCGAGACGCCACCGGGGTGAATCCGGTTGCGGAGGATGAGCCGGTCGTGCAGGTTCACGCCGCCCTGGGTGATCTTGTAGCTCTTGGCAACCATGCCCACGTTGAGCTTGAGTTGCCGAGAGTCGTAGGCCGCACCCGTGTCCAAGCCCGCCAAGATGGCGAAATCATCCGTCGGGGTGACATCAGCGATGAAGTCCAGGAAGCCAGCGGTGGCCTGTGCCGGAAGCTGGTACTTGACGCTCATCCTGCCGTCACCGTCAGCGAAGAACACGAAGTCGAAGCCCGAGCGGGTGACCTGAGCGACGATTGCCAAGGCAATGGGCGAACCCGCAGTGGCCTTGACCGTGATGTCATCCCCGGCTGCGCCACGGAAAGCCGTGTTCAAGGCCGAAGCCAAGGCACTTGCCGTGGTGTAGGTTGCTGCGGCAATGGTGCCCGAGATTGCGGCCGAGCCGCCCACAGTGCCCGAGAAGTTGACGCCAACCTTCAGCTTGCGGAAGCCGCTGCCCAGATCCACCGGCCCATTGAACCGAGTGGCACCCTTGAGCACCGCCATCGTGTCCGGGTTGTAGACCCGGTACTTGTCGGCCACCGTGAAGACATTGGCACCGTCGATGACAGCCGTGAGCGTGGCAACACCCGTGGAGGCAACATAGCTCTCGATGGTCCCGACCGAACCTGCCGTGATGGCACCTGCACCCGTGCCCACAACCACCCGCCAACCAGCGTAGTAGTTGTCGATGGAGGACCGCAAGGTGGAGTCCATCTCGAAGGTCGTGGTGCTCGGCCCACCTGCACCCACGACACCTGCGTGACCGTCTGTGGAGTCATTGATGGCCGCAACGTAGTCATCAACCGTGACGCCCGCCTGAGCCTTCACAGTGGCCGTGACCGACACACCGTCGAGGCTGAGAAGGATCTGCTCATCCCCGTTCTCAAAATCGGCGGCCTGGAAGTCCACGCCGTTCGGGTAGGTCACCTCAGCACCAACGAAGTGGGCCATGATGCCCGCACCACCGATGGAGATGTTGTCCAGATCCGTGCCACTCGCCGGGAGAACTGCATCCCCGTTGATGGTCATGGCCACGAGGTCCGACTCACCCTGGATGAAGGCGTAGGGGGCCGGGCCCTTGACCGTGAACTTGGCCGGGGTGTCCTGAGTGTTGGAGAACTGGAGGGTGACCGCTTCCTCAACAGGGCCCGTGAAGCCCGTGCCCGCTCCCCCCTCGAAATGCAGGTCTGGGGTCAGTTCCGAGCCCGAGGGGAACTCGATGGTGATGCCCGTGAGCCCAGCCGACTTGGTGGTCGAATCGAAGGTCGGCGTCAGCACATCAGCGCCGCTGGCGTTCTGGATCGTGTAGGTGCCCACACCACTCTGGCCTGCCAGCTTGCAGGTCAGGGTGTACTTCATGTCCACAATCAGGTTGTGGTAGAAGCTGGCGTACACCGTGGCACCGACCGGAACTTCTTCGTTCAGGGTGACAACCGTGCCCTCCACCTTGACCGCAGTGCGCTTGCCACGCACCAAGGCGTCGTCCACCGAGAAGCCCCAGTACACGCTCACCACGTCCGGCCGGTTGACCGGCAGACCGATGCGGTTGTTCGAGACGCTCTGGAACAGGCTCTGGCCCAGCGGCGTGTCCCGCCCGTTGCCCAGGGTGGGCTCCAGGGGAAGCTGGAACTCGGTCTTACTTGCCACACCCTGCGAGGATGTGACAGGTGAGCACACCGACAGGTAAGTGTGGTTGTCGATCAGCGTCGTGCCGATCTGTGTCTCATCGAACAGTTCCGAACCTGTGGTCGTGGTGTCCGAAACGACAGTGGCCGCCGTGCCCCACATGATGCGATCGTTCTGGAGGATGAAGTCTGCCTCCTGGGTGAACTGCGACCCGCCGGGGACCTCGCCCACCTTGGTCACGCTTTGCACGTTGGTGTGCGCCAGGTAGTCGAAGGTGTCCTGCCAGGAGTTGAACCAGTAGGTGATCGTGACCGTTGCGCCGACCTTGGGGGCCTGGGGCAGAGTCACGGCCCGGGAGGCACCGTCCACCGAGGTCGGGATGACCTGCACACCATTGACCTTGACCACGACGTGGCTGGGGTCTGTCGTCGTGACGCCACCGTTGGTGCCGTCCACGAGGGGACCCTGGTAGGTGTAGAAAGTCTTGCGACGGGTACTCGTCTGCCCGGCGTAGATGCCCAACAGGGCATTGGCCGTCCCGTCCATGACCGTCAGGTCATGGGTGGCCGCCAAGGCCAGGGCGCTCTCACCGAAGTTGTTGACGAACACGCTGGCCGTCAGTGTGGCCTGCCCCGCAGCCGAGATCACATTGGCGATCTGCTGCATCGTGTAGTCGGACTTCGGGGTCAACGTGAAGATGTACTGCGTGCCGTCAATGATGAACTTCAGGCCGTTGTTGGCCGGGACCAGCACCGAACCGTTCGGGCCGAGGATGTCTGCGTGCAGGTTGATGGTCGCCGTCCCAGGGGTGGGGGCGTTCACATCCTTGAGGCCCACAGTCGCCCGAACGATGGCGGCCTCAGCGGACACCTGGTCGGACACATCATCAGTGATGAGTGTGTCTTCACGGTTGAAGTAGTAGCTCACCCGCAGCAAATCGCCGAGCTTGGGTGCCTGAGCCAGGGTGATGATGCCCTTGGTGCCGTCCAGGGCAATGACCGTCACGGGCAAGCCATTGATGGTCACCGTCACATCCGAACGGCTGTTCGTGGTCATGCCACGGCCGGAACCATCCACCACGGGGAGGTTGCGGACTTGGACCTTGGTGCGGGTGCCGTCGAAGTCACCGACCGTCACAACGCCCGTAGCCGAGATGCTCACGACCGCACGACCCGTCATGTCCTCGCCGACGATGCGCTGGTCAATGGTGGCCGAAGAACCACGGACCACTTCAAGGTCTGTCTGCGTCAGGTACTCGTTGCCCTCGCCAATGAAGACCGGGATCTTCAGAGCGTCGATGGCTCCCTGGAGAGGGTTCTCGTACAGGGTGCGGGAGTAGACCGAGGGGGGAGCATACTGCTTGCCGGGGAACATTTAGGACCTCCTATCAATGGAGTTTGCGGGACTACCGACGGACTGGAAATGGAAACCGGCACAGCCACGCTGCTGCCGAATGGCCTTTGCCACAGCATCATCTGAAAGACCCATTTGACGGGCCGCCTCACGGGCAGAGTCAAAAATGACTCCATCAGAACGCACCACAGGATGCCTGTTCGCTTGCTTGATCTTGGCTGACCAATCAGCCGTATGCACGACCTGTCGCTGCCTCCGGGACATGCGATCCCGACTTTCGACTGTGTGCTGCTGACCTTTGAAACGGGAGGCTTTCAAGCCACGCAGGCTTTGCGCCCGGCTGTCCTGTCTACCTCGGACAAGATTCTCAAGTTGACCCGGATTCACTCCCCGTGCCTTTGCTGCCTGGGAGAGTTTCACCCGGACAGCCTTGTTCGGCACTGCCCCTGCATCGCCGCCTTCTGTGCCATTGTAGCCCCTCCGAGGGTCATTGGCCTGGAACAAATGAATGAAATGCTTCTCACGCAGGTTGGCGGCTGCTCGGCCCTCAATGGCTGCTTCCAACACTTCCCAACGCACACTTTGCCCATATTTCGTGAGGGCATGATGGAAATAGCACAAAGCACCCCGCGACCGACTCGCACGGGCCGCTTGGTAGTGCTGGGCTACCCTTGTTGAAAGTTCCTTGGAAGTGATACCGACATAGACCCTCCCTGAGGGGGTCGTAGCCAGATACACTTTATACTGAGGCTCTGCCGAGAGCATGGAGGGACACCTCTTGAGTTGAAACACCGGGGGCTGGAGTCAAGCTATTAGGGCCGCATCAAAACCATCCGCCCTTGCGGGGGGAGGCAGATCCCCAGATGGGGAAGCGCAAGACTGCTTCATCCAGGTGTTCACATGAGCCATCTCCCCGGCAGGGAGAGGAAGAGGTGTCGGGTCGCGTCCGCAAAGGAGGCCCTCCACTACTACTTGCTCGGGATAGAAGAACTACCGTGGCCGTCGTTGCCCTCGGGTGTCTCGCCAGTTCCGCTGGGCCAAGTCCATCGCTGCCCCATGGATCGCCTGGCTGCGGTCATGCACACCCCGCTCCTCAGGAGCCAGGACCCGATAGCTGCCATCGGGCTGCTTGCTCAGGTCCTGGCCTGTGGCCCCCGGATTGGCCGCCAACACTTGCTTCTTGTCAGCCACTCGCCGCTCTGCCACATCCCAACCCTGTTTGGCCGACTGGCCGATCGTGCGGTCAATGTGGGCGTCGAGGCCCTGAATGCCCGTGTTCTGCGGCTGCGGGCCAGTCACGTCTTTGCGGAAGTGCCCCTGCACCTGAGAGGGCACCACCGCAGGTGCCTTGCCTCCACAGGAAGGACAGGCCTTGGGGCTGCGATCACCCAGCTTGGCGTGCCCATCGAACTTGAGGCCACAATTGCACTGAAACTCATAGGTTGGCATGGGCTCACCCTTCCAGAAGATTCCGACGGCTTTCAGGGGTCGTCAACTTCACCCGCAAGTCCTCCGGGGCCATCTTGACAGTGCGCAGGGTGATGAAGTGGTACTCCCCGGCGTGCCGGAAACCCAGACTGGGTGTCATGGGGTCATCGAAGGATCGAATCGTATGCCCCTGGGATCGGAAGGTCCGGGCCGCAGCCAACCAGTCTTGGGCTGTGATGTACTCGTGGTCCATGTCCTACCTCACAATCTCGAAGGTTCCCTGCTTGCCCGACCAGAACGGGTCTTGGACCGCCTCAACGCCGAGGCTCTCCAACACCTTGATGTTACCATCCTGGCCGACCAACTCGTCATCCGTCATGCCCGCAATCTGAGAAGCCTGGGCCGAGGTCAGGGGGGCAGCCGACCGCAGCCAGGAATCCAAAGGCACATGGACGGACCACTCCGTCTGAGCAGTTAGGGAAAAGGTCGAGGTGTAGAAGTAGTCATCGCCCGTCTCATCCCGGACTTCTTCGGACTCACCGCCAAAGTTCACATCGGTGATCTCAATGCCCTGGTGCGACAGGTGGGACCGCAGGATTGCCCACAGGTACATGACCGTGGCATCCGCGATCTCCTGTTGGTCATGCACGTCCGTCGCCATCACATCGAAGTCCAAGGTCATGTCCCACTTGCCGCCATACTCCATGTAGGCCGGGCGGCGAATGTCATGAACCATCACCGCCATCTGGTCCCCAGCTTCTGCCTTGCGCCCGAAGGCCAGGACGACACCTGGAATTGCCGTGTTGTTGGCGTGCATCTCAATGATGGAGTAGGGGCCTCGGCTCTCCACGGGATAGCGGTAGTCCGCCTGCAACCACCGGCCGCCGGTCAAGGGGGCCGTGAGAGTGATCCCCCCAGTCTGGTCGAGGGTGTAGTTCACCCCCTCGACGTACTTGAAGGATGAGGGCATCTCGTAGAGCCGCAGGGTGCCCGTCAAAGGAGCCCGCTGAAGCTGCGCCGTCGTGGAGGTGGCGAGGAGAACAGGCTCGTGGAACACGTCGAGCAGGGGGTCCACATAGAAAACCAGGCCCCCGTTTTCCTCCTGCACGTCGATGTAGTAGATGCCCGCAGGGGAGGGGAAGGTGCCGTTGTTCTGCTGGATGGCCCGAGCATCTTCCCGAATCCACTCGATGGAGAAGCCCGCCTTGTTCGTGACCTTGGTGAGCAGGCAGTAGGACTCGATGACGCCGAGGTAGTTGTCCGCCGACAAGTCTACGCGGTTGCCCGCGCCCGTCTTCACCACGATGCCCTGCTGAGGCCGCTCCTTGAAGGAGAACTTGCCCTGGATGTTGTTGGGCAACGTGTCCCGGTACTTCGGATGGTGCATCCAGTACCGGCGCAGTTCCTCAATGAATCTGCGCTTTAGGGCCGAGGTCAACTGGAAGTACATCTGGCACGCCTCCTACTAGGTCCGAGGCGATAGGCAGACTAGGCATCAGACCCGTGGGTAGGGGAACTTTGGGAAGACCAGATCCCAGGGGACGACCGGATTGTAGTCCGGGTCAGCCCACGCCTTGTCAATCTCCGCCCGAAACTGTTCCAGTTGGTCTGACGACGCATCCTCAGCCACCACCATCTCGCCCCTGACCAACGTGTGGGAACGCACCGCACAGGGCACGATTGCGTTGTACTCCGGGTCCGCCCACGCCTTGTCCAGTTCGCCCCGGATGCAGTCCACGAACTCCGGCAAAATGTCCTCGCCATACACGATCTCGCCCAGCCCGATCTGTACAGAGACCAAGTTGAAATTCGTGATAATGGAATAGTTCGGGTCGTTTTGAGCGATCTGGAGTTGCTCCCGAATCTCGTCCATGCACTCCTCGGGGGCACACCACACCAAAATCTGGGTACTCATCACTCATACTCCTGCATTGCTTGAACCAATAGCCCAAGGGCCACGGCATTGAGGGGGTCCTTGGCCTGCCGGATCTCACAGACATCCAGCGGGAACCGACGCTTCTTCTTGTCCCAGACTTTCTGGAAGAAGTCCAGAAAGTTGCCTGCCTGGCTTGTGCCGCCCGAGACTACCATCGGGATAGCCTTGGTCAGGGCGAACTGACTCTTGATAGCCTCGAACCTGGCAGCCACCTGGTCCAGGGCGTGCTCGATGAGCGCCTTGTAGTACAGGCAGAGGGCTTCCTCATCCCTGCTCTTGGGGGCCATGAGGTCAATGCCCGACTCTTTGAGGGCGCACATCCGGGCTTGTGTAGCACCCACTGCCTGGGCAGCGTGCTTGTCGATCCAGTCACCCCCACGGGCCACCGAAAAGGACAGGGCCTCGACCGTGTTGATCGCCAGGGCCACATTGGTCATCCCAGAGCCAAAGCTGAAGGAGATGCCAGTGAAGCCTTCGGTAGCACACTCGGCGAAGATGATGCCCATCGCCTCATTGGCAGGATAGGGCTCGAACCCGCATTCCTCCACGATGCGCTCGAAGACGCCTCGGTGGTAAATGATGTCCCGCTCAGGCTGGTCCACAGGGGCGGCAGGCACCGAGAAGTAGCAGACCTCCTTGGGTTCTGCCGGGGTTCCCAGGACGCTCTGTACCAGTAGCTTGAGCACGTCCAGGGCGTCCGTCTCGGAGGCTGAAACCAAGCCGCCAGACAAAGGACGGCGGGGGTCCAGGCCAAAGACGTTTGCCATCTCCATCGCAGCGTCGCCGAGGATGAGCACCTCCCCGTCACGCTCGACGAAACTGGTCTGGGCCAGCTTGAGCATCTTCATCTGGGTGGGCGGCAAGGAGATGAAGGCATCCCGCATCCGCTTGGTTTCGACACCCTTGTCTGTCCGCCGAGCGGCCACGACATTCATCGTCCCACAATCCAGCCCAACCCCCAGAAATCGTTTGGTTTTCGCCTCACTCATGCAGGGACTCCTGAAGTGCCTGTAGACACATTTTGGGGTTGTTGTAGAGGTCCTTTTCCCAGAACCGCAGGACACGATACCCCTGGTTGTGCAGGAAGGAATCGCAGGAGGCATCGAGACGCCTGCGGTCTTTCTGTGCAGCCGTCGGCACAGGATAGATAGCCGGATTGGCGTGCCAGTAGTCCCCATCAGCCTGGACTACCACACGAGAGGCTTCCAGCAGGAAGTCCACGGTGTAGTGGCCTAGCGGGGCTTCTTGCTGGAACGCAACCCCCAACCCTTCCAACATCTCCCGGACCAACCGCTCAGGTTCAGTTTCCTTCCGCTGGAACTGTGCCAAGCGGGCAGGGGAGGCGTCTCGCAACTTCTGTTTGTACTCTTCAGCCTTCGCCACCCCGTAGACCTCATCGTAGGTAGAACCACGCCGCTGGTCCACATGGGCTCGAATACCAGAGGTGATTCTGGCGACGTACTCGGGGTCGTCGTAGAGATGCTTCACCTTGTGAATCGGATTGGCCGCTCCTCGCTGCTGCACCCCGAACTCAGGATGCTCCCGGTGCCACTGTCGAAAAGGTGCATTGTCCCCCTCCAGCCACGGCCGAGACTTCTCCCCGAAGTTGGGGTTGTTCGCCCCACGGGCCACCCCCGTGGCTATCCTAGTGGCACTGATACGAGCACCCGCCGCCTGGGATGCGCCGGTATGCACCCGGTGATGGTTAGCCAAACCCCGCTTGGTGCTGAAAGTTTGAATGCAAAGGGTGCAAGGGAAAGGCATAGCTCAGGGTAGCATCGTACCATTATCGAAGTCAAGCATGGTGCCCACGTCGAGACCCACACCCAGAACCTTCTTGCTCATTTGCCCCTACCCTTGCGTGCTGCCTTCAGAGCCGCTGCTGCATCCAGCACACTACCAGCCTCACCCGCAGTTGCCTTCACCTCCGCAGGCTGGAGGTCGTCCCTACCAATCTTAGATGGGATGAATACCGGGATGTCATCCGGGATGGGGATCTTAATCTCCCGTGAGGGGTAACTACCCATCATTCTATCACTCGAATCTGTCATGTCTGGGAAGTTGCCCTCTACACGGTATGCAAGTCCCTGATTCAAGGCATCTAGCACCCTGGAAGTTACAATCTCGGCTATCCTCTGTGCAAGAGATTCGGGGTCCAGTTTATCCGCCACGGGAGGTAGAGCCGTGATAGCCCCTGGCTGAGGGGTAGTAGCAGATGGGGCCGGACGCTGCTCCCGGAACCGCTGGACGTACTTGACAGTGACACCCCTGGCCCGAACGGCTCGCTGCAAGTCCTTGGACACCCGAGCCCGATTCTCCGCCAGGTAGACGACCATGCCCCGAGTCAGGGCCATCTGGAGGTCCGCTAACTGGATAGCGGGGCACTCGCATGTGATCTCTGCCTCAACCATTCCCGCTCAGCTTCTGCACAACGGCAGCCAGGGCTTCCTGTTTGATGATGGCGATGCACCCCTCCCGACCTTTCTTGGCTGCTCGCTGCACGAATGTGAACCGGGCGATACCGGGATGCACCCAAGCATCGGCGAAGGTCAAAGGGGCCATGCGAAAGATGATGGTGCCACTCTCTGTCTTGAGGGGCACCACCAAAGGGAGACGTTTGCCGCTAGTCTTCATCCCCAGCTTCATCTCCCGTGGAGTCAGCGGAAACTCTGAGGAATGCTTCTTCTTAGCCTCCTGCGTCAACCAGGTCATCTTGTGGGGTGGTGAGTCCTGGGTCACCATCTCAGCCAGGTAGGGAAAGGTGCTCACCACCTCCACAGTACGCCCCCCCCGGATCCGGTAGGAGAAGGACTCCCCGATGTCAGCCGTGCCATCCTGTGCCCTGCCGGACCAGCCTCTCTTGGCGAAGTCCTTCTCTGCCTCCTTGGAGAAGGTATCCACCAGGCACTCGCCCAGACGCCTGAGCAGATCCGGGGTGACCGGGATCTCCAGCTTCTTGGCAACGACACCACCAAGGGTGCCACGGACTCGGGCCTCAATCTCCACAGGCTACCTTGCCCAGAAGGGGTGGGCAGGCTTCTGAGTCATGTCCGGCGTCTGGTCAATCAGGCTGAACAGGGTGTCCGTCTCTGTCGCACCAGTCTCAGCGGCCTTCTTCCCGATCAGCGCCCAGAAGTCTGGCTCTGGCAGCATCTCCATCTCGGGGACAGGCAACCCCGCTTGCCTGGCTGCATACTCCGTCCGGTTCTTCAGCGGGTGGAAGATTAAGACATATACCTTGTGCCGCCCTCCATCTCCTGAAGCCAGGAACTGCGGGACTATGACTGCCCGAATCCGCTTCTTTTCTGCCTGAGTTAATGCTGCCATTGGTATAAACCCCCCCGGAGGAGTTCCTCCGCAGATTGTACCCGATACTCCCCCTTGGAAGTGGTGAACAGAACAGACACGTCGGGCATCATGCTTCCTTTTCAACCAGCGGGTGCCACGTCCGGTACAGGCGAGAACCCATCTGCAAGCGAGGCAACCAGACCAGGAGATGCTGAAGGGCTCGCCCATCTAGCACCTCCGATTCAGAATACCGTGCGACTGAGTATCCCGCATCAAAATAGGCCTTTGCAGTCACAATGTCGTCCTCGATCCGAGCCTGCTTGTCCTTGAAGATGTAGCCAGGCCCGTGGAAAGCCTCCCCATCACAAAGCACCACGATCTTCTGGTCCTGACCAACCGTGATCTTGATGTCCGCTTCCCGAGGGCACCACTTCCCGTGGAGCAACAGAGATTGCCAGACGTTCAAGGTGACCCCTGTCACCCCTGCAACTGCCAACTGCTGGGCCAGCCCCCGCTCCAAGGGAGAGCCACCACCAAACCGGCGAGCAATCTCATCAGCCTTCTCATCGGGAGAAAGAGCCGCCCAGCGGGCATGGGCCTTCTTGGCATTCTCCGCTGATGATGCAAACTTCCGAGTACGGGCTCGCTTCTCATAGGCCTCGGCCCCAAAGGCATCATCTACGATGGCACGGTACAGCTTGTAGCTGATCGCCTGCGTGTGCATGGTCACCCCAACGGCCTCACCCGCATCACACGCAAGCACAACCCGCATGTAGAGGTCATCTCCACGATGCCACAGCAAGTGGCGGCTTTCCAGCCCATCCCATTGGGCTTTTGATCCCGAAGCCGTCATCAACTTCCGGGGGTCAGGGATCTTGACGGGTTGAACCTTCTCGTAAGCTCGTTTGCCCAACTGAGATCGCAGTTGCTCGCAGGGAGGGCACCGTTTGCTGTGCCTCTCCTTGGCGTCCGTGATGGCCCAAGTCCCGCCACACTTCCGGCAACGCAACGTCGCCTTGTACTCTGCCCGCCACGCAAGCCATCGCTGCTGAAGAGCCTGATGGGCAGGGTCGGCATTGAATCGGAAATGCTGGCCTAAACCCTTGTAGGTATGTACCGTTTTGCTGCAAACCTCACACGATCCGAGAAACTGCATGGGTGACCTCCTGGGCCAGCCACAAGGATGGCAGAAGCCACCAAAAAAAGCCATACTCGGTATTCTCCCAGACACGAGAACGGCCACGCCGCTCCCGGCTGTCTGGGATGTTACCCTTCTGCGTCTCCATCGGGTTCAGGGCATCAGGCCCAACCGGCCACTGGGGCGTTCCTTCCAGGGCTTCGTCCACTGGACGGGGGGAGAAGGTACGCGGCTTCTGCTGCCCCCTCGTCTCCGGCCAGGCCAGTTCAGTCGTGCCGTCGATGGGGACACTGTACCGGATGTCCCCCTCATCGAGGTAGCCAATGGTGAAGTGCTGCTGGAGGAGGTTGCCCCGATGACTCGGCCGACGGACAGCCCCGATTGAGTATCGCTCGTTGGTCTGTTTGACCACGAAGTCCCTCTGCGTCACCAAGGGCGATGGGGAGGTCCACACCTCGTAGGTGTGCTCCTTGCGCCGCCCCTGAACCGACTGGGAGATGCGCCGCTCGCCATCATCCGGTACCAG